>Ga0247778_1000211_pt1 | contig 100643 bp, 115 predicted proteins | sample UWRJL049202B5_FD_179939 | JGI IMG/M metagenome (GOLD analysis project Ga0247778, IMG submission 179939) | Plant litter microbial communities from Arlington Agricultural Research Station in Wisconsin, United States - UWRJ-L049-202B-5 | ecosystem: Environmental > Terrestrial > Plant litter >... | reverse complement strand
AAAAATAGTTTATATTTATTAATTAAAATATTTTTTAATTTAGATATATAATAAATATAAATAATAAAGATTTTATTATTATTTATTAATATAGGTAGGTCCTTATAATTTAATATTTAATAGAGTTCCCCTATAACTATATTAATAAAGGTTTTATTATTTAAGGTTTTATAATTAATAAGTTAATTTTTATTAGAGCAATAATAATTAATAGTACCAAAATCAAATATTATATTATTAAATATTTTATTAATTATTTTTTTAAGAAATTTAATTAAAATTTTTTCATTTTAATTTTTATTAATATTATTAATATTATTAATATTAGATTTATATATTATAATTATAGATTTTATTGATTTTATTTTTATAATTATTTTAATAGATTTATTTTTATATTTATTATTATTATTTTTAATAGATTTAAACTTTTTATTTTTAATTTTATTAATTTTATCGGCTTTATTATTATTATTAAATCTTAATTCAGGATATTTAAAGAAATAATTTTTTTTTAAATAATTTTTGTTGCTAAAATTTTTATTTTTATAATATATATAATATTTAGATTTTTTATTATTAATTTTATTAATTGAATTATTAATATTAAACCTTAATTTAATGGATTTATTAATAATATCCGAAATAAATTTATTAATATTAATATTTTTTATATTTTAGCTAATATTTTTATATTTTTTAAAATAAAAATTATTATAAAAATTAAATAAATTTTTAAATAATATTAAAACTATATAAAATTTAAAAATCATATATTTTAATTTAAATAAATATAAAACTGAAAATTATATATAATTAATATATTTATTAATATTATCAAAAAAATTTAAATTATAATCGATTATTTTATTAAAATATCGGTTAATTATTTTTATATTAAACTCGCCAAATATATTTTTATATATTTATTATAATTGATTAATATCAATTTTATTTTTAAAACAGTTTTTATTATTATTTAATATAATTATTTTAATAATTCCTAAAATTTTTTTAATATTATATTTAAAATCGATTTTTTGTTTTATATATTTAATAGCTAATTTTAGGTTTCGAATTATATTAATATTATTATAATATAAAAATTTAAAATTTATAAAATTTGGTTTAGAATTATTTATATATAATATATATCCTTTTATTTTAAAAAATATATTAGCCTTTTTTAGTTATTTTATATAATTAAAACGTTCTATTAATTTAAAATTTTTATATTTAGAATTAATAAATATTTTGAGGTCTTAAATAAGGATTTATAATATATAAAAATTTTAAATATATATTTAATTTATAAAATAATTTCTAAATATAATTAAAAATATTTAAGTAAATAATAGATTTATTTAAAAATTATAAAATAATTCTAAAATATTAAAATTTTATAATATTAATTATTTATTTTGGAATATTAATAGCTTATTTTGTATTTAAATTACAAAATAATTTAAATATATTATAAAATAATCTATATATATTTATAAAATAACCTCTATATATTTACAAAATAATCTAAATATATTACAATTTATAGAATAAATTAACAATATTATAAGATAATTTATTAGTATTATAATATATTTAAATAATTTATATATATAAATAAATTTCTAAATTTACAAAATAATTTTCAAATATTTATAGAGTAATTTGAAAATATTATAATTTTATAAAATAATTTTAATATATTTACAAAATAATTTATAAATATTTACAAAATAACTTATAAATATTATAATTTTATAAAATATTTTTTATATATTATATTTTTATTAATATTAGATAAGTCTATTTATTTAATCAATAATATTATATAGATTTTAGATTTATTTACTAAAAGATTTATTTTTTAATTTAATTAAAAATTTTATAATTAATTTTAATTTAATTAATATTAATAAATAAAAAAAATTATTAGATTAATTTATTTTGATCAAGAATTTTAACTAATAATAATATTTTTTTTTTCCGAGAACGATTTTTTAAAATATTAATTAAAAAATTAAAAATAATCCAGTTAATTTAAATTTAATAAAATTAAATTATTATATCGTTTAATTATTAATTATAAAATTATTATAATTTTTTATATTAATATACCTAGATATATAAATATTCTAATTTAAAATAATACTAGATATATTTATTATAAATCGTATATTATTTTTATTTATTTTTAAAAATTAATATTTATTTATTTGTATTAGTTTAATTTTAGGAATATAGGTCACGGATTTAGATCTTTTATTAATTAATCTGAATTAAATAAGAATTTATATTTATTTTTGTAAATTAATATATTTATAACAGAAATTCTTAATAATACTAATATAAAACTAGGATTATTATTATTATATGAAATTGTAAGAAATAAATATATAAAAATTGTTAGATCGATATTAATATTAATTGATTAAATAAATAAAATTTAGATTTAAAAAAAATTTAATTATAAAATAAATTTAAAATATTTATAATTTTAGATTTTTATTTTAGAATTTTTTATTAATTTTTATATTATATATTATATTATATATTATATATATAAATTAATGAAATTTATTATTTATTTAGAACTAATTCCCGCGGTGATTATATATTATAAAATTTTATAGAATTATATAGAAATTATCCTATAAACTAGTTTGGTTTCCCTCGAGTAACCTCGGGAAATCTTCTAGAATGTTCTAGGCTATTCCTAATTAGGTTTAAACTATATTTAGGATTACGTAAGTTATTATTACTAATAATAATTTAACAAAATTAGTGATTCAAAATGTTAAATCTCGGCCTGTATTATTTCTATTTCGATATAAAAATCATCTGTAATAAATCTTGTTATTGGTTCTATCTTTCCCAAAAAATCTATTTCCAGAAAATCCTATAGGATCATGATATGGAGAATTGCAATGGTGTATCTATCCTAATGGAGACTAGTTCACAACTGGTCCCTAATAAGGACGCGGATTATGAAACTATAGCCAAATTCTGCCGGGAATATTAATTTGTGGTAAGTTTTCTTATATACGTTATATTGAGTACATAATTTAATATTATTTTTACTATATCAATAATCTCCCGATTTATTTTTAATTCAAATAAGATTTATATAACAATAATTAAAAGGATTTTTAAATATCTAAAAAAGATTTTAAATTTAGGGATTATTTATTAAAAATTTTTTTAATTATTTATAGATTATATAAATTTAGACTTTGTGGGAGATCTTTATACACGATATTTTACATCAGATTATGTTTTTAATTTAAATTTAATTGTTATTTTCTGATCTTTTAAATATTAAACTATTATATTTCTTTCTTCCTACAAGACCAAATATATTAGTCAAATAAATATTATTAAAAAAACCATCTAACTACAAATTTTCCTATAATAATTGGAATTTGACAAAAATCCTGGGCTAAACATTATTTTTATTTACACCGACAATTAAAAGGTTATTACCCTAGCCAAAAATCAAATCTTCTATGGCCGTATTAAATATATTAAAATATATTATTATTTTATATATGAAAAAATCTTTAACAATATTATAAAATTATAATATATTAATATTTCAAAATAGATAATTAATAGGTTAATTAAAGTCTTATACTGAGACAAATTCTAGGCATTTAAAAGAATTATGGGAATTAAATGATATTTATACTCCAAAAAGGAGATTATTATAATCTATAATATTTTTGTTATTTTACAAATATTTAATCTTAATTAAATATTTTACTATTTAAATAATTTAATTTTTACTGTTTTATTTTCTTTATTTACTGCAATTATTATAATCTTTTTTATTATATATAATATAATTAGATTTAGATATTTGAACTCGGTTATTATATTCCTTTCCTTTATTTATATTTAATTACTGTTTCTTTTCTTCGACTTGACCGCATTTACACAATAATCTTTCCCCAGACCTTTTTCTTATAAGGTTTTGGCTAGGATTTACGGGAGTTGTAGTAACGTATTAATATAACCAAATAAACCTTCTGTATATAGATATTTTAAAATATCCCTCCTGTGGGAGCTACATACCCCTCCTAGCTAGTTAGTGGGAGTGTTAATATGTAGCTAGCTAGTCGGGTGGCTGGGGCCCTACGGGCCCAGCCACCCTCATTTCCCCCTACATAATAGGGGCGCAGCCCCCATTATGTAGGGTTAATCCAATGCTCTTTCAACAATTGCCAGATCGGTACTAGTATTAATTGATTAAGTAAATAAAGTTTGGATTCAAAAGAAATTTAATTATAAAATAAATTTAAGATATTTATAATTTTAAACTTTTATTTTAGAATCTTTTATTAATTTTTATATGATATATTATGTTATATATTATATATATAAATTAATAAAATTTATTATTTATTTAGAATTAATTCTTGTTATAATTATATATTATAAAATTTTATAAAATTATATAAAAATTATTTTGTAAATTAATTCGGTTTCCCTCAAATAATCTCAGGGAATCTTCTAAAATGTTCTAGGCTATTCCTAATTAGGTTTAAACCATATTTAGGATTACGTAAGTTATTATTACTAATAATAATTTAACAATAATAAATACAAATTAACTAAATGAATATAGTTCAATTAGAATTATCGTAAATTGTAATTATTATAATTATTGGACAATAATACATTGCAATATAAATAATAGAAATATAAAGGAAATACAACCAACGTTAAAAATAAATATAGCCAATAGAATGTTGTTCCCCTTAACTGAGCTAAGCTCGGAGGTTGGATTATTTCTCAACTTATCTAAGTTTATAAAGGTGAATCTGAAAATATTTATTAATATTCATCTATTCGCCTCTGCATCCTATAGATTGCTGATTGGCTGAATATATAATTTTAAAAACTAACATTTCAAATTTCCTCTTGAATTGCCTCTATATATATTCTGTGCATATAATAATAAAATATTGAACAAGATAATGACGATATCTAGATAAATTTGTAATATTTAAAAATCCCCCAAAATCAACTAGCTGTATGTATTTTCAATTTTTTATACTACCTAGGTAGTGGTACCTTATTTTTCCTTCTTGGAATATATGTAATATTTGTGATCATTTGGGTATTTTTTTTAACAAAATTTGCTACCTAGGTAGAATTTAAAGTACCTACATCAGGACCCCCACAAAGTATCGGATTAGTGGGATTCTCGGCTAATCCTAGGATTATGTCAGAATCCTAATGGATTTCCATCCTCGTTGGGATTGGTGCGATTAGCCGAGATTCTTAGGATTCTTAATTTTTCTTCAGATTCTTAGGATTAGCAAGTGTCCCATGCACTCAAATGTCCACCTACACCAAATTTAGGTGCAAGGGTACCAGATCCTGCACGATCGGCTTTCCATTATGCAGCCGATATTGAATATCGATATTTACTAAGTCCAAACTTCAATAATATTATATATAATACACTAAATAATACTATATATATATAGCACGAATATACACACGTATAAACTTTTTAAAAAAATTCGATGTAGCTAAAAATATTTATATTAGCGTGGATGACTATAATATAAGAGCTTAAACGAGTCTATTATGTGGTCCGTGCACCAACTAAAAATTTAAAAATTTTTATTAAAAATTAAAAATTAAATTTTATTACTATTAATAAAAAGTTTCTATTTATAGAAACTAATTATTAATATTATTAAGACTAGCAAAAAAAGTTGCTAATCTAATCCTAATCGGGTCAGATTTTTAAAAAAGTTAAGATTCTTAAGTAAGAGTTGCTAATCCTGTTAATCTGGTCAGATTCTCGGCTAATCGCGGGAAACTCGCGAATCTGCTAAGCCGATTTTTTCCGAAAAATGTGAAGGTGCTGATGTAGGTACGTAGTCACTCAAGTTCCAACCTTCTCAAGTTAGAGCTAGACACAAAGCATGCTCCCAATTATAGCTACCTAATAACATGACCGTGCGTAGCACGGTCCTGGCCATTAATACGGAGTAGGTTCTGCTTGTATAAGGACGCACGCGGCATTTGGCTGGTGTAGGTGCATGTGTAGGTTTGGGAATAGTTTCAAATATTGCTTGTAGCCAATGAAATTGGGTTATTTTAAGTGTTTACGCCAAGAGGTGAGCCAAGATTTTAGTGTTTTTAGCGTTTTAATCCCTGCTTCAGGTGGTTCTTTCTTCTGGTTATCTGCTCAAAAAGACCATTATCCAACAAGTTGTATTGATGGCATTGAGGATTTGCTTACCCTGGTACCTCAAAATTTATTTATGAAGCATAATATTCTTTCGGCTTTGACACCTCATGAGCTACCTGGGAAGGTAGGTAGTCAATGCAAGATTTCATTGCGATTTCAAAACGGAGTCCATCTCATGACATAATTCAAAAGCAAACCACCAACAGCAACTTGTTCTAAAACGACCACTCAGATGCATCCATTTCCAACCATCGACCCATCTTCCCCCCTCAGAAAATCATCACTTTCCACTCTTGGAAGCCTTCCCAGGGCACGAATCCCTTTGGTGAATCTTGAGGGTATATTTCCGCGCATAACCAATCTTTCCGCATCAGTCACACTGAATTCCCTTTGGAATGACTTTGATCTCTGGCCTGAGACTGCCATGTTAGTCTCCGGCTTCCTTGAAGGAGGTCGAATAGGATGCCAACCTTGCGTTTCGGCATTTCAAATCATCTGTTCGTACATTGTTGGAAGTTTCATTTGAAGGGACACTGGCTGTAGTTGGCTGTAACTGCATGGTGGATCTTGGATATAGTGTACCCATCAGTCACTATTTCCTCAGCCTGAGAGTTATTGAACTTACACAGTTGTTCTAGCTCCCCAAACATCTGTATGTTCGTTGGATGCGTCATACCCATGAAGCTCAGAAGGGTCGACTGTCGTCCCAGGGGTCGCAATTTCAAGTGAACATCCGTTGATGGCAAGATCCAAAGTTGCAAGATTCACATCTCTAATCGCATGATAGTTGAGACTGTTCTCGGACTGGCCCACCGTCTCCAAATCAACACTTCCAACCACATGTCAGTCCAACACAAATCGCGCCAACTCGAGAGACATCCATGTCTCTCCCGTCGCCTTATACGCAAGTGCGTTGTCGGATGGAATTGTGTGGACCAAAAACGGCTGTCGACTGGAGCCGCCGAGCACGGAGGAGACTATCACCATTATTGGTGGAGCGAAGGGTCAGAGCCCTTAAATTACCGTACTTGATTGCCCATTCATATTTTTTGCTCTTATGTGCGCAGATACTGACATTGATGTACAGCCTTTCCTTCCCAAGGCTCTTTTTTACTTACTTCAGCACGTTTCGTACTGCACACAATTCCGCTGTGGTCTTTGGGATGCCAATTTAAGGCATGAGGGTAATCTGGCTCAACATCTATAGTTGGCCGTCTCCTTTGTAACGATGTATTGGGAAGGTGCGCCTATTTGTCAATGCATTCGGAACCACAGCTAAGGCTAGACCCTCATGATGGGAAGGGTATCACTCACCTGGAGCAGTCCAGAAATCCGCTCATGGTAGGAGTTTCTGGTGCTGCATTGTAGTCTCCAGTGCCGTACATGAGCATGTGATTTTGCATTTCCTCTTCTGTGAGGCCGAGGGGCATGCCATCAAGTTCGTCTGTTGTGAGGCTGGGCATCTGAAAGTTGCTCATGATTTGTGGGTTGGTGGGGAGCGATTGGGTAATAATGTTCGAAGTGCTGCAATGTGCTCTAGGAGGGAAAGTGAGGAGAAATCAGGGGATGTTTCTACGGTTTATATAAGTTCAATGCACCCTGGAGTAGCAAAAGGTCATGAATGCGAACTCGTCGACGCGTTTTTCGGGCACCTTGCACATGTTGCATGTGCAACAATGGTTTGTCACGAAGACACTTGACCAATGCTCATCCCAGCAGCACATTGCAGGAACCCTTGTACTTTGGACTTTGGGTAGGCATCAACAACTATTGGCTTTGCATTTCAGCACACGATGCATACTAAAGTACATGCTGTGGGGGCAGCCTTGTGCTATTTTTCGCAAGTATCGTTGGCTTGGGACAATCTGCACCATGTACATATACCCCTGGTATGACTCTATGACTCTATGACTCTTCCTCTCCTATAACAATTTTAGGAACGTATAAGAACACAATATCTCGTGATCTTTAAATCACCTGATGCACTCAGTGCCAAGGATTGTCTCATCGACCAATCGACCAGGATCAGATCAAGATCTCCGAGATGCATGCAGGTGCGTTTGCGTCTAAACTCAATGCAGCGCGACTATCGAATGGCGGGCCAGCACAGACTGAAAGAAGCGAATCAGTGAAGATCACTTTTCTCGCTTTTCTCGCTTCCTTCACTTTGGGCCGCGACGAACGACACCAACTCTCCCCACCAGTCTCAACTGAGTTCAGCTCAGCTGCTGCACTTCTCTTGCCGCGGCATGGCAACCAGAGACGAAGGACGAAGCTAGATCACGGTGAGTCTTGTGCGAAAGTAGCGTGGGACAAGAGCAATCAATTCATCACCGGCACCGGCGTAGTGCGGTATCGATGAATGCGGAGAAGTTCTCTCATGATCTGATATTCTCGTGGCAGTCGCGTTGATATCTCCAACAAGCCCTACTCGCTCTCTCTCCCTCCCTTTCCTTCGTCATTCCTTCTGCTTTTCAAGAAAGTCAATTGAGCCTTCCCGTCCCCTTTCGGCTTCTGCTGCTCCCGAGGTCGAGTCGAGACCAACATAAGCTTTCGCACCTGCAAGAATACGCAATATCCCACCCGTCGGGAATCCTCTCCTAGAGATCAACAGCCCAGCGATCCTGATTCCCAGTTCCATATGTCAATCTGCGCACTGCTGCCGCAACCCAATTGATGTGGCGTGCGCACGGCCAGCCTTCCCAGCGCCTGAAATACCCTTCGACGTCTTCAACATGGCTTTCATCTTCACCATGAAGACCGCCCCGCAGATCGGATCGCATACGCGCAACGGCGCATCTGCCAGCTCGTTGCCAGCCATCTCCGAAGACGACGCATCCTTTGTTTCGCCTCGAGAGGCTCCTCCAGCTCCTCCAGTTCCTCCGCGCGCCTCGAATCGTCCGGCCGATAAACATTTTGCGCTCGGCAGGCCGCCGCGGTTCAATCATGAGAGAAGTCCGCCACCATATGGGACGCCGGTTGATGAGGGACCGCTGGATGGAGAGAAGGGGGAGAAGTTGGCAGAGTTGAGGAGAGGTGTGGCCAACAATAAACATATTGCGAAACGAGGCGGGTGGAAGAAGCTGCTGATCATTGGAATCGTCCTTGCGCTGTGTATTGTCGGACTCATTGTAGGGTTGGTCGTTGGATTGCGGAATAGGAACATGAACTCGTGAGTACTTTCCCCGTGTTTCCCGCTGACAGGCGCTGATCAGAAACAGAAACAATGACAAAAATGCTGGTAGCATACCTTCCGGCGGAGCATCAGGCTCGGTAGAAGGCGGTCCCACAAACCCAGCTTCAAATACAACCTTCCCAGCAGGCTCCTATTCCTTCGAAACCTACCTCTCGACCGTTTCCACGAATTGCACGTCGAACTCCGCCACCTGGCTCTGCTATCCTTATTCCACATACGCCCAAAACCCATCCGGGTCTGTGGCATATTTTAACTGGATCATTTCTCCCGCCGAGGGCAACAAGTACACAATTTCCTCAACACCAAACTATTTTTCGATCATGTTCAGCAACCTTTCACTCTCCCTCCAATCAGCCGGAAATTCAGACGAGCATTACTTTTTCCAAACAACCATGCAGAAACCCACTAAACCGACTTCTCAACTGGGGAGTCAGAATGTGGCCGCGAGTTGCTATTTCAACCAGACTACTTTCCAAGGATATCTCTATACGAAGATGGCAAAGACTTTTCCAAAAGACGGGAACGGGACAGACACAAATGAGAATCAAGCATTTGCCGCTTGGCCACATGCAGTGAAAGTCGAGCAAGTAGCTTCGAGTGGAAGTGGAACGCCCACATGTCTTGATCCCTCCGGCAATTCCCTGGGAGATTTTAGTGTTTCACAGCAAGGAGAGTTGTGTGATTGTTTATATTTGAATACTGGGACTTGAAGATGTGATTCTTTGGATGGTATACGAACGGCGTTTGGGAATGGAAGATTGGGGAGTTCAAGTGACTCGGTTGGGGGTTATCATGATTACATATACCATGTTCTTCTACTTCTTACTTAATATTTGCTATGATATAGCTGTATATAGACAGGCAGATACTTCATGTAAATATATATTTCTTACGCTCGAATTCCAAGTCTTGTTTCCGGTTGTTTATTCAATTTCCATGTAAGATCTTACTGTAGCAAGTCAGAAAGCGCGATTCACCACCAAAAAAAAACCCCTTGATGCATCTCGGTCTATATAAAGCACGACAAGGGCTCCAGGAACCACATATATGTGAATTTTGGCGCTCCGCGGGCTCATGTGGAGTAATGGACATATGTTGAACCATCGCGGGGCACGTCGTCCCAACCTCTCTGCAGAGCGTTCCTCACACCACTCTTGCGACGTTTCCGGGAAGATTCTTTTTGTTCTACTACTTGGGTTTGCTGTCGAGTCTTTCACTGCTGTCATTCACCGTCACTCCCGCATTTTTACTCGTGCTTGGAAGCTGACAGGTTCAAGCTTGTCAAATTCGTAGAAAACATGCAAGCACTCACTGTCGAAGCCTTTGTAAGCCTTCTTCGTCAACACAACCGAGCATTAGACAGACTGGCCAGGTGCGTATTGCTCGTCTTGTCAATTGGAATACTTGGAGGAAGTTTGTGCTTTTAAACTCGCCCTGAGGATACTTTGATGACAACAGCTGGAGTCGTCGCTGCCCTAGTTGAATGTAGGATCTGTAGAGGTGAGGTAGGAGGTTCTTGCCGTTTCCATCGACGCCAAGATCTCGCTCTTTCCAAGCTCGATGATCAGGATCTGGTGAGGGATATAAATAATGTGTCCTGACTTGATAAATCCGTCATAAAAGACTTGGAACCAGAAATGCTCATGGGGCTGGGGGGTTAATGCCTCTCTGCACATCAACATGCGATTTGAATTAGAATTCGTCAAATGCTGGACCGGGGAATGTTAGATGGGGTTTGGGATTGAAACTGAAGAGTCGTTTGATCGGTTTTGTTGTCAAATTGACAGTTGCAGCCCATCTTCTATTTCAGTTGCAGGGAGGAAAGTGGTTAGTTTTGATATGTCGAAAATGTGTGTCCTGTCACCCGCAGCAATAGGATTCAAGCGCTGCAATATTGGTGGCTGATGGTGTGATTTTTACCACTTTCACACACCGCATAAACTCTGTATCGATCAAGAAGACTCAGGTCTGCCTAGTCATTCAGTTCGCGCGGGGCTCATACACTCTTTGCTGACACATCGGCCAACAAGAGGAGGGTGGTCGATGGGGAGGGCTAGGAGTGTGTCGTACCTTCCTTTTTTGAACAGGTCATCTTGATTCTCTGATCCTCAATAATTTCGATGAACAGAGCCAGGTGAATCTCTATAAATATTTCCTATACATTCAACTTTGCTCTTCAGCTCGAGAAACCAGGAATACGAGGTTTTATGTTTGGCAAGCTGCTACACGCCTACGTCAGTTGACCCTTGGGAGGGTGCACACGCTTTCGGTAGCTTTTAGTTGATGCGAAATGAAGGTTTCATAGTTTCAATTTCACAATTGATTGAAATATCGAGCTTCTATTGTCGAAGAGAAATTTGCTGTCAAGATTTCATAGCAGGTGAAAGTTCAGTGAGCTGGATTTTCGCTGATGAGGTAGTAATTTGTGGGCTATGATTTTGTGGAAGTCGAATGATACGTGTGTCTGGAGGGCGTGGCCAACGCATTGTTTGTGGTTGCACAAGATCCTCCTCTGTGGCTTCATAAAGTTTGGAAAGAGGAGGTGATTTTGTAGTCGATCTCTCAGCTTCCTCTGTGGCATCAATCCTGGTATTACTTTCAATCCTCGGGCCAGGGATAAGGGTTCGGAATTTCACAAGCTAGGAAGTCATAACTTGCTATAAATTACCAAAGTATCCAGGCTCTCAATCTTCACACCTACTAGGAAAAAGCAAACCCGGCATGTGGTGTGCCCTTGTGGGACGTTCCCAAGGCTGGTACTATCCCCAGAAATTTGCTGCACCACCAACGCCAAGTCTTCATTACCAGTGAAATAAATTGACGTTATTGTATTTCAACAGGTGGATTTGCTGTCAAATTTATTCACATTGTCAAATCTCACTTTTTGTCACGCGGAGGTACTTATAACAAAAATAAATGAAAGCGCCCTTTGCACGTCGTAACTCTCGAGACAGAAAGAAGGAATGGCAAAAGGCTAATTCTTCTACATCATACACAGCGCCATGGTACCAATTCTTGCAAACTCGATTTCTGCTCTTGCTGAACGTGTGAACCATGAGCAGGATTTATATACCCCACCTTGGTGATTCAATCCACGTGAGGTGCGACTTCCGTTCTACTTTGCTTGAACACTTCTTAACTTCATCTTTGAGAACGCTCTAATATCAATAGATTGGCTAGCTCCTCTTCTGTCGCCCTAAAGTGAGGGTGGGAAGTTTGTCACAGGGCGCCTAATGCACGTGAGAAGAAAAGGGGGGCTGGAGAAGGAGGGTTCGCTTAGCCCCTTTCCTAACCATGCCTAGCTTGAGAAAATTTGCCCTGCTCCCACATCCACGAGGAGGTTTGTCGCGTGGGATGATCTACCTTGAAGATCAATGGCTAGTAACCGTCAATGCTAGGCGTACGTCACCCATGTTTCGTGACTGAAGTTAGAGAAGCCCTGGAAGACTCTTCGATTGAAATTTCACAAAGATCGAAACCTTCCACGGCAATTGACCTAGAAAAAATCCATTTATATCTAAACTCGGCTCCTAGAAGACACACCATGTTGTTTATCACTCTTGCGCAAAATAATTCTCCGTATCGAACCCTTCTGTCGTCGCTAGTAAGCTTGATATATTTCCCTTGCTTCCACTAAGACAAGGGTAGGGGAGCTCCACTAATAGCAGCGGCCCGAACCGCCCTTGTCTTACCACTCTACCAAGTATGCAGATAACTGTTTCCCGAAAGGGAAAATGAAATTAATACCTCGGCTTCCAGTTGCTTTGATGGGTATAAGAGACGTCCCTGCGGGACTAGGCAGGCACGCTTGAAATTTTCTGAGAGCCTAGTGAAGTAAAGCTTGTATACACTTCGAAGATATACTGGCTCCAAGTTCCTGTCGACTCAGTCCACCCATTGTTGACTTATGGAATAACATTGAAATTTCTAGGTACTAAGGTACTCAGACACTTATTGCTTTAGCATTATCGCAGCCTTCTGCGCCGAAGGCGTCCAAGAAATTTCCCCAGACGCCGTGATGGACGAGAATTCCCCACCTCGTATTCCCAAACTTTGAAAGAGTTCGGCACTTGTACATTAATTATGCACCGATCCAAAAAATTCATACTTCATGATCAGGCGTAGAAAGTGCGATGTACGCGGTGTCAGTTGATTATGGTATCCACGTATCCACACGCCACCTTCTCCAGGAAACAAGAAAAATACGACTGGACCCGGCATGTTGGATTGGGGGCGAGGACAGTCCACCGTTTAGCGTTGGTGGTATGATACTAGAATTTTGATATCATGGATTTTGATACCCCGCAATAGTTCACTGCTGTACGGCTCAGCCTTGGAGGGCCCTGCATGCACTAGAATGCGAGGTGGGAAATACGTTACAGTCAGGCCCAGTGAACGTGTAACGAAAAGATATGCTGACTGGTTCGTGACCCAGAATCTAGACTGTGGAGGAGCAATCTAGTGGGGTTCATTAATTGCTTTCGGATTTAACACCTAAGAGAAACTCACTATTATCAAAATTCAGATGCGAAACGAAATCCGGACGAGCGCCCAGCGGAAATGATTGGGTGGTGGGTCCGTAGATCAGGCCATTTTTGGTTTTCGGTAAGAAGACCAGAACTCCGGACGAGCGTCCGGGACATTTGATTGGCGGGTTAAGATAGAGCATGCATCTCAATAACCTCAGCACATCTTGGAGCCTCTTGAGGAAACGCCTCCGAACGGTCATCTGGGGCAATTAATTCGTCCATTTGGCCGTGCGTACAAATTATAATTGCTGCAATGTCAAACCTGAGCTGCAGTGCTTAGCTGTACGTAGCATATAGAACTCCAATTGTCCAATGACCGACGTTGGAGGCTTGCCCGTCACTTTGTTCGAGTCAAGAGTCAAGCCACATTTCCACCTGACAAGTAGACAGCGATGCACAAACTGCTGATCGATATCGTGATATGAAGATTGATCTCAGCAGATATCGGTTCTGAGCCGTCGCCAAAGCCCTAGATGTCCTGCGTACCATGCCTGCGGGTAGTGAATGCGACGCGCCGATATGCATCCCGAAGAAAAAGGACGGGAAACCTCTATATGCCTTCTGCATACCAATGGATGTATTCCGAGGGAATTTTGCGTTCTCGAGGCATCTCGGGAAATATAAAGAAGGCTTTCGCCACCTCTTGGTACTTCTAGAACTAGCTCAAGCCTCACGCTCTTCAAACCTCAGCTCCTCCATATTACCACTCTACCCCGCACTCTACCTCACTTGTAGCTATATACCTTCCCACTTCATCGTGTCGGGAACTCATTGAACTGACTGTCTGACATGATGACCTCCTCATTCGCGTCACCGGGCGCGAACTACTACCTCTCACCAGAGCAATCTTGCCAAAGTGTATTCCTCAACAACCCACCCTATCCCACGGACGGAAAACAACTTTTTTGTGCAAGCTCAGCTCAGCAGTTTACGCCCTCTTCAGAGGCATTCATGCTCCCATCTCCTGTCGACCAAGATTCTCCCGCTATGGGAGATTTCACGTTGTTTTCGCCGCAGTTTGATCAGACCGCGAATGTTTATACTCGTGGAATGATCACTCCTGACGCGGAAAATCCTCTTTGGGACTTTCCAACTCCAGAATACGAACTGAAAGAGCCTGAGTATCCCATCGAAAGCAATGGACCTAGTAAGAAACATCGGCCCGCAACCTCCAATCGCAGACATTCTCTTCGTCAACTCAATTCCTCGGTCCCAAGCACCACAAAGAGCTCTACAGACTCAGAGAGTGGATCATCCCCCAGCCAGCATCGCGGGAAGTCCTCAAAGTCCAAGTCCAAGAACAGCCACAACCAAATTGAGAAGAGGTACCGGCAAAACCTCAACGCCCAGCTAGAGGCTCTTCACCAAACCATGGTCTCTTTACCCGAGCCCGAGAATACGAGTGCTCTAACAAGAGCCTGTGTCAGCGAGATTGATCGCAAGGGGCAGCCGAGCAAAGGCTCCATTATAACGGCGGCAAGTAGTGTGATACTCCGACTGCAGGCAGATAATGCCAAAATAGCTAAGGAGGTGAAGGATATTAAAGCAGAGAATCAAGCATATCGTCAGCTTCTTTCCAACTGCACACCGGATTTTCGTTACAGGGTTTGAAGGTCTTGATTGATTTTGTTTCGCGGGTGGGGATTGGAAATTTTTGAAAATGGTTCTGATAAGTAGCCAGCGGATGAATGTATGTGATACTTGGTATCTCGGAAAGTAAGGAAAAAAGCAAGGTGTGAACCCTATGTACTCATTATTCATAGCGAGGCTGTATCGGATGATCCCGATTCAACAGCCCCGTCCTAACTTTTATACCTGACAACCCATCATTAGAATGGAAACACTCAAAATATCTCGGATCAACCCGAATAGTCCAATCTCCAGATTATATCTCAGACCATCGAATGTTCGATAGTGATAGTTTGTTGGCCACTTCATCAGCTCACACCTCATGTGGTCAGCTGTACTAAGAATATCCTAGGATATACTCGCTCATTTCCGATCCGGGATCCCTCGCGTTCATAACATTTCGCCTAGTAAAGCATCCAACTTCCCAAACCTCCCACTAAACTACGAAAAGTCTGCTGAACAAGTAGTGTGCTCTATATTTTGAAGATAGACCATAGGCTACTTTTAGACGATTCCATCCGTGAAGTCGGTGAAAAGGCTCATATCCTCAAACTCTATGGCCAAGCTGTCCGCCTGTGCCGCATTCCAATCAGTATTGGCGCGATCCATATCCAACACAAATCCCGCTCCACTGCCACCCGGCCTACTCCGCCGTTCCTGACTGCTGAAATGTTCCTGGATAGACAGGGCCTCGGAACTACTGATGCCGCCAGATTGGACCGCGATGCCAAGCAAGCCCGGAACGATCCATTGAACCATCCTAAAGCAGTTCTGGAGAATGCTATAGCAGTACATACACAACATGAAATAGGGACGCCATTCTGGGTCGGTTCTTTCCTTGACAACGGCGCCGGCGACGTACATTAGAGCTATGTGCCACCAGATATCGTATGTTGATTCCGGATAGTCACTATAGACGAGAATTATCTGCTTCAGTTGCTTTATAGAAGCGGCGAAGATTGCTTGGGGTGAGGTTGCTGTCTGATAGTATTGGTTGAAGCCATGCTGGTCTTCTTCTGCAATGAAAGGGCGAATTGTGTCCAGGATTACGGCATGGTACCAAACGCTTATTTCAGTGAGAAGAGCATCTGCAGAGGAGACACTCGGGACAGGAACTTACTGAAATACGAAAACATGGCTTGGCGCGCTCTTTGAATAGGTCATAGTCTCGGGGAGATGATTAGCTAAGTTTAGGAGTTTATAGTACTCTGAAAGTGCAAATTCTAGTTTGGCCTTTGGTTTGCCGACCGTGGGACGGTATATTAGTAATATGTTCGATGCGACCCTCCAGAACTTGCAAAAGGATTGAAACGTATCGCCGACGCTCACACCAACGCCGACGAAGGGAATCCTAAGTCTCGGTGGGTCGTCTTCTATATCTAGGAACCGTGTAGTCTGCATGTTCCCTGGGATAGGCAGATTAGGCGGGTGAGCTGTAGCGACTGGTGCAGCGAAGAGAGTTTGCACCCTGACAAGTTTAGAGAATAGCTTTAGTGGGCAATGATGTCGATTTTGACTCACATTGACATGTTGAAACAACCCCATGCGGTGTGTGCAGTGGCCGATTGGTCTTCCTTGGGGAGGCCAAGAAGATCCTCAGTAGTTACCGCATCTGGTACTCCGAAAAGCCTCACTCTCTTCGCCATATCAAACCCTGCAGTCACGTATTTCAATCCGTCCTTGCCTGAACCGTGGCATATGTGGCTGATCCATAGCAGTGTGAATCCAGCTAGCGTAGATAGGGAATCAGCTGATATTTCCTCGTCCGCAAGCGTCTCAGCTTCACGCTTGAACTCATAGCTTTTGGCAAGAGAGTCTGGGTCTTTTGCATTGTAACCTTGCTAGAAAGCTGGCGCTTCAGTACACTGAATAACGATCTCCCCCAAGGATCACACATGTTGGTACGTCTGATCGGGACAAAACTTACAGATGCGTACGCGAGCAGGGAGCTAACAAGAAAGGGGGAACAAAATTCTCGGCTGCCACGCACGAGCGAGTCAACGAACAAATCAGCGTCAAACAGGCCGAGAACCGGGTGATCTGTTTCCAAGTATAAAGAGATCGCCCCTGCCGCAAATTCATTTGTTATTGACACGTTTGTCCAAGTCTCCATATTCAGGGCACTTAGCCGAGGATCAATGTACTGAGGGGGTGGCTTAGGGCCAGCATGACTATAAAACTTATCGTCGCCATCAGAAATCTGGCGCTTTAGAGGTCTCATCTCGTTGGTGGTATCGCTTGATTCATTTGGACTTGATGCTTTACTCGCTGACATATTCGAACCTGTTCTCGCAGGACTAGATAGTTTATCATCCGCGACCGGGGCTAACACGGGATATGCCACAGGATACCGAACCATAAGCTCGAGCTCGAGCTCGGATTGGACGCTGGGCAGGACTTCCCGGGCTGCTCGCTGTTCAGATAGCTGACGGTAGCCAAGAGGGCCACCCATGAAACGAAGCACCGACGCAGCATCCCCATGTCTAAGCTTTAAGAAAACCATCTGAGCTATTTCCATGGGTGCCTCTTTCAAGAGATTTAAAAGCTCCTCCATGGGCTCAGCTTGTTTTCGCAGCGCCTCATTTTGGCGTTTGAGGACGGCAATGTGAGTTTCCGACTTGTCGACGCTTGTGTAGACACAAGCGATCCCGCGCTCGCTACATGAAGAGCACTGAGGGCGCTCCCCGGTGCACTGGTATTCGTCAATCAATAATCCGGATAAAGCAGCATCAAATGCCAAAGATAGATGAGATGGTAGTATGATGGGCTGGGAAACCTACTGCCCATTTTTTGACGCGACAGTGGTTGCACGCGACCTTGGTGTGCGAACGTTTTCTCTTCAGCTTGGGCCTAGGGGTAGAACTAGATGGCGAGGCAGGCAGTGGCGCGGACGGGAGTATTGTTTTGCTCATTTTTGTCACCAGTACAACATACAAAGTGGCACCATCGTGGCCATATCGTACTACTTTTCCATGAGGGTTCTTAATAGGTTAGGCTAAGCGCTAGGATTACGTACGGATTGAAAGTCCGAAGCCGGTCCCTGTTAGGTGCTGGATCGACGATCTCTTTTGGCCAAGACATGGTCACGTATCGGCTTTTTCTTTATACTAGCGCTGCTCAAAACTGTAAAGAATTAGATGTATATCAAGTTGAATATATTCCGTGGACTTCTGAGAATGCTCTGTGTTATAACTATATCTTTAGACGGTCGTTGCTAGATTTCTGAGTGGATCTATTCTGATCTATTCGCTAAATCTACTTTTGACCAATAAATCGATTTATTGGCCAATCAGAAGCGTTTGGCTAATAAATTAGGAATTTCGCCAAAAGTACCAAATACAGAAAAAACAAAACTTTTAATAATAATAATTATATCTCGTTTGATTTTATAACTACTATTATTTTTTTTATTGCTTTATTTTTTAATTATATATTGTTTTTTGTTATTTATTTAATAAAAATTTTATTTATTATATTTCGAGTTTTTTTTTTAAATGCAAAAATAAAAATCTTTTCAATAATAGATCCCGTTAAAAAAAAAAATTTCTTAATATTAATAATATAATTAATTATTATTTTATTTTTTATTTTTTATTTTTTGTATAACCGAAAAAATTTTCTTATTATTAATAATAATTATTATATTAAAAATTAATTTTTTTTCAAAAAAGATATTAAAATTAATTTTAAAGAAATAAATTTTGAGAATAAAAATTTAATAAAATTTTTAAATTTAGTTATATTTAATAATGAAAATATAAGCTTTTAAATAATTGTAAAAATTTTATAAAATAATTTAGTTATTTCGATTAATAAACAATTTTTTGGTAAAATAACAAAAAAAAATATTACTTTATAATATGAAATAATTAAATTCCTTTTATTTTTATCAAATATTTAATAATATAATTCAAATAATAAATAAATCTCGTTATTAGTTTTATTAATTTTATTTGTTCTTTTTTTGTTTTTTTGAAGTTTCCAATGATAATTTTTAAAGTTTCTTGTTATATTAAATTTTATTAAAAATTACCCAATCAAGAAAAAATAATATTAAAATAATATTTATTATATTTTTGATTTAAAGAAAAAAAAATTATTATCAATTTTATTATAAAATATAATAAAATAAATTTTAAAAATTGAATTAATTTTTTCGACTAAATCTTGGATTTGTAAATAATAATTACGATTATAAATAATTTTGATATCGAATTTTATATAAAATTCTTTAAATTTACTTTTAAATTCGAAATTATTATTATAATAATTATAGATATTAAAAATATATATATATATATAGATTTAATAATATTTATATTATATAAATATTTTTTTTATTATATTCATTTAGTTATTATCAAAATAATTTAATTAAAATCTTGAAAATTTTATTTATTAAAAAATGAAAATTAATATAATATAAAACATAATTTCTCCAATTCGTAATTTAATAATAAAATTTATTTATATTAATTTTAAAATCTATAAAATCAAGATAAATTCGATAATTAAAACTCCAACTAATAATAAAAATAATTAATAATTTATTTATTAATTTGGAATTCTTTTCATAAATCTTATAATGGATAAATATTTATAAAATATTATTATAAATAATATTATAATATTATTTTTGAATAATTTCGTAAATCTTACAAATTTTTATCTAAATAATTGTCACAGTCACGTGGAAGGGTGGAGGTGCATATAGCACATATACTGAATTAGACCAGATCTTAAGCGAGTTGATTGCTAGCTTACTTTGGGTCTACCTAGTTCATGATAATAATTGATTTAAACGAGTAAAAAAAGGAATAATTTAAATAAATTATATTGACTAAAATATGTAATATTTTAATAATAACGACAAATAATATTTTATAAATCTTAAATATATATAATATAATAAATAATAAAAAAATATTTTTAATAAATTTTATTCTGTAACAAATTTGATTATTTTAAAATTTAAAAAATTCAAGTATTTAAATACGAATATTGATATTTTTAATCTTTTTTTAAAAAATATTATCTTAAATTTATAAATAAGATTATATAACTAATAACGGTAGTTTTCTTTCTTCTAACCAATAAAAATTTTATAATTATTAAAGTACTCAAGATATTATTTATATTTTCAATAAAAAATTTTATTTCAATATTCGCGATTATTTATTTTAAATACAGATTTAAAAAATAAAAATTTGATATTAATAAAAGAGTTAATAGACTCGTGGTTATAAAGAAATTATATAATATTAAAAAATATTTTAAACAACAATCTATTGATCAAATTAGGTAATATTCAATGAAAAAACCTTATATTTTGACCAAATCAATTATTGGCGAATGGATTGGAATAGATCAAAACGATTTTTGCAATATTTCTACGGATCACTAGAAGTCACGAATCGAAGAATAAAAACTTCATGAAATGCTTTGGGGGCAGAAAATATTCTAAACTTTCAACGGTCGTCAAAAAATGCTAGGACTTTTAGCAATAGTCACAGGTTCCCAATTACAAAAACCAAGAGGAGGGTCAGCGCCGCTTCGGTAAGTCGTGTATTTTGAGAGGCCTGTGAACTCGATTTAATAGAATCCTTCTATAACATTTCAATCCTCAATAGAGTCACTGTACATTTCTAATTTATCTATTGAACATAGGCCTTCAATACAAGGTTATTTGGGATGCTTCTATTTCGTATCTATACCCACTTTAGGCGAGGTCTGCTCGCTAAAGCCCCTTTTCTTAGTCCCATGGCAGTATTTGCTCACAGAAACGTGAATGTTCAAACGCAAGAAATTATTTCGGCTTCAAGGAAACTAGCAGGGGCACATGAACTAAGAAATCAGTTTAGTAAGTGACATAGCTGAAATCAGTGAAATAGGTGCTGATTTTAAATGATGGGATTAGCTGAAGCTATATGATTATGACCACGATGTATTTCATTGTTCGTATTGTGCTAGAATCACTTAGACAAGTGATATCAAGGTATCACGCGATCTCAGTGCGAATTCTAATTTTCTACATCATCAGGATGGGTGCCTACCTAGGTATCATGAAGATGAGTCGGATTCATAGCCGCGGGGCGATTGGTGTCCCGGCATCTAGAAAAGATAACTCTGGATCCATTGCTTTTGAATTTTAATATGGGATGCTAAAATAAAACTACATTCGGCTTTAGTTAATTCCATTCTGTTTTTACTCGCAGCCTTCTCGCTTCGAAAATCCCTTATCTTCGCGGCTGATGTCTCCTCTCGTCATGAGGCATGCATGGTGGCACCTGAAAGGTCAACTGGAACATTTGATTGATCGCGATGCGGTATTTGACCCTTGTATCCCCGCATACTTTTAATATATGGGGTGCAGGAGAATATCGAAACCGGGTTACTTGGCATTCAGCCAAGCATAGGCGCATAGGCTGCGGCTCAGATGGAAATGCCTAAATACCAATTGGATCTGTCACCAGTCCCGACAGTGTGGGCGCGAAGTATAAAGCCAAGAGTTTTTTCTTATTTTAAAAAACATAGACCGCACGTATTCATCAATCATCATGGTATCCTTCAAATATATTGCTGTTGCCTCCTGTGCCGTTGTTGGGGTCTTTTCTAGCCCACTTGAAGTTTTCAAGCGGATGAAGGATAGCGTCGGAACACCAGTCGATTCCGCTAGCAGCTCAACTCCAACCGGTACCGGAACCAGCAATGGCTACTTTTATTCTTGGTGGACTGACGGTTCGGGCACGGGAAATTATAACAATGGTGCTGCAGGGGAGTACAGTCTCACGTGGGGCGGGAATGGAAATCTTGTTGGAGGAAAGGGATGGCAACCTGGGAGCTTGAACAGGTATATACGTACACCTTATGATGATCTTCTGTCCCTCACCACGAAGCGGGCTAATAAGTGCTCGACCTGCAGAACCATCACTTACAATGGCACTTTCAACTGCAATGGCAATTGCTACTTCTCTGTCTATGGCTGGAGCAAGAATCCCCTTGTTGAATACTATATCATGGAATACTTCGGGAGCTACAGCCCAGAAAGCGCAGGAGGCGTCCAGAAGAAAGGCACCGTGACCAGCGACGGAAAGACATACGACATTTTCCAGCACCAACAGAATAACCAGCCTTCGATTATCGGCACGGCGACGTTTCAGCAATATGTGTCTGTCAACAAAAGCCCCAAGTTCGTTAGTGGCGGCCAGGTTACGGTCCAGAATCACTTCAATGCGTGGGCAGCTGCGGGTATGAAATTGGGAACTATGGATTATCAGATTGTGGCTACGGAAGGATACCATAGCTCTGGATCTGCTGATATTACTGTAGGCCAACTTTAGTCGCGGGATATTGACTATTCTTTTTTGTTATCATATTTGCTGTGGAAGTGGAAGATCATTGGCTGTTGGAAACTTTACTTAAGGTTGTATATAGTAACACTCGCTATACCAATGTAAATAACAGAACTCCATCTGTCTACTGATCTTATTCTTGCACCGAGAATTCTGATTTCCATAGCGAGATGAAATATTGATGATAGCATCGCCGGAAAATCTTGCAGGTATTGAAACTGTGGCCAAATCACAGATTTGTGAACAAGTTTGAGCTACCTAGGTACTTTATGCTGCACCTTTCGAGAGCAATCCGACATCTCCCTAATCCATTCGACTACCTTTATTCCTCACCCAAATGGTCAAGTCCAGTGCCCCTAGATGCACCTTTGTCCTATACAAGAGGCCAGTCTAATATTCGCCTTGAATTTTGCAGTGTGTCCACTGGTGATCCTCAAAACTTACCAGGAAAGACTGCAGCACCTCGGAAGTCGTCGCTACCTTTGCAGAAGTAGCATTTCCGCCTCTCCATATTTTACCCGTCTTTCCCGAAAGAATATCACTCACGACATCCTTCGCATATTGCTCCGTCTCTTCCTTTTGATGACCCTCACCGCCCCGGACACTATTAGCAATTAGTGATTCAATGGGTTTGTAGAGTCAATCATCCGGAAGTTTCCAGTCTTCAAAGTACGTTCGGCCATTTGACTTTACTGCACCGGTCACGATTTGAATGACCTTCACGCCAAACGGCTCGATTTCCAGTCGCAGCGTCTCGGCGACGAGCTCAAGAGATCGCTTTGTTGCAGCGTAAAGACCTGCGAAATGCAAGCGGCGGTACTTTTCAAACCAGTTTCGCATCACTCACCCATATAAGGTCCGTTCAGGTACCCTGAGATGGAGGTAGTATTCACAACTATCCCTTTGCTTTCCCAAAGGAGCGGCATAAAGGCTTTGATCATCGCGAGTGGGCCCCCAAGATTTATCTCAAAGATCTCCTTTGCTTCCGAGACATCGATATCGAGGGCAGGCGAGAAGTGATTCCGGCCAGCATTGTTTACTAATATGTTGAGATGTCCCGCTTCATTCTTCACAGATTTGACGGCTGCTTCGACCTGAGAAGGGATGGTAACATCGAGGGCCAAAAGCGTCACGTTTGGCAGATTCAAGAGTGCGTTCATTTTAGAGACGTCTCGAGTAATTGCGAAAACGTGGTAGCCTTCGCTCAAAAATGCAGGTGCGAGCGCGGAGCCCAGCCCACCCTCACTGCAGCCTGCGATCAGAACTGTCTTCTTCGCGATCAAACTCATGACGATGATGTGAAGAACTTTTTGCGCCTGTTGGAAAAAGCGGTGGGACGGTATGATGTGTGTTGAGAAAAGTCGAGAGCAAATGCCGATTGTGTATAGAGCTTCAGTTATCTCTTGTTTTTATTTGGTTCACCAAGACTGAATAGTACTGTAAAGGGCCAGGGGAATATGAAGCTGCGTTGCCGACCATATGTACCTGGCGATAGTCAACTTGAAGCCAGCTGCCTTGCATGTTTGAGATTAATTGCAGTATATCCTTACATTAAGAACCCCACTATATTGGATGATATATAATACAGACACTCGAAGTATGCAAGTTAAGCACGATCATATTTGTTGAAGAATGCTCCAAGTCACAAAACCATTGGCCTGCGCCTGTTGAGGCAAATCGCACTCGCGGCAGTCGGTCAACCTCACAATGCGGACTTGCTCGGAAATTAGTATTTGTTTGATTAGTTCGTTTCTATATTCAAACAACTCATAAACTGTTCATAAAACTTAGCATTCTCGAATCACGATGTTGCCTCCATTCTCCACAAATATCCACACCCCCTGAAGTACTTGCCTGCACCTCTGTCGGACATATGTAAGTGTTCTTCAGCATCGAGCCAACACAAATGACGTCCTTCAAGAATATCTTCATTACCTCCTATATTTGACGGAAGGTTTCAGATTCGAATCATTCCTGACATCCTGTCAAGAATACACGCCTCACTGAATGGAGGACACCATGGTCTGCCCTCCCGCAATTCAACGGCAGATTCTGCATGAGTGTAGTAATAAACCTTTGGAATAACATATGAGACATGAATAATATACCCATCTGAGCCCAGTATCAGTTGTGACGAAGCTAAGATAGCACCAGAATCGCTCCGGCATACACACATCTACAGGTGAATGTTGAAAATTCACAAACTCCAAAAAGAATCACACATGCTTGGGAATAACTTCCTTTTCTTGAAGGTATATAAGAGCTTCTACTTTTCAAATGCTTTTGAATTTCTTCCCTATCAGCAACTCAACTCCATCAACACAACACACCGCCAACACAACCACAACCAAACCACCCAGCACTAATCATGAGCTACAGAGATCCCAACCAACGAGCCTATTACCCCCGCAACCTTCCAGGACTAGCACCTATGCGACTCTTCAACTCCGGCCCAGGTATGCAGAACCGCCCTCAACTCAACCAAAGTCCCTATGCTGGAATTGGCCCCCTCAACATGCGACCCGGGCAAGGATTTGGCCAACATCGAGCTGCTGGAGGTCCTTCATATTTCGCTCTCAACGGCGGTGGTGCCGGTGGTGGTCCAGGTAGGGGACGAATGTCGGGACGGGGTGGATATGGAGGCGCGGGTGGATTTGGCAGAAGACCGGGATTTGGACGTGGGTTCAGATAGGAAGGGAGGGTGTGACGTAAGTGAGGATGTATGGAAGAATGCCTGACTTTGGATACATAGAGGAATCTAATTTGGTTCTTGAGATTCTGGGTGCTCTGAATTGTGTTGAAGTGCTAGATGTCAAACTGCCAAACCGGAATCCCAACGACATATCACGCCTCGAGCTCTGGCCTCTACGCAAGATCGAATGTTCGCACTGAAGCTTGCGAGAACAATTCATCGCGTTCCGTGCGTTCCGTTTTCAGAAACCCAACTCTCTTGTATCTAGAGCTTGGGCACTCAGCCAGCACGATGGAAAATTGATATGTCTCCGTTTTAAGCGAACTTTTGATACTGTATCCCACTAGTAGACAGCAAAGCTTCTGGAGTGGTCTCAAGTCGCTACCGCTGTCGACGGAGAACGTTGTACGGAATGATTGGTGCTGACCAACCTCGATCTCTAGGTTGGATTCGGAGAGGCTTTTAAATTTTGCGTCGATCGCGGACCCACGAACTTTGAGCTCCGCACTCGTCACCCAACTGAAGGGGTTCTTCGTAGCTGGTAAGCATGATAAATGGAGGACCTTGAAATCGAAATCTTGTTCGAAGCCGGCGTACAGAACGGAGTTGTAGGAGATAGAGGTTAATCCATTCAATGGAGTAGAGGTCCATGACCAAGATGGCTGAGACCTCGTGACTGCGTTGATATCGCAAGACTGTACAGTGCCTATTTCCGGCTTCCTCCCTTGTTCGTAACATAGGTCGCGTGCCAGATCAGTCTCCCATAATCCAGCTATATATCGACCCAGTGCCTTCCCGGAAAACTTGCTCGCGATCCCAGATACAGCTGGCATACGGTCTGATTCGTTCGTCAATCGAAGCCCGGAATATTCAGTAACAACGTCCAACCACACATAGCCAAGCTCGTCGGGGGTCGCATACGTCTTGAGAGAGTTGATGAGAGACTCCTTCAACCATACAGGACGTCCCTCGTATCTCTCATCGTGAAATTCCTCGCACTCGCAACTCAGCCCAGAAACACATTCCCAGACCATCTCTTCGGCGTGAAAATGCAGTGTCCGAACGGGGAGAAGCCGCTCTTGGAATGCCCAGGCTCTGGTGAGCAGTGGTGAATCTTCGACATGCTCCTCTGCATTGTCAATCTCTACAAATCGCTCATGGGCCAAGCGGAGCTGAGGTCGAACATAAATATCCTCATTATTGGAAAACTGTGCAACTTTGACCGAGCTAATAGACATCTTGCCAGCACTTTGGGCTCCCGGCTCTACTCGAGTCCACCTCGTCCCGAAAAGCGAGGTTTGAGGGCTTGCAGCTTTTGTAGCAGCGACTGTGAGATAAGAATTTGAGTATATCGAGGCCATATTTGCTGATTCTCGCACCCAATCTTGGGAGTCATCTTGAAGAATGCAGAGGGCGTCGAGCCATAAATAGCGGATCCTCAGCTTCCGAGTGAAACGTATCACATCCTGAAAGAGGATTGGCAGTATATCCCATGGTAAATCTTCTTCCCAAAGGGGCAATGTTGCTGCAGTTGCCTTGACCATCTTATCAGGATTACCCCAACAATAGCTCAGGGCAATGTAAGGTGCTACCAAGCCGTTCGTGGTCAATATTTTGATCTTTCTGGGTAGCAATCCGTCACCAAGGTCCAGCACTCGAGTCGGAAGCGCCGTGTTCGGTGAAGTTTGACAATTTTCATGTTTTTGTTGGCAGCGAAGAATCCATCTCATTGTAGCTTCCACGGCATTATCCAGAGTGAGACTACATGGAATGTTGATCGAACTACCCGGCTGGAGCGATTGTGATAATGCTGTTGCCAAATTTGTTTACGAACATGACAGATTGCTGAATTCAACATACCTCTATATTTGAAGATGTCTAACTTGAAAAGTGCTGCGCTGTGCTCTCGTGGGACTGTAAGATTGAGTGTAAAGGCGCCCCAATTTGATGGCAACAGCTTAATACTCCCGTCCCTGAACTCTTCAAAACAGCCATCGCTTCCATGTAATGCCCCATGAAATGCTATTATACCGAGCCATAGCGCATGGCATCCCCGACATTGAGCGTTGGCTGCCTTCTCAATGTCGAGGATTTTGTATGTACGATGTTCATAATAGGAAAAACATGTCCTCCATTTCGATTGATTCGAATCTAATCGCTGGCGGCATGTAGGACAATACAGACTTGTTCCTAGAGTATTGTCACTGGTCCCATTGACCGCAGGGACACGCTCACTAGGAACACCGCGACACAAGCTGTTCTGAACCTGCGTTGCTTCCCACCTACAATCCCCCTCCATGTCCACAAATGTATTAACATATGCTGCCAAGGATGGATACGTTCTAACTAGCTTATCTCCGTTTTCGCTGGAGCCTGATGACAACACTTCTTGGCGTTCCCGTTTTCCGACCTCAAGCGGTGTTTCCATGTCAACGAATGATTTATAATAGCGAAATGTTGCTGCGAGCTATTGTGACGAACTGCGCAGAGGACTGTGTCTAATTTTCGAAAAATCAAGTGGATAATTTTCAACTGGGCCACGCCGGCAGCCAAGACCTCGATTTTGGTCACGTGGATATCATTGCTGTGCACCCGACTTCTTGAGTTGGGGTAATCTGTCTGCTCGCTCAGTGCGTCTATTGATAAGTCGCGGTGGAGGAGGGATAGGATATGCGGAGGCAGACCGAGGCTTTCTCGGAGACTCAGGCTCAGCGTTCTGACGGTGGAGTGTGCATTTCGATCCTTCGCTCGAATACCGGCAATTGCAGCACGCTCTATCGAATTTTCCATCGACGACAATGCAGCGTTTGAAGGGCCCTGTAGTTTTAGGCTTTATACAATGCATACAAGGCTCATCTGGCTCTCGTCCTCGAAAATAGCCCAAGGAAGCCTCTAGCTGATACTTGCCCTTCTCTAGGTTCCGTAGCGTCTTGTCCTCACGTAATTCAAGGTTGCGAATCTGTGGCAACCGGTATATGCGCTTCGAAACATTCGTCGCGTTGGCTGGAAGGTCGATTAGCTCGCGGTACGTCAGATTGTCGAATTCTTGTGAAGACGTATTAGGAACAGGCGTTTCTTCGAATGGCGAATCATTGCTTCTACCGACTGTGGGAAATTAATTGGAACAGGAAAAGAAACATGAGCTATCAGAAAGGGATTTAGAGAGCCCTTCAATGGAAGCCTGAGGTATTTCTGGCAACTGAGGAAATTTGCTGCGAATTTCAGACCACTTCAGCATCATTTGGCGCTTGAGTTCGGCTTCGTGGACCTTTTCTTGCTCATGAGAAGGATCTGACGTTTCTTTTCTCTTCTTACTTTCGGGTTGATGGAGAGGTTCTGGCGATGCTAGCCTTTCTTCACTCACCACCGAGGCCGGGGTAATATGCCTCTCGCTATGACTCTGGTTGGAAGAATCCGGGGTACGCGTCGTAATGAGACGGTCGGCGTAAAATTGAGCCTTGGCCACTATTCAAATATTAGTTTCATGATTGATCGTGTGAATCAGCGACTACCTAGCCTCTTTCTCTTCCTTGTTGGTCTTAGATCAGAATCAGAGAAGGCTGGTGTCATCGGCCGCGATGTGGTATATCGTGAAGACCGTGCTTCGCTATCCGTGTGATGATCAGACGTGACAGGAGATTCCTGTGTACGTCTCACTGCCTGTGTGCTTCTCGATATTTGAATACCATCGTTGAGTGCAGCAGTCCTTCTGGCATGGTTTCTCCGGGCTATTTCGTCGGCTTCTCTCAATGCTGACTCCCATTCCAGTGCTTCAGCGGCAGCATCCTCCTCCGCGGCCTTCCTCTCAGCATCTTTGGCTGCTATGATCTCCTCGATAATTTGATCGAATGTATTGTAATCCATGGTCAGATCAATATGGTCGATGCACCGCTGGAAGAAGCCGATTTAATGAAAGAAACGGTTCACAGTTGATGAAAGTGAATCTTGGTCGAGTACTCTTTTTTTGGTTGAAATACGCGGGTACGAGTACGTGCTTTAGTCGCGTCCATGATACGGCATCACGGGGTGCCTAGCGAGTATTTTCGATAAGAGCAAATTGGAATAGGCATGCCAGACTCGGTTTCGAGAAAAGGTTGGAAAAATGGTGATTATGTTAAGTCCTCTATTGCATTAATTTAATCATGCTCTCAGGCTTCACAGTTCCCTCACGTCTATCTCATTAGGCGGTTCAGTTTCTCTTCGACACGTGACCTATCATATATTGAGCATCATGTCACTTGGCTTCGAAAGATTGATAAAGCTACTACTTATTTATGCTCTGCAATAGCCGATGCAGGAAGATGCCGCTCGCCCCGAATTTTCGTTGACTTCAGACAACGTTCCGCATGTTGTAATTTCGTTCCAGGCCCTGGGCACGAGTACCTACTACCTAGTCCGTGCCGTGTGTTTTTGGGCGATACCGTTTGGAATATGAAGAACATAGTCAGACCCGAAGACGAATTATGATTCAAGAATCCGCATTTAGAAGCAGCGGGAATAGTGAAGACAAAGGCGGGACAACCATAGCGCTGGCTCCTGGCGGTGAACTACTAAGCAGCTTTGGCTGGATCTCTTTGAGTCCTGGAGGTGGCGAAGAAGACGGTACTACTCGACTTTGAGTAGACCTGCTGCACGAACTGCAATCAACACGACAACGCGCGCAAGCAGACCCAGGTTTCGACACCTGCTTGAGCCCCTTTGAAGAGAAGCCCCAGCACTCCAACCCCAGGTCCCGGCAGCGGCTGCACTCGTTTCCCCTTCCATCCAACCCATCCCACCTTTCTCCAGACTCCGTCTCCATGATTCTCCCCGCCATTCTCCATCTCTTCTTCTTTTCTTCTGATAATCTTCCCAAAACACTAGCAGCAGGCACCCACCAGCCTTCCTCTACAACAGGAATGTAATCGAAGCCTCTTGGGGGCGCAGATAGGCGAGCAAATTGAGGGGGGCGAAGAGTCGTCAAACCTAGATCTGCGACAATGTCATCTTGAGGCAAGGATGGCCGACTAGTGTTTCTGTTGATGGGAGGATTATTTGAGTTCGGGAATTCGTGGCGTATCTCGTTCCGTTGCGACAGCATTTGAGGTTGAACCTCCTGGTGAGTTGCTTTTTGAGCAGTCAAGCCTGGGGAAAGATTGTGTTCACTTTCACCTTTGCTTTCACTTGCTGCTGCCTCGGGCGACCCTCTTACGATCTCCTCGACAAGCTCACTATCATCATTCACCTCTAGCAACCCTGAGCTCCCATTCCGAACGCTAGATTCGCCTTGTCCTGCCCGAGAATGGAGGTCGACGTGACTTTGATGCCTGTGAACTTTTTGGACATTAGCCTCACATTCATTTTGGACAAAGGAGAATAATCACCGAGTCTCCTTTTCTTCCTCGCTGGTCCTAGGTCAGATTTCGACTCGGAATCAACATCGGCATCGACATCAGAACATGATGGCTGAAACTCTGGCTCCTCGCTTGCTAAACCCGTAATTGGAGATTGCAACTGAGCTTTCGTATCTCTATTGCCCTTTCCTTGCGCTCTATAATGGTTCTTATCAAGAGCTAAGTCGCGCTCGTGTGCCTCAGCCTCAATGCTTGCTCTCTCTGCATCTTTGGCTGCTACGATTTTCGCAATTAGCTGATCGCATGCCAGGTGATCTATAATATTTTTGTGGTGTGGGAAGTTGGAAGGGTGAGTTCTGATGAAAAGGTGCTGAGAAAAGGAGGTTCGAGTGTAGAGAACTTCTGTCGAGTAGTTATTGAGGTCATAATGATGCGCGAATTAGAATTGAATTGAACTGAATTCACCAGATACGTTTTGCTGCATTCTAGTTGCGAATGGTTCCATCGCGAGAGTGACATTTCATAATTGCAAACAAACATCCCAGGTCCTCGGGAAATATTGGCAGATGAGCTATGGGAAGTAAGATCTATAAAAAGCTCGCGGGTGTTTTGTTCACGTAATTTGAAGAACTCATCTTACATGCTCTGGGTCTCACAAGATTCACAGCCAGTGTTCATGATCAATGTCTTGCTTTATGCATTCGTGCTCGTTGACCGGCTCAAAGAGCAAAGGCTAGAAAACATCCTTTTATGCCGTGCGAAACCAAATCATGCCATCCCCAGCCACATTGTACTCCCAAACTGCTTTAGTAGAAGGTCGATGGTCGCTTTCCGACGAAGATCTTGGTGCCAGATGCCTTGGATACACGGTGAGGAAGAGGGAATTTGAGGTTCTTGGTAAGGAGTTGCTTGATGTATGGGCGCTTAACGTCATCGGTCTTCTCGAGCTCAACAACCTTGAGGATCTGTTTGGCAGAAGGTTAGAGGAGTTTTTCTGCGGATATAGATAATGACATACGTGAATTGACCGGAAACGGGATCGATGTCTGGCAGCCATGTCTTGGTAGAGAGCCTCAACAGCATCGGTTCTTGACATCTCACGGTACTCCTTGTACATGTTGTGGGTGCCGGAGCGGGAGTCGTATCGGATCCAGATACCGAAGTTCTTGACCTTCAATGGGCGCTTCTCGTGGATCTGAGGTTGTGCAATTAGAACCATACCAGACAATCTGGATCGCGAATACCCACCACGTTCAAGCTAACGATCTCACCGTTCGCCTTCTTGACCTTTCTCAGCTTCATCAAGAAGTACCAGAAACGGGACTTTGCGACAACGGTGTTGGGCGCAAAGATCCTCATGCGATACAGCTTGGGCGCTGGGTTTGCCTCGGTGGGCAGATGGCGGCCAATGACCTGGTATTCTGTAAGACGACCTAGGGGAATACTGTTAGCTCTCATCCTTCCACAGAGCGTGTTGTGATCCAAGAATTCAGTCCAGGTCGAGGCGCTTGTCTATGCCATTGATATGATTGCCCAGGTACCCATATTCACACGTTCGACCAATAAATCGGGTATCCAAGTCCGTTTCGCAAAGTTCGTCGTCATCCGGGGCGAGAAACATTTGGTTCGAATCGAGCTGTGGTTAAGGAAATATTCCAGGTCGGTCGATTCAGCCATTCCGTCTCCGTTACAGCCCCTTCGGTGGCTCGAAGCCTTTGACAATTCCATATACCGCATCCTCCATTACCTGCACCCATATCTACTGCCTTGTAGCCTTCGTGGCCTGCCTGGAGTGGAGTTGGAATTTTTTTCCGTCGAGAATTCGAGGTCGCCGTTCCGCATCGTCATGGCCGGGAAAGTAAAGGAGATCTGTAGCTTACCCATCTTCAGAGCGTTAGCAAAAGATCCAAGATCTTTAATACAGCGCAGACACTCACTGTTAAAAACTGGCCGTGGTGGTTGTCGTGTGTTGTCGTCGCAAGTCGGGGAGTTGGGTCCTTCAACGAGTTTTCGTTAAGTAGGGCAAAAATTCGTTGTGGCCCTCAACTCGCTTGCGGAATCGCCCTTTCCTCATTCGGTTAGAGCCGATGCGAGCAGAGCCTCCTTCCGTTTGGCGCTGTAAACAAGGTGAAGTAAGTCACCAAGGAAACTTCGCATGCATTGAAATTGAATTTCTTGGCCTCATCAGCTTCCTCTTATCTGACTTGCAATATCGTGGTGAGAGCTGGTCTTCATCCTGCTCAGAATGCCAAACAACTCTCCCTGATTTTCATCTCCGGCCTCAGGAGTCAGGCTCATCACAATACTCATCCACGAAACTTCACGTCTTTGAAAGGTTGATGCAATTACGACTTGCTACATTCTATACGATATGGATCTCATCTTTGGGGATTTTAGGAAAGCTTACGAGGAGGGTGATGGATACGGCCTTTCGCAAACCCTCTCTCCCATCCCTCCACCATCGCAGCCCCAGAGGTTATATAACTTCTTCCGAAGTACAAATTTTGCCTCGGTGCAAAAGGATTTCAAATATCAGCTTCTATACAGCAATCTCTTGCCATTCAAGCTTCCCGCCGAAGAGGGTAATGGATGGGTCGAGGTTTATCACGCATATTGGAAGGCAGTGGGCGAGATTTTGAACGCCGAAAACGCACCAAAGTCAAATACCAAGGTAAGGATCATTTCACTCAGCTTTGTTTTTCACATAAAACTCTTATAGATTGAGCCGGGGATGGTTGAAGATATCAGAAATACATCACGTGATCACATCGAGGGTTGGATTGTTTGGAGCAACTGAGCATCTTGCTAACTCGCATTTAGACAGCATGGAACAAAGTGTACGAGGCGTGGAAAGAGTTGATAAATAGCCTTCTTCGGGGCTACACCAATTGTGGCTTTGAGGCCTGGACGGTGCCTTGCCTGTACGTGGCAGGCAAATATCTGAGGATATTTGCCATCAAGGCAGATGAGGGCACTGGGAACAGCAATGGTGCAGTCACCACATTTCAGGACGATTTTAATCCTGAGGCAGAGAAGAATGAGAAACTTGAGGATGCAGCCCGACAGCTCAACCGGATTTTCCAAGTATGTCTGGCTGACAGGTTTGTTCTCCTCAAAGCCACTATTGGAGCCTCACTAACCTAACATAGAGCACCACTTGAGGAGTCAAGAAAATGGGGTATTTACAACATCATCAATTTGTTGTTCAAGACATATTTCAAGCTCAACTCCATCGGCTTGTCAAAGAACATCCTCAAGGCGATCCAGGCATACCGAGGCGACATGCCAGCTCTTGAAGCCTTCCCAAAAGCCCACCAGGTGACCTTCAAATATTACATTGGTGTCATTTATTTCCTGGAGGAGAACTACGAGGAGGTAAGTCCACCTAAAATTCAAAAATTTAGCAGATCCCCTCGCTGAGCCCCTCAGTCCGAGAAGAACCTCACTGAGGCCTGGAAATTATGCCACAAAGACGCAGTCCGCAATAAAGAGTAAGTTCGCACACAAGACTTGTCTCACACCGAGTCATATATCACATGTACCGACTGACACCCACGATAGACTCATCCTAACCTACCTAATCCCATGCCACCTTCTAACCACCCACACCCTCCCCACCCTCGCCCTACTTTCGCCCTACCCGCGCCTCCAACAACTCTTCCTCCCCCTCTCCAACACCATCAAAAAAGGCGACCTCGCCGGCTTCGACGCCGCCCTCGCAGCCGGCGAAGAAGAATTCGTAAAACGCCGCATCTACCTAACGCTCGAACGAGGCCGCGACATCGCGCTCCGCAATCTCCTACGCAAAGTCTTCATCGCGGGCGGGTTTGAAGAGGCGAAAGATCCGGCTGCGGCGCCTGTAAGGAGGACGCGTATTCCTGTTGCGGAGTTTGGGGCTGCGATTAGTATTGGGAGTAAGGAGACTATGGATAATGATGAGGTGGAGTGTTTGTTGGCGAATATGATTTATAAGGTGCGTTTCTGTTTCTCTCCTTTTCTTTTGATGCGAGGCAGCGAAACGAGGCAATTCCTTATCCACCCCACCCGCACTTTTGATTCGTCGGAATATCTCGGGTGCGATGCTGTGCTGTATTGATGACTCAAGAATTATGCTGATGGTGTGCTGCGCAGAACTTAATGAAAGGTTACATTGCCCGCGAACGCGGCATCGTGGTCCTAAGTAAAGGCGGAGCGTTCCCCGGCACCAAAGTCTGAAGTCTGAACATCGCCATCGCCCCCTATTTTTTGTTCATGCTCGTTGCCGGGTTAGCGTTGTGGCACTTGGGCTGAAAATGGATCGGAGGAGGGTTTGGACGTGTCAGGGCAGACGGGCCTTTGTTGTCTCGAACTACCTTCAAATACAGAAACAGAAACTCGAACTAAGAATAAAAACCACCACTTCCGAAACACAGCCCCATCCCATCCTATCCCATCACATCACAAAATATATCATCAAGCTCCACCCCCCTCCCGCTCTGAACCCTTAAAACAGCACCCCTCCCTCCCCCCTTCTCCACCTCTCCCTACCAAATGACTCACCCAAACACACTAGACAAGGATCTTACCATGCCATTGGCAAATCAGCTCTTTTTTCATACTTTTTTAGGGCTCGGACTGGGGGAAGGGGAAGGGGGCTTATCAGTTTAAGTGCTTGCATTAGTTTCGTTTTTCTGTCCCTTTGGGTGTTTGGGGGCTAGGCTGGTATGAGGGTCCCTGAGCTATATCTGTTGGCGTTTGATGGTGTGAGTTTGGTGATGGTTGTGTCTGTGCGAATTTCATGGAGTTATGGTTTGCAGACAGGAAAGGGGGAGTATCAGGGTGAGTTGTGGTAAGAATGGAATTTTTGTTCATCGAATACGATGCTTCAGTCTCATCATCTTGCTAAGTCTGCTCAGTTCGCCCACTTGCTTCAAATTTCCCTCTCCCCTATCATTAAGAATCAAATAACCCTAACCTCCTACATCCAAACCATTTCGCAAACTAAGTGTACAATTTTCATCTCGACTGTCTTTCTCAAAGAACAGGAGGAAAGGTAATTCAAGTATCGTATATGAAATACCTATTTTTTTCGATTCGCTGCAAACGCAAATGAAGCAAGATCTGAACAAGAACAAGCAAGAGCCACTGAAAACGTGGTTAAGAAGAGTAGTTGTACAACCCTACGGTAGCCAAAGAAATACATGAAACATGAAATCGAAACCGGAACTCCTGCTGTCTCTCGTTGTAACGCCTGGTATCGAGTTTATGTTGTGGTGTAATAGAAGAAGGACATATAGATATGCAAGTTTTCGCCGAAAGGGTATTGTTAATGAGGGTGAGAATCGAATGGAAGTAGGGAGGTCATGCGGTCGAGTAGAGAAGAGTCATCAGTGGTGAGTGCGTACGCTGCGTGGTGAGGCTCTGTAATTCATCGCGTTAGTCGTCGTCACGAGCTGAAGTGAGATTGCAGGCAGAACACTTACGCAACACTCGCAACATCATCCACATGATTGCACAACGCAACGAACAAGTCGAAGAAGAGCTGGCTGCCGCCGTTGTGCATCTCTAGTTGCATAGTCCCGCTACGCTTGAATGTGCCTCTGCTGCGGATGATGAGCGCGAGGTAGTGTGCTCGTAGCTTCGAGTCTGTGTCGGGTGTGTTGGCGTATGCGTAGCGGGCGGAAGAGAGGATGGTGCTGCATTGGATTCCGGATTCTGTGTTCGTTAAATTGTCAGATTTGCTATTGTATTTAAATCGGATGAGAAACATACGCAAACCCTGCTTTCGCAACGCAACACGCTTCAACTCCTCCAACCCGTATTTCTCCGCTGTGCAATAAATAACAGTGTCCTTCAACAGTTCGCCATCGACGCCGTGATGATACACTGTGCTCTCCACGCTGCCAGTGCCTCCCTCGCCACTCTCCAGCTCCCACGAGTTCCTCCGCTTATTATGGACCAGCCGCGGATAGTAGTCGCCTTTGTAGAGGTATTCGAGGATGGAGGAGAAGATCTCGGGTTCTTCGTCGGGAAGGGAGATTCGCTTGCTTGTTGCTTCGAGGAACTGGCCTCTGCAGGCTGCCTGAAAGAAAGGCGAGATGCAGAGGACGTCTTCGTGGGCGGCGAAAAGTCGCTGTTCTCGTCCGACAACGAGTGTGATGATGGAGGAGGTTAACGTGCTGTGATAATTATCGTCAGCGACCGTAAAATATTTCGTAAATTGTGAGAAAATGAGGAGTGCTTACCTGCCCATGGGAGGAGCTGTCTCCTCGGCTGGAGCTCTGCGCATCGAGCGATTTTCGTGCCGGTTCTTTGTGATGCCATGATCTCTGAACGAGCCCTTCTTCGAGTCCCGTCTCTTGTCCCGTCGTGAGAAACTCTCCGTTTGCGATTTACTGACGTTCCGACCGAACATATTCGCTCGCTCTCGGTATCGTGGTGAAATGGTCGAGTGTCGACGAGGGATCCGGATATCATCAAATGTCGATCGAAAATGGTGATTTTGTCGATTAGGCGGCGGTCCAGTATTTCAGGTTGCAGGAAAAGAAAGACCTGAAGGGAGAGAGCTGCAGTATTTATAATAGGTGTGCAGGCCGGGCCAAGGATGCCTAGGAGGTAGGCACAAACGCGGTTCGGGGCCCAGGCAACTCGGGAGACGCGACTTTGCAGGGGCGCTGCATTAACCAGCGAAAAGCACTTTACGCGATATCATCACGTCCACTCGTGACTCAGGGTCATGTGCCTGGTTGGCTGGATTCTGCTGCCCGCGCGGACGACATCCCAGGCTTCCGGGATAGTGCAGCTACTTCGAAGTAGAAAAGGCGTCCAAAGCGGCCACCGAGGGGAAGGGGGTGTGAGACGGCGTGGCACTGGGCAGGGCAGGGGAAGATGTGATAAATAGGAAAATGTTGCACGGCGAGCGGGATGCGGTGGGTATCTGTGCGAAGGACCGCAGAATGAACAGCGAAACAAAAGTCGAGAACGATAAATAATAAATGCAGTCTGAACTCACTAGATTCATGATGCCACCCTCACGATGTTTGGGTCATGAGCCAGCTTGACTCAATACCGAGACCTTGCACGGTGGTGAAGGATGTTCAGAATGTTCACAACTTCACAAACGGCGCAGGGTTTAACCTTTGCGCTAGAGTACTTTCGTATAGTAACCGGCCCAAACCTTCGGTTACGCCTTCTAGCGTTTCTCGACCCCTGAATGCTGAACCTGACCTGGCCTGATCGCCGTCCCAACCCAAGCGGCACTGTTTAGTGGCACAAGCAAACTTTGGAAAAGGGGCCTCGATGCTCTAACTCCTACGGGAGAGATCCTACGGTGGGACCCCTTCATGCCTTGCTAGCAATTTCCGAGCGTACGTCACTGAGCACAGCATCTTAGCATCTTCCCAAATTGAAAGCATCGTTCGTTGACCAGTGTGTCCCGAGAGAAGCTGGGCTTCATCTGCTCGTTGTGGCAGTCCACCAAAAGTGATCGCGATTTCCCACCTTCGAAAGGCTGGCCTCGGACCTTCCTATGGCAATCGCTTTCCGCTCCTGCAGTAATGATTAGTTCTATCCTCTCCTTCCAAATCTACCTAAGAAATCGACCACTGAAGCAAGCCTCAGCGGGGTCAAATTGGTCTGCGACTCCTTCCTTCAACGACACATGTTGTTTTTCGACCCTTGTATCATCGAGGCAAATCCATCCACAGGGAGTCTTTGTGGATAGGTTATCTTGCCGTGTCAGTCTACTTTATGGTCCTTCAGATCAATTGGTCCCTTTAAATATTCAGATACTCCCAGAACTACAGCGAGCGCCTTCGACCTGGGCATATCCAAAGACAATTATAGTCCAATCTCATTTCATATCTTGCTAGAACCAGCCCTTAAGGGTCGGACTTGCAGATACAGAGGAAATTTTGCGCGGAAGTAACTGTCCATCGCAGCTCCTCTTTCAGCCTTTTCATGCTTGAACTCGAAAGACCTCAATATTTTATCAGTCATCTAGCTACCGATTTGAAGGTTGAAACTGGCCAAGGAGCCACTCAGCTGGTCCTGGTGGTCTTACTGTACATACCTTTCGGACCACTAGGCCACCTTGTAAATATGTTTCCGTCGTTCCTCTTGGATTTTGGTCATCGACTCAATTCCACCGATTATAATACCTTCAAGCTGCCCAATAAGTCAGCCAGTCAGTCATCACTTAAAGTATCGAGCCAATTGATTGACTGATCTATTTGAGACTATTCAACTGACTGAATAGCTCTAAATTAGTCAAGTCCATTAGTCGCTGATCAATTGAAAAGGAACTATATATAATATATTTCGTCACGTATTCCGCCCCCTAGTTCCTTCTACCCCCTTCTCACTGTTAGCTTCTTTGGCTGGAGGAGTTCAATTTCTTGTTTTTTGCCCCCAATACTCCCAAGAAAAGGGAAGTAAGGAGCAAAGTTTTAATTTTCTTTGGTCAATTTCTGGTCGGAGGTGAGTTTGGGTACTTTTCCTAACGAAATAACTACAAAATGGCTCCAAGATCCAAGAAATATTAATAATATATTAATCGATCAGCGACTGGTTAGGAATTCTTTGATTGACTGACTTGTCAGAATTCAGATGCCTATCTAACTGAATGATTGAAGCCAGAAAGCCTGAGTGATGAACCGACTTAATAGCGACTGACTTGTTGGGTGGCCTGATACCTTCAACCCCATGTATCAACTGAAGTATGGGAATTACTACTGCAGGCCTTGCTTGGTGTTAAACTTGAAAATGTAACCCCCTCATCGGTACTGAAAAGATGCCTGGCGTGACTGACGGGTCTTCTGCCCAAGTCTCAAAGTTGCACACAGTATTTGTATCCTTGATCATCCATTCATCCAGCCTCAATACCAATTTCAATCGCTTTAGTAGCAATTGGAAAGTAGCCGATTTTCTGCCTGAGCGCCTGCCTTTGCTCAGCATACACCTCAAGAGAACCCCGTCTCCACCCGCGCTTGAATCACAAGATTATGTACTCAATTCAATGTTTTAAGGATTCTAGCTGAAGAGAAATCTAATAATTTTAAAGGAGCCGAATGGATTCAGATTGGGTGCACAAAGCATGCGCAGCCACGAAAATCAGACCCCCGCATAAGCGCCAGGAATAAATATGTATGGCACTGCGGCTGAACATTAATTGGTCTAGCTTCAGATCTGACGGCCTGATCTAAGTGGAGCATGCCATTCGTCAGTTGAGCGCAACCAATCCACGATGGCCATGTTTGACCTGAGTGCGAGTCGCATTACGACGCGGTCGGAATCCAATCTGCGAGTCTTCATGGACCATGATGTCGATTTATATTAATGCTGTGGGACAGTACGGCGCATTCGCACGCATCCATCCCATCCGCTCTGTCGTGCCCGCCATCATTATGCCTTGGGGTCTCTGATCTTGCCAGTGGTTTAATTTGCTCGCAGTCAGACTCCTATCAAGGACCGCTAGCGGCATAAATTTAAGTGCAGTCCCTCTACAGAGTGGTGCAATCCGAAGTATATGTTTGCAACGCTCACATTTGAATGTCGATATTCTTTTCCGCGTCTTGTTTTCCAAGCATGTCTTCGACTTCTAAATTATTTTACACGATCTCGAGGCTGTTGAGAAATTCTTGCAAACTCTTGTTGATCTATGCACTTCAGGCAAATTCGGAAAAGATGCAATTTCCAAACTCAACCACATCTCATATCTCCTCGTCGGCTCAACCCTCTGCAGCGATTTCAGTGCCTGGGTTATCGAATTCAACATATGCCAACCAGTCTTTATCAGCTTCGCCATCAGGGTGTGTTTACTTGAATCCCCAACAAACTATTCCCACGAGTCAGGTCCCGAGTCAGCTAGCCGTGAAAACCTTGACTCCCTATAGCTTTTAATCCCATTCTTCAATGGGGAGGCTCCGGGCCTTCTTATAGCTCCTGCTCTTCAGCTTGGGACTCCTCTTTCTCTTCCTGGTCGAAGGCGCCAGGAACAGACCTGAAACCTACAGCTACCACGAATTACGAAGTTTTCTTAGGTATTACTTCAGAACAGGGATCTACACGAACGTACCCAGCAAAACTCTATACTCAATATGGCAACAACAGTGACCACAGAGTTTTCAGCTATACACCCCCCAGTGGGTGCTGTCTTCGGTGTTTCGTTCGTGGAGGCGATGTCCAAGTTTACCACTGGCCAACGCCTGCTCCTGTGCCTCCTGTCACAGAGCTGATTGACACAAATGGGTTTACCTTGTGAGTAATAGCCGAATCTACCATGAACCTAGTACTATTAACATTATCGACCTTCTAGCGTATCGCCATCGGTTTATGTAAGATTTGAATCTCTACATGCCACGGACTTTTGCGGTGAGATTGGCGGCCCCAAGGACAACGTCACTACGTTAGCATTCAATCCTGAAGAGCTATCGACTACAGTTGGCCGTTACTGGAATACCACAATGTACACATCCGCATTCAGCGATGATGCGAAATTAATTTTCACGCAGGCAACTTGGAATGACCGGTAAGATCGAACTCTTTTCATCATGGCTATTGCTGAAGTTAGAAGCTGCACCAGTAGAGTTGAATCCTTTTGGCAAATGTACGCGTCACTCCTGCGACCTCATACTTGGAAAGATTATTCCAAAAAAAGACATATTGATCAGTTAAGAGTTGCAAAATACTCTGAACTGTCCCAACTCACATCCGCATGGTCATCTTACTACGCTACGGCACTCTGTGATCCCAAAGACCGACCAAGCATAACTGACCGCGATTATGATCACATCACAGTTACTTACGACTCATGCTCTCCGACGCTCTCAGTACCAACGCGCATCCTGAATCTTAACTCAGTCTGGAGTAACTGTCGGCCTCAAATCAGCGGTTTTCGTGACCCTCCGAGCGCTTTGAAGCCTGGCAATGGATTCAGCACTGCTGCTGGTTCTATGTCCAATCCTCCATATCGTCCAGCTGAGACTCAAGCAAGTGCATCGCCGGGACCTACACTTCCCCCAGCGACTGCGTCTGCAACGGACGGACATGAGCACAAGCCTACGCCGACAAACGTAGCAGCTCCGGGATCTGCGGCGGGGAACAAAGACCCCGCGCCGTCTCCCAATGAAGGCTCTTCTCAGCAAGACCCAGGTGCTGCTAGCAATCAAAATCCACCCAAGGGTCCACAATCCGCGACTGAACCGCATCCGTCGCCCGCCAAGGACCCCATTCCGGTAAATCCAATCAACGGCCTTCCCCCACCAACAGATTCAAAACCCATCGAAGACTCTCATCCTCTTCTTACCAATAGCGATCCATCTCTAACTAAAGGAGAATCCTCAGCCACAGACCCACCTTCACCAGACAAAATACCAAAATATATCCTCGGCGACAGCCCCCAGACCTTAGTACCGGGCTCAGTTGCCACAATCTCAGGAACAGTCATCAGTTTGCAGTCCGACGGCTCAAGCGTGATCGTCGATGGTAGGACAATAGCTCTCGAGTCCTATCCAGCGACGTTCAATGATGGCGTGAGTATAGTTATTGGAAGCAAAACCGAGAAGCTAGACATAGCTCCTGGAACGAGTCTACTAGTAGGAGGTAAAACAATACCTCTTACCGCACTTTCTGGGGATATGACGGGGGACGCAAGTGTGGTTATTGGAACGCGGACGGTGCCTTTGAGTGTTTATATGAGTGGCCTTGGGGGCGTGAGTGGGGTTGGAACTGGGACGGTGTCTATGGGGGCCGCTCTGGGGACGTTGGTGGATAGAGCTGTTTGGGTATCGGGGCTGATTGTAGCGGGGTTCACAACTGGGATTGTACTTCTCTAACATAAGTCTTGTAAATAGTAATCTAATTCAAGTCCCAGCAACTCTAAAAGTTCTCTAGAGCATTCAAGCTACTTTCAGGTGACTGCTAGCTAGAAAAATGAGCAGACAGCAAAGTGGTTGCATTGACTCGTTTGATTGAACAACATACACTTTTAGAATAGTACCCCACTCAAAGCAAATTATTTGATTGATCCATTGAGCTTGAGTCCCGCCATCCAAGGAACAATTCTAGGTCCAAATTAGATTTTAATCCCACTACAGTACCAGGGACTTTCCTATTTATTCCCCGTATTTTTGCGTCAGCTGTTTCTCCACAGCGTCCGGCGATTTCCTGCATTCTCTTACTCGCCTCGGACATCTTCTCTTCCAGCAATAGAGCAAACAAATACTCTTGTCTAAGCGGAATCAACTGTTCGCTACTTCGTAGGCACATTCGAGCCATCTTCATTGCGTAATCAAGTGGACCATAAAGCACCCCGTATAATTTTATATCGTCCACTAATATCCAGGTGAAAACAAGGCACGAAATTGAGATATCTCATTTCTGTTAGGTTCTAACTAGCAGCTAGAAAGAAAAACAGCTGAAGGTGGGGTACTTTTGTCTACGGTAGAAGTTCATGAGAGACCAAGGGCCTACTGTATCAAGATCGCTAAAGCCTCTTGAAGTGTTTCCGGGTCGCTCGCTAATGATGAGGGGTATTACAGCAACTCCGCTCTTTGAACACCTTAAATTTGTTCCCTGGACGGGGCGCTTTGAATTGCATGGTACATCGTCATGCACACGACAGAATGAAAAATATTTTCAATTTCTATAATGGATAAAACGAGATTAGTGTATTTTTCCTCAAGTCACCAATTATCTTTTTCTACATTTTTCAACCTTTCGAATACCTCCGCATGCAGGGTGCCAAGGGTACGGCTGACTAACGAGCTGAGAATTGTGATTACCTCATTTTCTCAGCTGACGGACGATTCGTTCTTGAATATTTACTTCCCGTTTCACCAGATCTATGGCATCTGTTCCCGAAGTACCGCAACGAAAGTGGTGGATTGAAAATCCGCAGGATGTACCAGAAGATGATGCTTCATTTCTCTGCGATGTCTGCAAACATATTGACTTCAAATTCGTTATCTTCGAAACCACTCTCATGGATGTTCGCGAGGAGATTCCTTTGGATACCTTTTCTAAAATCCTAGAAAAGCAATATTGTGCGTTTTGCCGCCTGATCAAGAAAACGATCGACAACAATTTCGGACTTGACGCTTTGCCAACTCAGCATGAAGGGAAGGCTGTCAACATATCGATGATTGCCTACGGTTCCTGGCAGACTTTTGACCAGTCACGTCCTCGCCAACTCCTGTTGTGGGTGAAGCCAAACCCAATTGACAATGGAGAAACACCCCCGCTGCAAATACAAAACGTCCATGAGGGCCACTGGACAGACAACGCAGGACAGGGCCGCCTGATCCCACCGAACGTTGACTACCTGCTTCCTCTATACTGGAATCGAATGTGCCGGAATGGTCTCACTTCGTTACACAAAGAGGTCCCCTCCGGAAGCAATAATCACAAGCTGCCTGATGGTTTCCGGCTGATTGACACAGAGAAAATGTGCATTGTACCCGCTGGTCCCTCTTTCGAATACATAGCTCTGAGCTATGTTTGGGGCAAAAGGGAATCACTCAGACTCTTCAATTCAAATTTCACAGAGCTTACACAGGAGAACTCACTTTCAAAGTACGCGGACCAAATTCCACAAACCATCAAAGATGCCATGTTCTTGGTGACTAGACTTCTGGATCGGTATTTGTGGGTGGACGCCCTTTGTATTATTCAAGATGATTCAGAAGACAAGAAGTCGCAAATTTCAGCCATGGATCGTATTTATGGTTCATCTGTCCTGACAATTGCAGCTGCCCATGGCGAAGGAGCTGAAGCAGGTCTTCCTGGTGTAAGGCCCGGAACTCGGTCTATCATTCAAGGGATTGAGACAATCCAAGGTATTCGTCTGGCCAACAGACCTTGGTCTTTTGACAAAAGTGTGGGTGAATCGAAATGGAATACCAGAGCATGGACTTTCCAGGAAAGGATTTTGACGAAGAGAATTCTTTACATAACCCCGCAGCAGATCTTTTTCAAATGCGACCACGTTTCTGAACTTCTGGCAGAAGATATAGACGTCAAGCAGCAGAAAAGAAAGCCTATCACATACCCCATGTACGTATTTCCTTTATATGAGTCTCTCTGTGTCGATTTGGGAACAGCGAATGCTCTCCCCGCGGGACCTTATCCTAATTCGATAACTTCTTGTTATTTATTTCAGCAGGCCGTGACTAGATCTAATACAGAGCCGTTTTCGCACAGGGATGACACAGGCTCAGATACAATACCCGAACGTTGGAGTATCAACATTCTCTCCTACCAGAAAACGGTTGAATACTTCAGCACACGAGATATTACTTACCACGGAGATGTCCTCAACGCTTTCAAAGGCATTGCCCAGAAAATGAAGCCCTTGTTTAGAAGCGAGTTTGTCTATGGTCTCCCTTTGTCAGAGCTTGATTACTGTCTGCTTTGGGAACCTTCAGGACGCGAATTTTGCCGTCGTCGCGACCCTGAAACGGGCAATCCCATGTTCCCCAGCTGGTCTTGGGCTGGCTGGGTGGGACATATCCGATATAACTGGCAAGAGAGGTTGTCTCGTGTGAAGTGGGTTGGCGAACTCAATCAAGAATTTACGAGCGATGAGTATCGTGCTCCATATGCGCAAGATTCTGACGCCAACTATCAAGCATGGCGAAAAGAATGGACCGAGAAAGCAACGCGGTCTGACTTTCGTTACTTTTATCACTCCTCTGATCCAGATGTCTGGTTCAGGAACCCCGTTGCACCAGAAGCGGAGCGGAACCCTCGTCTTGGATCTCCCTGTGACCCCACGACCGGACATCTGCGTTTTTGGGCTTGGACTATCGACGTCGTATTTCCCAAAGAGTGGCAGAGTCCAAAGAACGCAGCAGGCCCATTTTGGCAATTCCCTTTTGGAGACAAAAATAATCACATAATGGGTCATTTTAAAGTCCCAATTGAAGTTCTTCCTACCATGAACCACACGAAGGTTTATGATCTGGTTGTAATCGCAAGAACAAGACACGGCCTCACTCGCGAGGAAATTAAAGAGACAAAGGGGCCATCTGAAGGCGACAAGAAGACATCGACTCTTACTGCCGAGAACAGTGCCAAGAATGAAGAGTTATCTACCAAGAAGCCGCTGGAAGACTACGATGACGAGAAAGACGTGACGTTGGAAGAGAACTTCTTTCCCGACGAAACGCAGAGCGAAAATTCAAAATGGGACTTGAGTTTTGATCGCCAGAGATTTGACGCCTATAAGCCCTTCTGTCTCTACGAGTTTCTGTTGGTAGAGTGGATTGATGGCGTTGCTTATAGGATTGGACATGGAAAAGCTCACATTGATGCGTGGGTAAGAGAGGACCCGAAATGGAAGCTGATTACTTTGGGATAGACTATTTGCATGGCTAGACTGTCAGAACTTAAGTTTCAGATAAGCCAGGACTATAATCGACTAGAAATAGTGAAGAAAGGGTCTCTCGAGGTCTGAGAATCAATTTGATTGAGAGTCTAGGATCAATCGATCTTGACCTTCATCGGCCCATCTAGCTTCTGTCTAACCACAATCGTCACGGCTTGTTTCTCGGAGTCATAAGTCCACCCATCTTCAGGGCATGTATTCCAAATTTCTTCATGTCCTCCTCCACTCTTTGACCAGTATGCACCTCGAGGGGCTGTCTTGACTCCAAGAATTGTAACATCCAAGAGACTGTTGTTCTCCGCTACATAGCCAAAATGGCCGCTAATCTCCAAGGTATTGTTCGAATACACCATTTCAATTTCCGATGTGGAATTTTGAACAATGCTATCGCCATCGTCGAGGTAGAGAGCCCCGCTAGCTTTTCCATCGAGACCGGGCGCGACAAGGAAACCAAAAGGCTGTTTTCGAACATCTGTAGTCGTATATCCCGACGAATTCCGCATCGGAATTACCGAACCGCTCTTGATATGCAATGGGATCTCAGTGAACGACACATCAGTGAGATTGAGCTTCGAACCCTGCCCTTGAATAGGAGCGAAATTCTTGAAGTCGTAGAAGAGATCATTTGGTAGGTAAATTTCAACCGAAGTAGCGTTCTCTTCGGTGACTGGCGAGACGAGAAGATGCTCCCCGTAGAAGAATTGCAGTTCAATTGCAAACGTATTGCTGTCTTCTGGGTATATGAAGAACATGGGGTTGATGATGGGGGTTCCGGTAGTCGACTGCTTGAACAGGGCCGTGTAGATGTAGTCGAGGAGACGGTAACGGATGTCGATAGCGCCTTTGACTGCTTCGGTCACTGTGGGCCACAAGTAGAATTCTTGTGGAATGGAACTGTCGCCATTGTGATTCCGGAAAAAAGGGTTAAAAGCACCAAGCATTGCCCATCTGCTTTCCGTTAGCAAGGAAATATTTCAACCTAAATGGGGGACTGCATACCTCGCGCAAAGAGTCTCGGTAGTATTTCCTCCAAACCCGCAAATATCGCTACCAACCATAGGCATTTGATAAATGGCGGCAAAATTGAGCATGCCCTGAATGGAGTTTCGATAGAGTTCCCAAGTTGATAAATTGTCTCCTAGCCATTTGCCTACCTTTCGTCCACTGCCGGCGAAAGTTGACCTAGTGATGACCATTGGTCGTCTTCCGGGACGTCGAGCTTCCAAAGCGTTGTAAGAGAACTCACTCATCATGGCGCCGTAGATATTGTGAACATCAAGCTCGACGTGGCCATCGTAGTGAACTATATCAGTGTCCAACGTAAAGTTCGAGAGACCTCCATATAGCTCTACAGTGTTCGCATTATCGATTTGATATGGCGGGTTCAGCAGATTTCGATTGGGGAGACCAATGACATTCTGAGCTTGTCGTTTTTTCAGTGAGGATTGCGGGGAAGCGGATCTTCTAGTGTTGGGAGCAGCAGCGGGTGAGAGCCAAGGTGGTGCGTAGCCCAGTGAGTCTGGAGGATATGGCGAGTTTGGATCCGGCTGGAAAGCTTCTGGGAATCCTGGTATTGGGCGAGGAGCTGATCTCAGAGCGGGTCGGGTGGGAGGAAATCCACGTTCTTTGGCACTTTCCTCTGGTTTGTCTCCAAAATAATTGAAATTGGCAGCCTCATTCATGTCGATCCACAAAGCGTCGATATCGACCCCATTTTCGGCGTCGAAGAATTTGGCAAATTCCCCAGTCCAAAAAGCGGCCGTATCTGGATGAAACCAATCTGGGAAGGCAGTCACACCTGGCCAAACAACGCCTTGATAGATAGATCCGTTCTTTTGGAGTAGAATTCCTAGCTCTTGAGCTCGAAGGAACGTATCATACGGCAAACCATTTTCGCGTTCCGTTTGATAGGCCATGGCGGGGTCCACCATGACTATGTATTTCTGGTTATGGTCGTGCAAATAATCAACATATTCTCTAACACGAGAGAGTGGGAATCGATCTGGATCTGTCGTCATAATGTATCTCTCATACATATAATCGATATCAGTCCTAGGAGAAAATTAATATTATTGAGAAATCGATAACGAGTCTCTCCGCCAAGTGCTTAGAATCCAGAGCTTGCATAACCAAAGACGGCATTTAGTAGAAGATTGAGTCATACCACATAGTTTCGAGCGGAATCCCTGCTTGCGAATAGTTGTAAACAACCTCAGCAATAGAGTAAAAGTCTCGGTACCCATATCGGCATTGGTGGAGCCCGAATCCCCAGTAAGGCATCATGGCGGCCTTCCCAGAAACCTCACTGTACTGCCGAGCAACCTCTGTAGGGCTTGATCCAGCCAGAAAGTAGAAGTCCAGGACACCAGACATCAAATTGTACTCTAAGTACTGGCCATCAGCCTCAGTTTGATTGATCTTGACGTCCATTCCAGAGGAAGAGAGAAGGAAAACTAGTCAGGATTACGATTTAGCGCTCTTTTTGGCAAATGGATTTTTTTGCATGAGGGTGAAAAACCACCCTAAAACGGATTACTAGGGCTTACTTACCACCATGAGTTCCATTACTGCCACGATGATCGAAATAAATGGGATGGTTTCCATACAGATTCTGTCCCGAAGGAATACCGTACGAGTCACGCGACCACAAAGTTCGAGTATAATCAGTTGTATTAAGTCTGAGGCTGTCCGAGTGCTCCCCTAGTCCATAAATATTGGGGTTTGCTGGGAGTGAGGTACGCAGACGAAGATATTGGTCTTCAAAAATGAGCGACGCTGCAGAAGTATCGAACAAAATCTCCGAACTGGACTTGCGAACCACCTTGAAACTGAATGGCGAGGTCTCATACACGAATTTAAGCTCGGATTTATCTTGCGAGCTTGATGAACTAGTTTCTGGTCGAGGGAAGACGCTTGAGGGTACCTGATTTGCCACCTTCCCCGCGTCCTCAATTTTGACATGGAGGCGAGATTCTAAATGATGTTAGATATAACTCTGTGAAATTTGATTTGTATGAGACAGACCGGAGTCGTAACTGACTAGGAGTTTTAAGTCCTGAACATCAGTGCCGTAGACGTTACATGGCGTTCCTGCCAGTCTGAGATCCGCTGTGAATCCAGAGGAAGTTTCAGAGACCCCCGTTAGAGCATATCCCGGACAGCTATCTCTTGTAGTCTGCCTTCGAGAAAGTGCAGCTGCTGAAACACAGCTTGCCCAAGCAAGCCCTGTGGTTATTTGACGAAGCATTGTAGCTGGTTGGACCTCTCATTTGAATCTGCGAGCAAGGAAGTACTTATAACCCCAGAATGTGAAAAACCTGATATCCCATTCTTTCCTGCTATATTTCGACTAGGTGGTACTTCGGCCCATTGGCATTGGGTAAGCGCCAAGAAGGTACTGCACCCTTCATGATGACGGCAAGTGGCGGGTACCTAGGTAGCTGGCAGAGACAAGTCGCGACTGCCGTAAAAGACAGTGGGTGGAGTGCCGCAGGAAACTCGTATAATTACACGGAGAACGGGTGATTTGACAAACTTTGACCCTCATAGTAAATGAAGAATGAACCCAAGATAATAAAACTTTATGAATCTAACGAAAATCTCTGCTTGGCGTGACGACAGATCAGGGCGGCCCACGGCTTGGCAAGTGTAGCGAGGAACCATCACTGCGGGGGCCCCAACATATCGGGATTCGGAGACAAAACAGCGGGATACTAAGGGAGGTCGGTGCTGCAAATAATGAGAGGGCGGACGGCTTGGCAGCAGACGATCAAGGATAGAGGCGAAATTTTCGGTGCAATTCTCGCAGGAATTACTATTTACATTTGTGCACAAAGGAGGTGATATGAAGTCCCTGAAAACGGAAAGTGGGGTGGCCAGCGCGGGGTCATTCATCAAGCACCTTGCATCGGCACGAATATCTACATAATCTCCCTCCACCCACCCCCAATTGGTCTTTATATGGATTTAATCATTTTCGAGGGACGGATGATTTGTCGACAACATGTGATTATACCAAGGTATACAGCATCTTGCGGTCTTCCGGCCACAGGTTAGAAAGTTCCTAGTCAAGGTACATAATATCCAGCTGGCGACACATTTTCAGGAAAGAACATTGCGACAGATAAACATGCCTGCGATACCATAATCTCAGAAATATCTATTAGGCAAGCCTCAAAAACAGCTTTTGGGGTATACGATAGGGCGTTGGAAGGAACAAAGTCCACCATCGGAACCCTTCAGTTTTGAGGGCTTTGTGGCCACCGCACCCGACCTTTCTTCGACCCAGATCAAAGAAATGAAACATAGTCGAGACAAAGAGCTCCAAGACCAGTATATGAAACTCTGCATCCTGTTTTTCTTGTTCCCTCGGCTTCGACTGCGACTATCAGAGGAACTATTCTTTTCAAATTCCTCGTATAATCTGTGGGCTTTTGCTTCTGGCTCAAATGTTCTCAGTCACGGGGGTTATCTCAGATGCTGTCTCAGGCATTGTCTGGCTCAGCCATCGTTTATTTTGGCTTTGCGTGTTAAACTGGTTATTTTTGAGCGCTTTCTTCTTAGCGATGGCCGTTTCGCGAGCAGCTACAACTTTTCTGGTATGGATAGGGAAGCTTCTGCTCTTTTGATTCATCACAAGGCCTCATAGACTTGATTATAGTTTCCCGGGGGCCTTATTCGCATCAGTAAATATTTGAGTTTAAATTGAATTTTCTCGTCGTCTTCATCCCCACCTTTCCTTGATCAGGATTTGCTAGGATGCACTTTATGCTTTATATGAATCCGATATACATCATTCTCGCTCATCTTAATTTAAAAAAACCGGACGTCAGTGGCAGCTTTGAATACTTGATCTGTATGTCTGTATATAAATGTGATTTTTCTTGTCAATAAATGTGATGCTGAAAGCTCACGAGTGCTTGGCCACAGATGTCAATTCGCACACTACTCTTTTGAAAAACATCTTATGTAAAGCTCCGCACACTATCACCTACACCTGAATTCTTAAAATCAGCTAAAAGATGCCTATTATCCAAATTCTAAGCTTGTGGGTTTACAAGAAAGATCGCTCTACCTGACCTCGCAGCGCAGCAACCCCAAGCACTTTAGTAACGGGTACTAGTCCTCCTCCCAGGGTAGTATAGCGATCGCTAGTAGCAAGACACAAAGTACGCACACCTTATCTTTCCTGGACCATCTGATCCGGCGGCGACATACCGTAACGCTAAGCCGAGGCGTGCTCGCGGGCTCTAACAAGGAAGTCGCTCTCAAGGACCCCATAGATGCGACCATTAAGGCCCACTATTAGTACTAATTCGCCAATGGTGGTGGAATAAACCGACGGTCTCAAGGAGTTCCAGTCTGACAGATTAAAGACGTTGATGCGACCCAAATATTTTCTTCTGGGACATAGATATAATAAATAATTTTAATTGGTTTCTCAAATGGCAGTAAAAGCTCTCTAGGATTAAAAAGAATTTGATATTGACAATGAATGGCTATTCCCCTTTTTAAGTGGGGCTTTTCTGACATCAGTCTCGCAGGATCATCTGGTGGCTCACGGTCTCGAACGCTTCGGACCTGCTCGTTTTGTATGACCAGCAATCCAAAAAATCAATAAATGACGCAAAGCAGAAGCACATCGTATGTCAAAACATGCAAGATGGGCAAAGTTATCACATAAGGAGGCGGAGTCGGGAAGCCTGTTGGAAAGCCTGGGCGGGTAAAAGAGGATAAATGTGCTAGTGCGCAACTGTGCCACAATGTTCAGCTTCGGTATCGAGATATAAGAAAGGCTTCTTGGCGGCGATAACAAAGTAATTGAAATTCAAAAACAATTTACACAAAACACCCTGTTCAAACGAAATCGCCCAACAATTGCCATCATGCCTTTGAGTTTTCCAAAGGCACCGAATCTGCCGAAGACGACCGACCAATCGAAAGTGAGCAGCGCCGGCAATTCAGGAGTGGCTATAGGCGCTGGCTTTACAAACGGTATTGCAAGTACCGCAGAGCTTGATATGTATAGGAGGCGTCGGGAAGCTATGATACAGCGTGGCGAGGATCCAGGTAGCCTCCTCGGCTTTTTCAGTTTATACTGTCAACTAATGTATTGGGGCGTTTTCAGATGCTGTCGCCAAAAGAAGGAAAGCAAGGCATGATGCACGCAAGAAAGCAGTCAAAAAACTGTTTGGTATGAAGACTGAAAGCTCGAAAGGGGATGTAACTCAATATGAAGGGAGCGACACCAGCGTCCGTGATGACACGAGAGGAGCTCGAGGATACTATGAGCCAACTTCGGGGCACACCGATTCCGCTGATGGAGTTATAAGATAAGATAATAAATTTTACAAAGGCTCTTGGGGAGAACCTAGCTGCATATATTACCTACTTTGGAGGTTAGGTTGATGTTGAATAATAGTATGGAAATCAACTGCGAGTTAAAGCTCAGAGCCCGCTATGCATGTGTTAAGAACCCTGGAATCAATTCGTATCGAGACTAGAGATGCCTCGCTTGTGGCTGATGGCCTTTGTCAGCTTTCAGCCACAGCATGGGGTTTCAACCTCACCTCATTGATCATCCCTTGATCGGGGCATACGAATTAAGCTACAGTACAGGTGACTAACAGCCGCTTCGAACCAACCCTTCGTGTCACCTTCGTACAGTACGTATCCCAGTCTAATCGACTGCTCTCCAGACACTAACTTCAATACAGCAAACGGTCTTGGAGTCGATACGCCTCTGAAAGCACGGAGAGCAAGATGGCCATAGCGATTTTGCTGGAGCTGGAATCGCAATCATGCAAAAGCATACACGCGCTCAGACGTCAATATCAGCACCCCGCACCGTTCATTCTTCCGCTCTATAGAAACCTCTTTGTCAGTCCATCGACATTTGATCTCCTCGCCAAAAAACTCCCACCAATAACCGCGGCCTACGGTCCATTCGATATGGAGTTCTACAATCTTCATCGGACTTTTCGTAACCGAGAAAAAAGCAGTCAAATACAGTGTACATTCGGAGAGACTTGAGCACCTTCGTCGCGATATCCAGACTCAACTCTCGGATGTTCTGGTCTCTTGTAAGTATGAGAACAAAGACCAATGCCGGCCAGGATTGTGGCATACCTTGCGACAAGATATGGATATTTACCCCAGAGAACACCGCAAACGATTCAACATTGCAGTAAAGACCAAGATCACTGACAATGATGAGGCTGATCGAATACTCCACGAGGTTGCCAAAATCAACCCTAAAACACTGGGGCCGATAACCGCGATTGGTCTGAGACTGCAATGGTGCTCTTTCAAATCTTCACCAACAGAAATGGGAGAGTTGATGCCGTTCAGGGGCAAGTCCGAATGATATGCATGAGGCATTGAGTCACTGAGGAACGCAGATGGTGGCGGTCACGGCCTGCGTTTACGGCTAACATGTGATGGTATCTGGCCAGTTCAGGGTTGAATACGGGAAGAAATACCAACCAAGAGCTCGAAGAAAATACCTCGGGGAATTAATCTGCACCAGAAGACTTGTATGCTGGTGCGGTATTTTCCAAGTAGATGGTTATCAGAAGTATTACTGATGAAAATCGCAACTTTTTGCGCCAGAACATCAAAAGTGAGTGACGGTCAATTGCCATATATCAGAGGCCGATGGGTATTCCTACGAGATGATGCATCAAGAGGTGCTGATGCAGTCGGTAACAATTCGATTCCAAATGATCTCAATATTCCGCACATCGATATCCCTCTGAATTTGCCCTACCCATTGCATGAATCTGCCTAATTGCAGACACACACACTACGAGAGTCAGTATGAAACGGTTTCTCTCAAGGGAGCCATAATCACGCATTGGCATCACAGTGTCCGCCATGGACACCACCATGCTGTATATAACGCTAGCAAGAGTCAGTAGGCTTTCCACCACTTTCGATTCTTCTGAGATTCAAATTAAGGAAGTTATAAACTTACGGAGGCGGAGCACGCAGCATTTCCAGTATTGGCAGGATCAATAGAGCCGAGATGACAAATGGACCTATTCTCAAGAAGAGAGGCAAACGGCATTGCCGTGACAATGCCAAGGAGCGAAAGCAACGGCAGTGTTTTGGAGAAGTGCATGATATGACAGTAGATTCCTCGAAGCTAGTGAGGATATGAGAGTTAAAACTTACGACGGTTATGTTTCAAGCAAAGAAGATGAAGCTTTTATTGAGTCTTTCACTCTATGGTCCAAGGTTATTTTATATGCAATTTTGTGATGCTTGCTTTTTGTGTGACATATGTATACGGCGATCGGTGTACAACCCCACGTCGACAAATCCGGAATCCTATTCCCGATTTGTCCCTTCATACTAGTTGGATGCCGATGGGGAGATACCCCACCTCAATCTCGTCCAGGTCGATGTTCGACCTTTGTCATTTTGACGCTGAGGGTTCCCTATCTCAAGTTAGACAAGAAGCGCAATATCTTCTAATGCTTACCTGTTTGGGTGGCATTTCTCTGTCTAGATATGCTGTGTTTGTTCTGTTGACGCTGATCATTGGAGCTCATGTTGAATAATGAGCTGCGAGATCAGAAGAAAAAAAGAAGTTCGCATTTTCGGTAACCGAGCTTGTTACGCCGCCTATCGACAGCAAGTGAGGTCGATCTCCATAGCCTTATTTTACATTTGTTCTTTCTTATCTGGCTGGAGTCCGGTGTAGCGCCCCCAGAGAAGTTCGGCCCTTGAGCCACGTTTTTAGCGAGCCCCCACTGTTACTTTAGAGGCCCGGTTAGCTGCCCAGACACTACAGGGGCGTCACTACAGGGGGCATCACTAGGGCTTGACTTCTTGCTACGACTTTCGTTGAATAACATCAAAAGAATTTGACTATCCACTCCAAATTTTATCGAAATACCGCTACCTAGCCTTGAGGGTAGGAAAGAGTGGTTGAGGATGAACAAGGGCACGAGGAGGGGTATGCACCCAGATACTTACCCGTCACACATTAACAGAGAGCTACTTTGTAAGATGAAAGCTGTCAAACATTAGCTTGAGCAAGGCAACTTGAATTCCGGCCAATAAGCCCTTGAAAAGCTCAATCGGTGGCAATGACCCCGCCACACCTCACTAGGTTTCGGACCAGCGGCTGAGACCGTTCACCCGATGCAATTCATAAAGTCATCGCCTGTTCACATCACTTAATCAGTCTCACTTCATAAGTCAATACAGCACCTGGAGTTTGTCCGAAAGCAGGACAAAAGCAAACCGCGAGACAAGCAAAGATGTCATCCATAATCCAAATCACCTCCGCCGCCTCCTACTCCACTTTCACCAACTCGGCCGAATCAACAGGCAAGCCAACTGTAACATATGTCTTCAACTCCGTGCTTCCAGCTTGCAAAGTATTTACCCCCAAATACGAAAATCTTGCCTCTCATTGTAGCTCCAAATATGACATCATTTTCGGCCAAATAGACTACACTTCAGATACCAGCATGTTATTCAAATTCTCTCCTAATCAGCTGCCGGTATTGACACTTGTGTGTCGGGAGAGCGAGAGAGGTAGTGGTAACATGTGGGCTAAGACTGTGATGGGAGCGGATCTGAAGGCATTGGAAAGTGGTATTGAGGAGCTGTTAGATAGAGCTGGTTTGCAGAGGACTGATTGATCTAAGTGTCAATCTAATAAGGTGAGTGTAAATCAAGGAATATTGATAACAGACTGTATGCGGTAGCTGATATGTTAGAAATAGCTTAATATCCATAAAATCATCAACATATGGGCCTACAGCATGCCAGCAGTCACCTAAACAGTGCCGCAGCGGCCTCGCATCAAGGCGGTTGTGAGTTCTATGGCTTGGCGCTTACTAGCCTTATGCATTAAAGCATTTTTTTCATGTTTGGAAGTCTCTCGCATCGCTTACGCTTTTGAGAACATACGTCCCCATAAAATGTTGCTAAACGAGCCCAGATCTTGTTGGTTTCAGTCCACCAATCCAAGGCGGCAACGTCGAACTGAAACTTGCCCCATTTATTGTTTCATCGCACACTTGGCCCATCCGAGATAGACTAGCAATAGAAGTTCAGGGGTTTCTCTTGCGATTTATTCACCTCCTTTTCTGTTAGAAAATGAGCTACAATTTCAACTTCTACAGATTATTTTGATATGTCGGATATTTCGGTTTTACCTTCTTCTTATGTCGCCCAAAAATCCACCGAAGCGATCCCTAGGAAAGAAGGTCATCGGGAGCGTCGAAGGTTCGAATCTTCTTACTCAGAAATCAATGGCGGAGGGAACGAAAGAGTGGCTGAGAAACATTACAGCTGGAAACCAATCCGCAGAAACTCTCAACCCAATACTTTCCACTCAACCATTCTCCCGTGAGATATCGGTCGTCAGTGGGATCGAAGGTCATCGCCCAGGGTTACATAGCAGGAAGAGCAGCAGAGAAAGCCGTCTTCCGGGGAGACCACCGAGTGCACATCAAAACGCAGTACGAAATAGCGGTCCAGCAACAGCACCGGCACCGGCGGCACCGCCAACGCCAATAGTGAAGAGGTTTCGATTCTGTGCTATAATCCCTTTCTTACTTTCTGCAACTGCCTTCAGCTTTTCTCTTGTTCTTGTCTTGGCCGGCTCGAAGCCTGGGTATATGATGGACGTGAATATAATTTCCGTAAGTCCCTACAAGCTCACGTACTTGATAAGTTTTGGACTGAATACTCCGTATGGAGTTCAACACAACAGATCTTGGAACCGGTATCGTGGAGTTCGCTCCTGCAAACTCGAGTTCAGCAGGTCGCAAAAGAATGATGCCGTCAAAATCAACAACTTTCGAGGTCGGTTCAACTATGTCCACGAGCACAACTTCAGAACTTGAGAGGAGAGCATTCAATCCTTTGGATCCGTTAGGCTTAGTCCCAGCTGTATCATCTGTCATTGCTCCCGGAGCTTCTGTCTATACCAGCGTGCTGGCTTCCGCTGGCAGCGCCATCACGCGACTGCTTCCAACGCCAAGTATATCCTTACCCGGACTTCCAAGTGCAACAGACCCAATCTCGAGTGGAGGATCTACGCCGACCACTGGACTCGCAGGATCTTTACGAAACCTCCTTACAAATGCGCTCGATTCTCTTTTTTCCTCATTCGCGACGGGGCTTGGAGGCATAATTCAAACAGTCGATGATTCGTTAAACGAAGCGGTAGCTGACTTGTTGTCGGATCTTAGGTCAACTGCTGGCATTCATGATTACTATGCATTGTACATCATGACCACATGCTATGGGGCCTCTCTATCGAATGTCACTGGGTGTTCTCCATTTACCTCAACGGCAAATAGTAAGTCATCTTTTCCGGCTCAAGACCTCTTGCCCCCCCAACCCCGGTTTTCCGGCCGGCACTTTTTTCCCTCTTCTGATTCAGAACTTCTCCAGGTATCAGCAATATCACAACCAAAATTCCCACTTCCTTGGAAGTAGCGGGAACCAACATATCATCACCAGCTCTCGCAGAATTCACTCACGCGATATCGACTCTGGGCCCACTAGTCGAATCCCTAGAAAAGTTCTTTCTAGCCTTCATGATACTTTCTCTCATAAACTCCGGACTAGTTATCATTTTATCCTTTCTCGGCTTTCTCCTCCCCAGAAATCGAAAACTGCTGTACGCAAACATCTCGCTGGCGAGCATCGGCAATTTGACTCGAAGTATTGATGCGATACTAGCTACCACCATCAGCGCAACTCTGGCATTCACAACTAATAAATTCGGGAAATCTGTTGGGTTGTCTGCGAAAATCGGTGGGGTATTTATAGCTTTGATCTGGCTGGGATTCGTGTTTCAATTACTAGCAAGTGTGTATTGGTACTGTGTGTGGTTTGTGGAGTTCAGGCAGGTTGGATTTAGGGTTAGGAAGAGGGGTGTTGATGAGATTGGTGATTATCGAGGCATAATTGCTGAGATCAAAAGAGATTTCAGACTTCCAAAGACTGGAAAAGAACAGGAGAAGGAATTTATTGTCGTATGAAAAACATGGTCGATATCTTGGCCTGTATTATAACTATGTGTTCAAGAGCGGATTCCAAGGGTTGCTTTTGAGGAATAATATAATTTCTCCTACCACCTTTCCCAAATACATAGCCTTGCCCAGTAAAATCTGTGCTACATGTACTTACGTAGCAGTTAACACCACCGTCGCCCATGGTGTAATATTGAACGAGTCACCTCCAAACGTCTCCGTCCTCCATTCATTCCCAGCCGTGCTCAAATCCACAATATTCGCCGTCCACGCTCCAGCCCCAATCTGCACCTGAGAAGTCTGATTCAACTTATTAACCAACAGCAACCTCTTCACTCCCTCCTGCGACACAAACCCCTGCCCAAAAACATCCCCCGTACTCGAATTCGTCTGCACAACTTTATCACCAGCCCTGAAGCACTGCTGCAGCAACTGCAAAACCTTCAGCCTAGCATTAGGAAGCCCCGTATCCCAATCAACCATTGACACACTAGGAAACTGCCCCGGATACCCCACAAGCTGACTCTCCCCCACAACATCAATCTCCAACTTTACAACGCCAGCCCACACATACGCAAACACCCCCGCACTCCACACAAAATACTCCTTCGGCACCACATAACTGGATCCAATCTGCGTCGTCCCAAGCGGATCAAACGTTCCCACCTCATTAAGCGTCGTCCTAGTCCCAGGACTCAACGACTTCCTAATGTTCTCAATCTTGGCCACATTGCCGAAAAACTCATCAGCGTCAGCGAAACAGTGCGCTGCTTCGTTGGCGGTGGTATCTTCACCGGGTGAGCCGTACCAGTGATAACTTACAAAGTCCAACGGGATGCCGGGGGCGTGTTTTGATGGATCGAGGAATTCTTCTAGGTATTTTTGGACGCCTGGGCTAGCGTTATCTCCTAATGCTACGCCGACGAATTTCGTGTCAGGGGACACGGCGTGGATGGCTGGGACGATGGCGTCGTAGAGTTGGTTGTAGAGTTGGGGGGAGATGGAGTGCTCGAATTCGATTTCGTTGAGGACTTCCCAGTATTCGATCGTGTAGGCGTGACCGGAGTGGTGGTAGACGCCGCATTCGTCTGTGAAGCCGCCTTTTACGTACCAGGAAACCAAACGAGAGTAGTAGTCCGATACTTCTTTCAGGGATGAGTCCCGGAGGACAGTGCCTGGGCTGTAATCGTAATCGATAGTTGAGGGGTCTGAGGGGTAGGTGTAGTTTGTTCCTGAGGGCAGGATCCACATCCAGCCGGGCGTGGTGCTGAAGTTTATGATGTGTGAAACGCCTGGTGTAGCTTTGTATAAATCTTCCATTAGTTGGTCGGCGTAGGTAAAGTCCCAGCTTGTGGTACATGTGTCTCCGTTGATAACCGGAGCGTCGATCTCAGGGACCGAGAGCTTGGGATATGGAAACCATGGCACGAAACGCAGATAGTCTGCTGAGACGAGCTTGAGAGAAGCATAGGCATTGTCGTGGATGCTGCTATTTCTCAAAAGCGGAGGATTCACAACTACTTGCAGTGTTGCAGTTGTTTTCGACTGGGTCAGAATATTATTCCAGTCAACGGTGATGGTTGAGGCAGCTTGTGCGGTTTTTTGGAAAGTAATTTGAATGGCAGTGATGCTTCCCAATAGGGCAAAAATAAGAAATGTTCTTGCAGCCATCGTGAAATTGTCAAGCGTTGGAAAGGGCACAGACGACCTAGTGAGTGGGTCTTCTTATAACCTCCTACTTAGAAACTTCTCAACCCCTGCAGAAGCGATCACGGCACTGCGCGCATGAAATTCACCGATGACTATCGCATGATGCAGGTACAGGTTCTTGATCATTTTGTACACGGTTATGACCTTGATGCATCAAACCTTGCTCCTCTGATAGGTTAAGACTTTAAGCTACGAACACATGACGCCTCCGCAAATACTTGGAATTTCCCCGCAGTTGGAAGTATACCCTCATAATTCAAGTTAGGCAGGTGGTTTGAAGCTATTGTTGGTGACGATCATATTCCCTTGGCATGCAGGGAATATATCGGAAGAAGATAACCCGAAAACCAGGCGCTCGGTGCTGCTACTTGCTCCATCAACTATAACTTCTAAAAAACACTTAGACTGGCAATAACAACTTTGAAATGATATGGTAATGCCAAAGAATGGGTTACGCATAGGTAAGAATAAAAAAACGAAGGTAGTATGTGCAGGGCCAGGAATAGATTCTACAAGGCAAGCTACCGGCAACGATCACAAGAGGCAGCGCCAAAAGAAAGTCGGACTACGGCAAAAGAACAACAAAAGCCATAAGCCACCACAATTATCGAACAAATCTACCGTCACTTCGCAATATTTTCGTTTCGAATCCAAAATGACATTCAAATGCTTCACCACGAACTTACCCCGCAATCTACCACCTCCATCTCAAAGCTTAGCATCACCCTTAATAACATCCCTCAAAAGCGTCAAACCCTCCACCGCAAACTGAACCATATTGCCCTCTCTATCCCCCTCCAAGCCCGTACTTAATTCCTTCTTATAAGTCCCATTCTCCGTCGCAACAGCCAGGGCTACATATCCCCTTCTTTACATCAGCTCTCTCCTTCTACCCCTCATTCAAACAGGTAAGAGTAAACAAACAGAGAGGGGAGAAGACTTACGGTGTTCGATTAGGAGTAGATCCACCAGTTGGGCCCGCAGTTCCAGACTCAGAGATGCAGTATGTAGCGCCGAGAGTTTTGCGGACGTTGGTTGCTAGGCCGGCTACGATGGAGGTCGTGGGGCCTTTGTAGGATGCTGTGTCTGCTTGTGTCCAACCAACTAGAATCACTTTGTCAGTACCGTTCGAAGATTAACGGACAAGGAGTGGGAGGTACCAAATGCAATGCGAGATTCCAGGGTGTAGAGCTGGGGTTGTTAGCGCGGAAAGCGAGAAGGGAAGGGAGGACGTACGGTTAAGCCGCCTTTGTAAAACCCGCTTGCGCCGGGAGTGCTGAGGAGGGAAGCTGAGATTATTCCGCCGGCTGCCTATGTACATGTGAGTATATCTCATGATAATCTAGCAATATCAAAGAGTGTGATGGCGGGGTTTGCACTTGCTCATCGGCACGTGAGCGAGGAACGGAGGCAATCCATTGGGGGAAGCAAGGTGGCATCTAAGGGACAAGGGAAAGCATACAGTCTCAGCCACACAAACACTCTCCCTCCTCTCCTTCAACAGCGCCGCAACTTCACCCACAATAGCTCTGACTTTCTCTGGTGGAAACGCCATTTTGCTTGTGCTTACAAACCTCTTTGATGGTAGAGTTAGAAAGCTTCTTCGTGTGGATATAATGTTTGTATGGGAGAAGATAACGCGCATTGATTGAGACTACAAGTGATGGGATGAAAAATCACTGAAATTTAGAATCGGAGCTAGGTTTGTAATACATGACGTTTGTGAATGGAAGCTCGGATGCGGGGATGTTGAAGGTGGGGGGTTTTTTTAGCGGCGGGAAGGCGCGTTACCTAGTGAGGGGTGCTGTGGCTTGATGCCGATTGCTTCAAGGGATGTTACACCAGTCTTGCCATGGAAGAAGGGATGGTGAGTTTGCTGGGTATAACGGGACAAGCGAATGCAAGTCATGGGATGATAAGGATGAAAGTATTAAATGGTGATATGTCTATAAGCAGGAACTAGAAGAAGTACTACAGAGATGGCATCAGGGTTCTGACACAGATGTCCATTGACTGGGAACTTGTTCTCCTCACAAAGTACTTAAGAAGGTCCCCAAGCCTTTGGAATAGACCGTCAACACCAATCAGCCTAGATCTGTAGCCTTCACCACCCACCTCGAAGCCCATACCTAAACCGCGACCTCGGGAACCAGATATCTTATGCAACATGAGCGGCTCCTTCCGCTACATCAGAAACCAGCAGCCATTGAGTCCTTCGCCGCCAGGCCATTACTACGACAATTATTTGATCAATTCCCGCCGATACGTCGAAGACCGCGGACCTTTTGACCTACCATATTCTGCATTTGAACCGCGACGCCGACACTTCAGCGGTCACAGGCTCATTGACGATTCGGCTCATAGTCCACGCCAGCCTGAGCCTAGGGATATGGATGGGCTTGGCGGATCGAGGACAGGTGCACCCTATTTCCGAGTTGAGGAGACTAGAATTAGCCTCTCTTTTGGCAAGGCGATGAAGAAGTTGCATCGACAGCTGGAGCTGGCTCAGACATTATACACGGACTTCCAGAGAGAGTACAATGATGATGTCAGAAAAGTTCGAGGTTACATGAATGATCAGGCCCTGGTCGACGTGTGGGTCAAGAAAGTGGCAAGTAAGAACTCAGCGAGCCAAGATGAATATCGAGACAACAGCAGCGACGAACCCCGATTGTACAAAGAAATATTTGCGGAACAGAAGACCAAAGTCACACAAGCTCTAGAGCAGGTTGCGAGATCTACAGTTGAAGAAGGGGGAACATCTCGTAAGGCGACGGTTCGGTTCGAGGCTACCAGGCGCTTACGACAGAAGGTCGAGACGTCGAGGGGTCAGATCTTGCAGCTCTTGAACAAAGTGACAGAGGCACCAGAGCATTGCTCCGCGCTACTGGAGGAGTTCAAGTATTTGAGTGATTTGATAGACCCAGAGAACGAGAAGAATGCGGGGCTGTACACGAGCACTCCGGATGAGGAGCAGGAGGGGGTTGATGCGGAAGCTGAGTAGGGTGAATGCGGGGCATGGATGCTGTGTATGAAATAGTTTTCCCGCAATATGTGTTTTTTCGTTGAGAGATCGAAGTAGTGGAACTGGAAGGAAGGAACGACACGAAAGTTGGCCGGGCAGCCGAAGTTGGTCGGGTCGTTGGACGGTTTTGAGTCATAGACAAAAATTAGCAGTATCCTTTCCTTTAAGAAAATAGCCAGCAACAGCTTACCTGGAAAGAAAAATGGGTGAAGCATCGTCCTCAACAGAGTAATCGGAATCGAATTGTACAGTCCCATGGCCACAAGTGACCAAGAGACCAGCACGCTGCGTATTGCACTTAAGTGTCATGCCGTAGCACACACAATCTTCGCAACGGCCCTCCCATAGGAACACGCACTACGCTCTTGTCTCTGCAAGCAGATATGTAGAACGCGACGTGCCCTGCTTTTCTGATGCCAATTGCAGACGTGAAGATCACGCCGAACCCTCGCGGGCAGACCAGTCACTCTCCCCAGAGGAAGAGGACGAGGTGGATTTGAAGAGTACTCCGAATTTCTCATATGCATATAGAGCGATCTGTGAGGATCTGATAGTCGCGATCAATCTGGGAGAGACCGCGACGTATCTGTTTGTGGCATAGAAACGCAGCGTTGAAGAGGACGACGCTTGGAGGGGAAGAAAAGAGGAAAAGGCCTCGCGACACAAGAATAAATTATCGAGGTTGCGAAATGTGGTTTGAGCTTCTTTCGTTAGCCGTATCAGCCCCGCCAAGATTTATACGGCCGGCTGATGAAACCGAAATGGAACAAAGAAGGCGAGAGGCATAGCCACGCTCGGTGGCGATGACGCGGGACGCGCAATCCACGAGCTTTTCCTTCCTGAATATCTTCAATTGCGCATCTCCTTAAAAGGACATACTCTTCTTTACTACCGACACGAGCTACGAAATTGCAATCGCCTACTAGAGATGTGTAAGTTGGAATTGTTGGAGACTCTAGCATACTGGTAGAGGCCGCAACATGCCATAAACCTACTCTGGACTTTTCCCCATTCTATCTCTGATTTTCCTGAAATGAATCCATACTAACGTTGATTGATAATCTCAGGCTTTATATTTACGTGTGGAGAGACAGGTATGCTTCCCGCTTCTGTTCTAAACCTACCAGAATCTCGCTGATACCATCCTAGAGTTCTCAAAACAATTGAAAGGATACGAAGGAGTTCTGTGCCAATGCCACAATTGCGTAAGTGCTCTTACAGAATCCCCTCCACGTCCGGACGAAGGGATCTTATAGCTAATATGCCTCACTCACCAGGGCAACTACGCAGCGCGTGTCATCAAACGGAATCCATGGTTCACCTTTTGCTTTGTCCCCGTCATCCCGCTCAGCACCCACGGCTACGAGGACGTTGTGTGTAGCATCTGCAATTTCGCCCAGCCCTTGCAGAACCGCCCAGATGTTACGGCGCAGATGAATGGAGGTGGGGGAGGAATGCCTTTGCAAAACCAGCCGCCTCCAGGGGGCGGACCTCCGCCGGGGTGGGGAGGCGGACCCCCAGGTCCTAAACCGCAGCAGAATATGCAGTATGGATAGGACAGAAGCTACCGTTAGGCTGGTTGATGGGATATTTGGGATGTTTGGGATGTACAGTTGTCGGGCCTTGCATAATCGCCTACTGGGACAGAAAATAATTGGTTGGGGTGATGGCGTTTTTTCTGCTGTTACACAATTTGGGATACGATTTGGAGTTGGCTGAATATGATTGGGGAAAGGTACTAGGACGAAGAGCCTTGTGGGAAGTGGCCTGAGGTGTGTCGAGGGGTATTTCCGCGGCCTGCAGCAAGGTTGCTTCCAGGAGTCTGGAATTATAATTCAACTGCTTTCTGTTAATCATCCAGAGACCTCAGAACAACATGTCATGCTCCGATCGTTATGTTCACCTTTCGGTCACTCAATGGGAATGCTCCAGGCTAGTTGTCTGCATGTTCTGCTTCGAGGCTTCGACTATCCAGAGCTGGACCTGTGGTTTCTGACGAGTGAGATGGAAGAGACCCTTGATTTGATTGAGGAGATAGTGGCTTAGTTGCCGCGAGCTCAGACTGAGCTGTTGTCCAATGGAGGTTATTGACACCAGAGTGTTTTTTCTTTTGTTCACCCGCATGCCAAAATTTTCCTTCGTGGGACGAAAGCCTCCAACGCTTGGCATGCAGTTGCAAGATTCGGGTGGTGCCGATACGGGGGTCGTTTTCTTATACTTGCCGGTGGCCTGGAAAGGGCAGTCCTGCACGTGTGCTGCAATGTTCTATTGCAAAATCTGACTTATCTCTGACTTTTCATAGGTTCCCAATCAAGCAACAGATGTGAGTGACACTGAATGCGGGACAGAGGCCCTGGAGTTGCATTTTGAGGGGAAATTGACAAGGCAAGGACCCATCTCATATCATATCTTTGAACGAGATCTGATTGACCAACCACTACAATGCCGTGCAGTAGCTTGAGCGTCGGGGCGGCGGCAGCCGCAGGCCTTTGCGATGTCGGACTGGTTGATACTTTGTTCTGAACACTCGGTATGGCTAATTGTTCCCCAATCCCCAGGCGCGGCGCAAGCTTACTATGGAGTTCATATAAAATTTCTGGATCTCCCCCAACCTTTAGTTCCGTTTTAAGTGTCCGATGCACCCTTATCCCACGGATTCACAAGCATCTAGCCGTGGCCAAAGCCTCGCCCAAGCCATGTCTTCGCTTTACTTCTCCATCTGCCAGTACGACCCCGGCTCTCATAAATCCTTATCGCGGCTTTCAAACACGATGGTCAAGCCAGGGGTTCACCTTATCAAACAGCTCGCCCACCAATTACATGCGAAAGACGTGGGCGCCTTGCAGATCTGTCTGCGTCGCTTAGCGATGCCGCTTTTCGCTATGCCTTGTCCCGCATAGCTCCCCCGCCTCATAATGGCCGATAGCAGGGGTGTAGCTCAAATATCCATTACGAGAACTCACACCTCGACCTGACCTTATCTTTATCTCTGCGAATTATCAAACTCTTCAATCTCACAGCAGTGACTCGCTCCCCCATATGTGGTCCTGCATACGATGGGCTCCCTCCGAGTCCGCATTGATCGATAGCTCTCAATCTAGATTGTTTGACGTGCATTTTACCAGGTAAGCTCCAGATACATGGGTCACGGAAGTATTTTTTTCTCTTATTTTTTTTATTTTCTCCTCTCACTCCCCTGCTCTTTATGAATGCCTAGCTTACAGCTGGAGCTTTGACCCACCCGAGGCTGGAGATATATCAGCCCGCTGTCCCACCAGATCAGTGACACAACCAGAGCTGTAGATCGCAACTGCTACCTCCGGAAGCTAAACCATTTCTCTCGTTGCTCGCTCCAGCAGGACTAGAAGAACTCCAAGATGGCGATTGCTCCGCCGCTCAGCGTAGGCTGGGGATATGGCATTGTCCTCGGTATCGGTGCCATATTCGCCTTTGGCATGGTAAGCTTCACTATCCCCCACTTTATATCAAGACACACTTACTAACTGCAAACCAGATCCTCGTCACCTGGGTCCTCAAACGATACAACAATGAGCTTCAAACCTCCGAAATGTTCAGCACAGCTGGAAGAACAGTGAAGTCTGGGCTGGTGGCGTCTGCGGTCGTCTCCTCATGGACATGGGCTGCTACACTTCTGCAGAGCTCCGGAATTGCGTATCGATATGGGGTTTCGGGACCGTTCTGGTATGCTAGTGGTGCTACTGTGCAAATTCTACTTTTCGCAACGATTGCCATTGAGTTGAAGAGAAGAGCTCCCAATGCTCATGTAAGTATTGTGTATCTCGCTCCGAGAGAAGCAAGACTAACAGGTGTGATTTTAGACCTTCCTCGAAGTCATCAGAGCTAGATACGGCACATATGCCCACATCACCTTCACCGTATTTGGATTGATGACCAACATCCTTGTCACAGCCATGTTGTTGACTGGAGGATCTGCGGTCGTCTCTTCCTTGACTGGAATGCCTACACCTGCAGCTTGTTTCCTGCTCCCATTGGGTGTCGTTATGTATACCATGTTTGGAGGAATCAAGGCCACTTTCTTGACCGATTGGGTCCACACATTTATCCTCCTGATTATCATCATTATCTTCGCTTTCACGACCTACGCTACAAGCCCCCTCCTGGGCTCCCCAGGAAAGGTCTTCGAGCTCTTGGTCAAGGCTGCCGCTGATCACCCAGTTGAAGGAAATGCGGGAGGAAGTTACTTGACTATGAGATCTACTGAGGGTGCCATTTTCTTCGTTATCAACATTGTTGGTAACTTTGGAACGTAAGCCACACGGTGTTCCGAATTGGATTCTCTTACTGATATCTTATAGTGTCTTCTTGGACAACGGTTACTACAACAAGGCTATCGCCGCCTCCCCAATCCACGCACTCCCAGGTTATATAATGGGCGGAATCTCTTGGTTCGCCATCCCCTGGCTCATGGCTACAACCTGCGGTCTCGCAGCATTGGCCCTCGAAGGCAACCCCGCGTTCCCAACATTCCCAAACCGCATGGACTCCGCCGATGTATCTGCTGGTCTCGTGGTTCCATACGCAGCTGTAGCACTTCTAGGAAGCGGCGGCGCTGTTGCCGTGCTCTTGATTGTTTTCATGGCCGTTACCTCTGCTAGCTCTGCTGAACTCATCGCTGTCTCATCCATTTTCACCTATGATATCTACCAAACCTATTTCAACCCAGGCGCAAGCGGAAAAAGACTCATCTATATGTCTCACGCATGTGTTGTAGGGTTTGGTCTATTCATGGCGGCCTTCTCCGTTGGACGTACGTTCCCTTTTCCCCAACCCACCTTCTCAACCCGCTAACAAACACAGTCTTCTACGCCGGCATCTCAATGGGCTACCTCTACGTAATGATGGGCGTCATAATCTCATCCGCCGTCATCCCCGCAACCCTCACCATAATGTGGGCCGGCCACAATGCGTGGGCAGCAACACTGACTCCTCCCTTGGGCCTGGCATGCGCTCTTATCGCCTGGCTCGTAACAGCCAAGAAAACCTGCGGCAAACTCGACGTCGACTGCACCGGCTCCAACAATCCCATGTTAGCAGGAAACGTCATGGCGCTTCTCTCACCACTGATCTTCACGCCTCTCTTCACGCTCATCTTCGGCGTAGCCAAGTACGACTGGAAATCCATGATGGAGATCCGCAAAGGTGACGACCATGATTTAGCTGCTGCTGCACATATCGATCTCGAGCTCGTGCCTGGCGAGAGACGCGAGAGCGCCGCTGAGGAAGCAGAGGAACAAGTCAAGCTTTTACGGGCGTCCAAGATTGCGAAAATAACGACCGTTGTTCTGACCCTCGGACTACTCATCCTCTGGCCAATGCCAATGTACGGCTCCGGCTACATCTTCTCCAAGGGATTCTTCACCGGCTGGGTCGTCGTGGGTATCATCTGGATCTTCGGCAGTATCTTGTGTGTTGGCGTCTACCCAGTCTGGGAAGGAAGAAAGGATTTGTGGTTCACGTTTAAGGCTATTTATCTCGATGTCACGGGCAAGAAGCATCCGAGCTCGTATCATACTTCGACTGCTACTTATGTGGAGGGTAAGGAGCATAAGACGAGTGATGGGGCGGATACGCCGCCTAGTAAGGAGGCTATTGTTGGGGAGGAGAAGATCAATACGCAGTGAGGGGATGTTATGATTTGAGCGAATTGTTCTCTGTCTTTGCTGTGGGGTTTGGAATTGGGTAAGAGCATGGGATGATACCACTGTCTTTGGATTTCGAATTGTTGGTTCGTTAGATATATGATTGAAAGATTGTTTGCTTTTAATAAACGAATTACTTTCTTCCGCTCGACTTCTCAATCTTAGTGCTTTTTTACATTAGGGCGGTGGTAGACCATTTTGTCTTTCGCATTATTCAAGCGGCGTCATACTCTGTGCAATGGGTCCCAGTTCGGAAGTCATGGTTTCGGGTCTCAACATCTTTGCGGTCAGCGGCATGTGGGTCAAAACTCAAATTATGTAGGAGTACGTCACTGCTACCGCTCTACGTGTCCCTTTCGACGGCCAGCTTTATATACAAGATACCCAGCTAAAGTTTCACCCATAGCTTTGGGGATTGCGGCATTAGAGGGTGTGGAAATGGCGCTCGTACAGAGGTTTTGACCTTCATTGCCGTGATGCTCCAAACGAGATTATACCAGAGTTGCCTATATCAATTCCGTCTCATATACTTGCTCTGCTGTTCCGACATGTAGTATTGAATTTTCAACTTGCCTCCCTACCGAGCTGCGGCTTCGAGCTTGCAATACCCGGTAAATTAGAAAGTTGCATCGGACCTGGTGAACTCGAATTTCTTCTCAAAATCCCGGGGGGCAATCCTAGCGTCGGTATATCCGAATCGAGCATGCCACTGGGAAACGTCTCCTGCTGGCTCGACATGTAGGTGAAGTTCATCTCTCTCACGCCAGTCTCGCGCGGAGGACGCTGTAAGTCTTCCGCGATAGCAAGCTGAAGGTCATCGTCGTTGCTGATTACAACAAGGTCTCCATCTTTATCACGCCAGCGTAGCTTCAGCGGCTCTGAAATGAAAGGCGAAAGAAGGGGCGAATGAAGGGGCCCCATTTTGGCTTTGATGCGGTCAATGAGCGTTTGATAAGACTCAGAGGTATGGATCACCACGTGTATAATGTTACCGGCGTACTCCACGTTGGCCCTGAAATGTTCGTCGTACGCGGCCTTCAAATGTGGCGAAGACAGAGGTTGGAGTGGGAACGGTTGTATCTCGTTCCCTCGAAAGTTGGTGCTGTCACCGTCCTGCGTGTCACCCTCGCTATCTCCTATTGGGCGTGGATTAGTGTCTGGGGTGTCTCGCGGCCCTAGCGCCGAGCTAAATCCTGAAGCCACATGCTTAGATCCTCCCAGTTCGACCTGTGAGTCTATGGCAGCTTTCCATACTTGCACTTTCTTCTTGTCCTTGAGGTGGAGTATAAAGCTCTCAATGGTGTTCCCTTGCCACCAAGATACTTGGAGCTTGTCCGGAAAGGCAACAGTATTTGCTATCTTTGTCATAAAGATTCGCCCCTCCAATAATAATACAGGCTTTTCATCCTCGGACGGTTTGTCTTTGTCTTTGTCTCTGCGGTACCATCTCTTGGTCCGCTTCTTGACGGGTCCCGGCTTCAGCTTGCAATATATTAGGATCTTCTCGAAAACATAAACTTCGTACTAGTAGGTATACTGTATCAGTAGTTGAAAATGAATTTGCCGAAGAACGTGTAGATTGGATGGGTACTGACGTTCCTTAGAACTGCTGCTTCTTTTTTGGCCACATCGTACTTTCCATGTAAGAGAAGTTTGCCAAACGATTCTCGATTATGACCCAAGTTTGTTATCCTCAGTTCGAGGTCTTCAACAGCTGCATCAAGTGACGTGCGGGCGATCTCTTCCTTACTGGCCGTACGCTCAGGCCCACTGTCTGCGGATTCGTCATGGACTTCATTCTCCGAATACTCATTCTCTTCAACACTTGTTGGCAAGACCCTCAAAGATATGCCTGCTAGATGTTGACCTATGTGATGCCTAATCTTCTTCCGCGACGCGACGTTTTCTAAGCAAAAGGGGCAATGAACTGAAGCACTTGGCAGATTTGGGCGCTCGCACGTTTTGATGAGCGTTGAAAGTGAAGCGCCAACTGATTCTGAATAATTGGCTGCGAGGTGATCTTCAAAGGGTTCTCGAGAACTAAATATCTTGTCACAATGGCCAGGGCACACCCACTCTCTTCTATGCATGGCTAGTTCGTGATCGAACCATTCATGACGACTCCGATACAAACGATCTGGATCTTCGCATTTCTCGAAAGTGCAGACGTATGGCTGCAAATCGTGGAAGACATGTTTTCTGACAGGGTCATTAGCTGCTCCACAACCGCAGAATCCTTGTAAAGCTCACTTCCAATTGGGGGTATCATGTGGAGAAATGAGTAAGTGGCAATATGGACATTCGAAAGGGTCGCCACCCAGAACAGCGTCAGGTGGTGGCGGGGGGACCTTGGGTCTTGTGCCCATTCCCGACGAGGCGTAGGAAGTGAAAGATGACCTTTCCGAGCGGGTATCGAATGTAGCTTCAAGCGTCGAAGATTCACGCCGCAAAGGAGCTGGCAATGAGGAAGCATTTGTTTCTGCGTATAGTGAAGCAGTATCGTCTCCTTCCTCTTCCGTTTCCTCAGGACTAGAATCTCGTGCCAGTTTGAAATGGTGCCTTGCACTATATTCCAAAAATCTTCGGCGCTGTAGCGTTGCCTCAGCCATCCGTTCTTTCAGATATTCATCAATACCGGGAAACAATTCTTCGAGGTAAGCAAGGTCATGGGCCTTGTAGAATGACATATCAATAGCTCTCGATTTGATATATCGATCGACGGGCGCAGGGTCTCGCACGGCAATTGCAAGCTTCAGCAAAGAGCTTATCATGATGTGAATACTATCCCTCAGTTCATCCTGAGTGAGTTCAGACTCAGATTCCGAGCTCTTTGAATTCTTGGTTTCGTCAAGTTCAACCTTGGAAAGCTCGACCACTAGGGCTCGTGGTCAGTCTTCAATACGGGCGGCAACTGAAAGCTCGTCACCTTGCGAAAGAGAGTCAATGAGCCCGTCAAGTAATTCCACAACAACGTCACGAATGTGCGAGGCATCCTGAAGTCGCTGGTCCAGAGAACTCGAGCCTTTTTGGTGAGCCCCTATGTTTCGCGACCACTTATCGAAACGATCGTGCTCATCGCCTAGAGGTGGCTCTTTCGCCGCCTCTGCGAGTTGGGCAAAGAGTTTCAGACATTCCCGGGTTTTTGACGAAATAGATGAAGCCATAATGGCAATCCCAGTTCCACAGCACCCTGTGAACCCTGGCTCGAAGCCTTGATATCACGGAGATATAGATACTCCGGTCCGGAGAGCCTCTTCAGCCCCCGCCACCATCATTTGCGATTCTATGCCTCCTTCAATATGGGCAGAATGGCCCATGGCAAGGCGGCTTGCTAGGTGTGTAGACTGTTGGTATTATTCAAGTCCGCGATTTTAAACAGAGACTAATTCGTGTGATGTACAGATGCACGATAGCACCTTCCGATGACACGAATGTCGCGACCTCAGCCTCGAAGTTAAACTTTATAGCCTGGCCATTAGAAAGCTTGGACAATGGCAGGAAGCATAAATGAAGCTCGCGTGGCTCTCAATTCCATGCAACTCCTAATCGAAGTCATCGATGACTATTTGCGAGCTGCGGCGCTCAACAAAGCTTCTGTTCGAAATGTTAAACGCGCCACCGAAAATCGGGCCAGAAACCTCCTTCTCGTGCTCAAAACCGAACATGCGCGTTTTGTAAATACACTTGCACATGTCCTCAAGTACCGGATTGGAGATGTCATCAAAAACATGGTGGAATGGGATACTCCAAACTTGCGTGCGACGCTGAAGTCGACAATTGGCTCATCTTTAGGGCCATTCTTCAGCGCGCTTCGACAACTTGTGGCATGTGTGCGAGAAGTAGAAAGGATCCTGAAAATCGACGAGTACGATAAAGTAAGTCTGATATTCGAATCTTATGATACCGGGAACTAGGTTTAGTGCGAACTGGTATCCTGTTACACTACACTCTGTTGAACCGTTATCTTCCCTCGTTTGATCGTCGAAGTCGATGAGGGGGTGTAATCAATTGCCACATTTTCCATGCAATTAAGCGATAATTTAGAAGACCAATGCAAAGATAAGGATCTATGGTACCGCGAGGAACTGTGGTTTTTGCGAGGCTGTCTCAAGTGTACAGAACTGTGTCATTTCAACTCTACTATCCCTACAACAATTTTCAGGTTCTTTGAACTATACTGATAGACACTAAAGGCCCCATGGTCACCAAGAAACCCCCGTGATTCTATAAGACGACCCTGGAAAGACGCACTTAAGGATCCTGAAGCAGGTTTCTCAATTGTTGCTTTCGAATTCCGCTATCGTGAGTTCTTGGTGGCAACTAGTGACAGTAAACTGGTCACTCAACTTTCTAAGATGGGAAAACTCAACGAGAGGATTGAACTTTTGATATGGAGATCAATCCGTCCACCAGGAAACGAGAGGCTTGAATTCTCTCAGCTGAAAATGCTCGAGAAGATCAGGACTTGTTCGTCTACAGTTTCTCGTACACTTGGTGTTGGGTCTGGCTTTCATTGCGGATGTAAAAGTTCGCACACCGCGGTTTTGAAGTTGGAAGATATGATTGAACAGTCAACCAAAATTGAGAGATCTGAACCAATGCGGGATGAGATTAGATTTTCTATGGTACTTAATAATTCTGCGCGCAAAAGTAGATCCCCTGGGTGGAAATGGGCTGAAATGGTAGTCAAAGTCCTGGACCCAGGGAAATCCCATCGAATTTCTACAGCTGAAACAAGCGAATCGGAGCTTTCTGATGTGGCCCCAGCCGCAGAACAGCGTGTTAAGAAGAAAGTGGTCGGATTTGCAAAGGCTAGTCTTTGGTTCAAAGGCAAGTCTCCCGAGACGGAGCTGGCGACTACCCTCGATCTCTGTCGGAATATCTCGGCAATTCGCACCAAGGCACTCAACTCGGTCAATGTTCTGGGGGATAAGCAGACCGGCAGGTTAGAGCTTGATGTGCAACCAACCACAACCATTTACGAGGCATGGTCATCTCTCATCTCATTCCATGGTCTCCTTTCTGCAGTCCGCTCAGGGTCCCGGCCAACAGATTTTTCCATCGATCAAAAATTAAGTCTCGCATTGAAGACATCTATGAGCGTTTTGCACCTCTATCAGACACCGTGGCTGCGAGAGAAATGGACTAGCAATGACATTCTTCTCATCCAATCTGAGGATGGAAAAGTTCTTGCGGATGCTTTTGTTACACACAACATCCGGCAATCCAGTCACGATACCCCCGCTTCCAGCAACACTTTTTCAAATGTGTTCGAGCCTACCATATTTGCTTTGGGCATCTTCTTGATCGAACTTTCAATGGAACAACCCTGGGAACAAATACGCCGAGGTGCCGTGAAAAAGATAATGAAGTTAGACGGTGAGGAGGGTGGGACTTTCATGGCCGATCTAGCAGCGATCGATGCGATCATCCGACAAGCAACTGATGAAAAGCTGCCCACTACAGCTCGTCCTTTCTACCAAGAGGGCCCATTCTATCTTCAAGCAGTGCGCGTCTGCTTATTATGCGAGCTGGATGGTAAGGCTTCAATGCGAGATACGGACTTCCGTCAAGCTGTATTTGAAAAGGTCATTGGTCCTCTTCGATTGGCTCTCGAGGACTACCAATACATCAGCTCAAGCGAAACCATTTCCCTAGATTCGTTGCCAAAACCTCATTCTGCAGAGATTGAGACCAATTTCCATCTTTTCGACGATAAGGATGCTAGACCTGAAGCGTAAGTTCCATTATGGTTTCACATAATTCAAACATTGCTAATTTCCGTAGGCCAGCCCGAGCGGATGAGTGGTTTGACCTCTACCGCAATGAAGTCGCTCATCTCTTACCAGATCCGCCTGCAGTCAAAACAGACCGTGTGAAAGTTGCCTTGTTTGATACTGGCTTGGATCCGACGGACGCTGTCATTCGCCGGCATCTGGGTCGTATAACGTACAAGAGCTTCGTTCCTGGTGAAGAGTATCATACTGTTAAGAATGCAAAAGACGATAATGGGCATGGTACGCATTGTGCGGCGCTTTTGCTTAAGGTTGCGAAAACCGCTGAAGTTTTCATCGGTCGTGTAACGACTGGAAAGCAACTCGAAAGTTCTGAATATATCTCTCAGGTATGTTGAAGCTTTTGGATTGTTTAAATAACCTTGAGGCTGATTTTTGCCAGGCAATCGAATGGGCTATCAACGAGAAAGTCGATTTGATATCAATGTCTTTCGGGTTTCCTCGCTATAGTCCCGCTCTTACTGAGATACAATCCTCCATCGTTTCGGCATATCAAAACGGCATTATAATGTTCGCGGCGGCAAGCAACGGTGGTGGCAATAGCGGTTTAGCATACCCTGCCAACCAAAACGAAGTCATATGTATTGGTGCCTCCGACGGCAAAGGGAACAAATCCGACTTTACCCCAGGACCTTATCCTGATGTCACTAACTTCACGACTCTCGGAGAAGGTGTTACTTCCTCCTGGCCTAGAGCTCTCGACCAAGAACGCACAAAGATAATGTCTGGAACTTCAGTAGCTACACCAATTGCTGTTGGAATTGCTGCTATGGTCGTTGGATATTTAAGAGCTCTTCCGCAACACGAATATGATAACTTTGACTTCTTGATGGAACAGAAGTTGAGAAGTAAGAAGGGGATGAACGCGGTATTAAAGAAATTGACAGAGGAGAGAGATGGCTTTATGTATATTGCGCCGTGGATACTATTTTGTGAAGATAGGAAGGAGGGGGTGGCTCAAATCTTGTTGGACGCGTTGAGGAATTGCTAAGGTACATACTGCGATGTATTGGTGATGATATGATTTTAGATACCCCGTAAGTACATTTCGTCAAATATCGTCATTACACTGTATCTACTTGGAAGGTTTGAGTTACCATAAGAAATTACTTATTGAGTATTTTTATAAATAAATTCAGAAGATATACTCTTTCACAATGGAATGTGGTAGTCGTATGAAATTTCCTGAAGGGGGCATAGAGAAGGTGCGGGGTCTGAACAGAGAAGTTCCTGAGATCAGCGCCAGTACTTATTCAAGGATAGATAGATTGGGCTTCTGACATAACATGAGATGCAGACAGAAGAGATTTACTTGACGTCCTCCACCCCATCAGGCAAAATGCAAATACACTCTTCCTGAAGAGCTTCATCATAAACCCCGGTCCCGTTCAAGTCCTCCCCGGAAATCTCATCTGCCTCTGACTTCACATCCTTCCCCTCTTTATCCTCCCCAAACAACGCGCCTTTGACAAAGTCTTTACTCTTGACCTCGCCACCCCTCTTCACCTTGACCTCCTTCAACTGATAAGCCCACACAACACAACTAGAGTTCTTGAAAGTCGCTTCCCTCGCATTCTCAGCCTCATATCCCGCATCCGGCCCCACAGACACCGGAACTCCCATTGGCGTGCCGTCAAATCCCACAGAAGCCTTCGCATTGCGGTTTCTATTTATAGAAGTGGTGACAGACGCGCCCTCAACAGTTTTGATCCCCGTGATTATGTAGACAGCTTCCTCATAATCAGTCTGTTTCAAGAAGTCCGCAACGGCTTTCTCCTTCACCACCTGCGAGATATACGACTGACTGGGTGAAAACCACACGGTGTGGACGTGCTCGAAAGAATAGGTCTCCACCTGAGCCTTGTCGTATCTCACGCTCGCTTCAGCTCCAAGGCCAAATACTTGGAGGAACTTGGCGAAGAGCCCGATGTGTTTATTCGACGAGCTTGAAATGATTTCAGAGACGTTGTATTTGTCAGTTGGGTAAGTAGGCGTGTCGATGTTGGAGAGAGGTGGTTTGTAGAGAGTAGACTGGGGTGAGTTTGGGGTGTCGAGAATGGTGCCGAGCGGGAGCGAGCCTGCAGGAAAATCCCACCCCGGTACCAGGAAGTAGGTCTTCACTTTGTTGGACATTTGATCTTGAATAGGAGCGCAGTTGTATCTCAAGCTGTAAATGGGACAAAGATACACGGTTAAAGTACAGTCACGATTGCTCAGCTTGCTTCTTCGAGTGCAGTAGCGTAGATCCCACCCTGCAGAACGCCACCAACCAGAATGAGAGCCTGGACCTTGATTGATTCGACTTCGAAAATTTCAAGGTGTGACTCTCAAGATGAATTCTTGCATCCGAAACATTCATTTCAAGCTTAAGATACAATCCAGGGATATCATCAGAAACCTGTAGCCAAGGTCGTCTTGCCCCGCCTCTGGCGAAAGAGATCTCGTTTCATTGTGAGAGCGAAAAAATTGTCCAATCAAATGCACGCTTGACCCTCCCTTCCTTCCTCATCTTGCAGTTGTATTTATAAGAGAGAGGAGCCATATAAGTTCTTTCTTAAGAAGAAACGACCGAATGCTCGCCAATGTCCAATCACCATCACCCACTGGATATTCTAAACACTTGCTCACATCGACATACCCGGCAGCTTCGGAAGCCCTGAAAGTCGATTAGCTTCAATCTCCTGACACATCAAAATACTAGCACTTACATCCATCAACCTGCTCAGGCACCGTATCCGGAACAGCACATCTGTTTGCATCGGCATAAGACTGCGTTTTGAGAGGTGTGCAAGTAGCTCCAAAACAGCCAGCTTCCATCGCCTTCTGCAACACATCGCCTTTCCAGCCAAATACGTAGTCGCCATGTTGACCGTAACCGGTGCTACAATATTACTCAGTCGAATCCTTGAATAAAGAAAGCAATGGTGAAGACTTACTTATCGCCCTGGCTAAGCACAAACGGTTGCGAGCCATCAGTGGGCCATTGAGACTTATCATTGAAAGACGAAGTATCCCAGACAATCTCAAACATGAGCTGAGGTAGATGAACAGGGTGCGTTGACGGGCAAGGACCATTATTTTCGAATGTTCCGGAGGCGGGGTAGGAGACGTGAGTTGTGTGGTCTGGGCTGTCGAGGTTTGTGCCGTCCCAGCATCTTAATCACCCAATTGAAGTCAATATCTCTGCTGGTTCAGAAGATTCGGGAAGTTTGTCTGAGAAGACTTACGTTGGAAATCGAATAGTAGTTCTGATACCACCCGGGCAAGCCTTCGTCGGCAAGCTCACAGAATCAACCTTACTATCTGAACATGGCGCCGCGTTATCACCCCCAAAATTCGGAGCAGTGTAGCAGCGGAAACAAATAGCGTTCCATTTTGTGACCCCGCCTGAAGTTCGCTGTCCTTGGTCTCCGGCTAGCATGCGGAAGCCCTTTTCATTCCACATTAGCTTCAAATCCTCCATTATAACACTTCACAGACCAGCAACAACATACAGGTTTGAATGCCGTGACTTTAGTCTTTCCATCGTAGGGAGTAGTATAGTAAACAGTCATGCCGCCAACCTCCCCAGTGTTGCCCCGATTTGGGATCTGAGGAACCCGCTTATAAGTTCCATTCCGGGCTTTGAAATATAGGTTTGCGGTCCAGTAGTTTGAGAAGTCTTCGCTGAAGCTGCAGGTTGTGCAGTTCGCTATTTGGGCGACGTCTGAGCCGGGGATTGAGGCAGAAAATGCGTTCTATATTTTCATCAGTCGAGACAGCGGGGAAGTGTAATTTTTGCGTACCCCTCCGGTGACTTGATGAACATGAGGGGAAGGATTTTGTCCCGGGTTGACAAGACTGAATGCTTGAATAAGTAATTATCTTTCTGCATATACTCTGAGTTGCTTACGGGTCCAGACGCTCTACCACAATTTGCGAGCATCCAAATCGAAGTACGGTCGTAGCGGCGCGAAAGCCCTGCACTAGCAGAGCAACGGCAGCAAATGACTTCAGCTGCATTTTCAACAAGTAAGTGTTTTGATCGGAAACAAAAATGACACGAAATTAGAACATGAAGAAACAAGAACTGGTGGAAAAGCTTGTGATGGCATGATGAATAAGTACATCGAAACCTCGGATATGGATCCGATGAATAACTGCCGAGACTTCGAAACTTGAATGTAGACCGCGTAAATATACGATAGATTGAAGAGATATTAAGCTTTGCCAATCATCTCCTAGAAAAGCTTAATTGTATATAGGCATGGGTATCATATCCTGGCATCGCGTGTGATGCTGTACCACTTGGACTGCGTCACTACCTGTGGATCTTTTGAGATAACAGTCCAACTTCGGTTTTGGAGATTTCATCCTCGGACCAATTAATCCTAAATTGTGCTCTGAGTGGGACCAGTTCTTTGAACTTTTGGCCGCCAAAAATTGGACAAAAAAGCAGCCGTATGCGGACGACTGTGAGCCAGCAGTACTCCACGATCGACCAGACTCAAGTTTGGTTGTCCCGAGTCGGTAGTTACCATAAATCCGAGCCTAAATCAAGGTCATCCGTAATTTCAAATGTTTCCTTATCCGATGTCCAATGATGAAGATGAACCCCGCCGACGAGGATAAAGTGATCGGCTCAAGCCGCCTAATTGCGAAACCGAAATTCGGGAGAGGTTTAATCCGGAGCATTTCGAGGTTCTGCAACAGATGAAATATTTGATTCTTTGTTTGTGAGATATAGAGTACTAGCGCAAAGACCAATAAATCTAGATGTTGACGGGTTTATCCACCGCATGTCAAACTCGGGGTCAAAAATGGGGAATCCTCGATGAATGAGGGGCTTGCAGCAAGGAAACGCCTCAACGAAAGACATCAGAGATGCTGCAAAGAAAGAAATGATAAGATCAATCTCCTTTGATACTCTCGATCGCAGGGCAAGACAAAGAGGGAGGAAGTCCAATGCTTTAGATTTCACCACGAGGATTGTGTACCAACACGGCACAGACCACTTTGTGGCCAAACGCTATATACGACCTGCGCGCTAGTAAGGGGTCCGGAGGCTACAATTATACGTCTCCAATTGTTGATCGTAGAGATTTGGTGAAAAAGCTACCTCAACTTCTGGAATTCGATGGTTTAGGAAATCCTGGTTGGATTTGTTGGTGTTCCAACCAACCAACATGTTGGTCTGATGCATACGTGCAAATTTCTGCTATATATATATTTCACTCAGCATCAAAGGAGATAATCTTCAAGGCTTTCTACACTCACTTTCTCTAACCTTGGTTTTTCTGCTCATTGATCTAGATCGGATATTCTCATCAGTGAAGCAATCAACTGGCACAGTTGAGCCAGCATGCCTCTCGAACTCCACGAGGTAAAAACCGCAGGGGAATTTGCGGAGGTCATTCAAGTTCAGGCTGACGCATTTGATGTTCCCATGAGCGTTTCCTCTCGGCTGTTCTATCCGGTTCTGGATCAGGGCCCTACGGCACGGGAAGATGCTATTGCTGGGCTGGTATGCAGACAATGGTACGTCCACTGCATTGATCCTACGAGCCGGTGGCTCAAGGTTATCGATACGGAGCGGGGTGGTAAAGTTGTAGCAGGGGCTCAATGGCTCATCGTCGACACGTATGCTGAGAAAGCACCGAGTATTGACCCATTCTGGCTGCCAGAAGGAGAGAAAAGAGAATTTGCACGAAAAATATTCGACCAGTGGGCAGATATGAGGCACGATAGAAAGCCACACCTTGGTAAGTCGGCAATCTTGGTCCTCGGATCTAGTCGAAGTTGAATGTTCCACAGCATGTGAGCCTCTAGATTGACCTCTGTATACATTAGCAATTCAAGCTATCTTCACAGATCCAAGCTATCGACGTAAAGGAGCAGCAACGATGCTGATGGAATGGGGGACCAAAATGGCTGATCGCCTGGGGGTCGATTGTTTCGTGGAAGGTTCCCAGACCGGCGTACCACTATATCTCCAGCATGGATTTGAGATTATTGAAAATCGACTTGTCAAACCTTTTAAAAAGGAAGAAGATAAATCTAGAGAATGGAAGGATACGGAAGATACAATGGTTGAGACGTTGAGTATGATGAAGCGTCCTTCCAAGGGTATTTTTGACTGACGGAGCTTCGACGGAACACGATAAGTACTTAAGATAGGGAGTGCCACATGGCGAGAAGGTCATATGAAATAAGGTGTAGATCCATAGCATGGAGATATTGCGTAACACTCTCCATTTTTTCCTTTTCGTGGTGTCTAACAGAAACCGAAACAGACCCTGCATCAGCAGGGGGTAGGATTCTCACTCCATGTCAACCATAGCGGGAGACACTCGAAGGTGGCAGTTGGGCATCACTTTCGACTGGAGTGGTTTTTCAGCTCTGAGTACAATTCCAATTCCACGAACGAGCGCGCAAGCCCTGATGACAACCAGGGGAGAGGGAGAGAAGAACTGCTTTGAAAAATAATCTCAAGGTGTTGGTCGACTTCTCTCTATACCTGGTCTCTAAAATTCGATTTGGTCTGATATTTCCGATTCGGCTGTTCAAACACGTGAAGTTTTCGGTGAAATAGGTCTTGTTTTTGGAGTTTTGAACAAGAACGATTAACAAAAGGCGGGTAGAAGAGTGAGGACGGGTGAAACTTGTTCCGTTCCGAGAAGATCCTACCGCCAACTTCATCTATTCTGTACACACCACAGCCAGAAGAACAAGGAAAAGAACGACCTTATAACGCCTCATTACAGAGCCATCAGGGCTACCGAGGTCGAAGCACTTGATCCATGCCTCGATAACCTTTCAGACGCGTTCTCAACACACGATTGAGCTTTCGAAACGCCTGCCTGTTCAATGCCTCCTCAAACGACTCCTCTCCTCGTCCCCATTGCGACCTCCTGCCAATATGAGAGGCTGGGTTGGACAGATATTGCATTCGGTGAGGGCAATTGCTGAAGGAAGTTGACGCCCAGCGTCCACGTAGCAGAGTGAGGCAAAAACGCGGCACCCAATCTTCTCCAGCCTGGGTCAGGAATGTCAGCAATACTTCTACACCGCCTCCATAATCAATCGCTTGAAACATTGAAAGCATGGTTGGCATGGTACCTAGAGGCTAGTAGCTCGTGTGCGTACTCTCACCATCCCAAAGCTGAGGATGACAGAGCTCTACCATACTGCTGCCTCCAGAGCTGGGAGAGTCTAGCTAGAGTCTGGAATGGCCCCTGCCGTGCACATGGGCCACACCAGTATTCTCAAATGAGTTGGTTCTCCCAGTCAAGAGCAGCGCTATTTCCACGTCTCAAAGCTTTCAGAAGCCCTCGTGAGGAGGCGCACGGACCAATAGTCTCGCTACAGTGAATAATTATATACTTTGAAGTCAGCAAAGCAATTGCCCGTCCCAAAGTTGCAGATGAGAATTATAATGGGTGCGTTACTCGTTCTTGTTTGGTTTTCTTTAGAATATTTTAGACAGTGTCACAGCCATGCTAGTTTGGCACTGTGTCCGCGAATGTAGCTCATTCGGCCCCACTGCTCGCAACTCAAGAATGGTTCTCAAATTTGGTTTTCATCCATGGCTGTCGTTCTTGATAAAAATGATCTTTGAGTCCTGCTCTTGTCTTGATTTAAACGAATTTGCGCCACTTGGCTTGAGAACACTGGCAAATGCAGAAATATATAAAATCACGATTTTCAAGCTGATACCAAGGCTTCGGCATTAGTATTCATTGCTGTTTGGCTAGATCCATATTCTCTTAAATGATCCTAGCAAGGCAACGAATATGTTCTCTCCTCTAATTTCTCTCCTGGGCATTGATTCTCCCCCAAGTCTAAGTGACAGATCCAGGAACGCACTGGTGTTTCAATCCTCGAGACGTTTTCCCTCACTCTCGAGCGGAGCCAAGCGGCGACCGCATCGACAGTACATTTGCGAAGTTCTCCCAAAGCAAGATGCTCTCTTATACCATGGTACTGGGCCTGTCGATGGCGTGCAGTCAAGAGAAAAGCCAGACTGAACTGCAACGCCTTGCAATCCTCGGCTAAGGTATTCAACATAGGTAGCCAGCGTGCCCTTTGAAGAACCCCAGGGAGTTCCAGCAAAAATAAATATCTCAACTCTTGAGTCCTCTGATCGCCGAGCCTTATACCAGGTGACCTTTCCGACATGATCACCCATGGTATCGGTTGAATCCGGTGATTTGAACTCCACAGCGCAGCGACTCTCGCAGATAATTCCACAATAGAAAAGATCAATCAGTGCCCGGCAAGCCGTTTGCAGATCTTGTTTGACTGCAGATGGGTCCATGTCAGCTGGCGCTTGTTTTTCGTACTTTGTGCCCATGTCTTTGAAGACTTGCTCATAATTGTGTTTGCGAATGTCTATGTCGGATGAGGATTCGACCACCTGCACTTGTTCTGCGATCTTTTCTTCCAATTTCCCCCAATCTCCATGGAATTGATTCATAATGTATTTGTATTCGTTCCCCGCCTTATCTCTCTTGATACCGGACATACTCAAGCTCTCCTCTTGTGTCTCCTCAAAAGGGTCGGAGGAGCGTTGTGGGAACGCCATTGGATTGTACTCTCTAGATGCGGCAGCGGAATTCTTTCTAGTTGACGGTCTGTAAGCTGTCTGTCATGAAACAATAGAAGTAATGTTCATCTTGCAATTTCCTGGCCTTGCTGCTGGGAGAGTCCTCCCCAGCACCTGAGTGCCTGGAGGTCATGCAGCTCTCCTCCAAAGAAGCCGGCCATGTCAAAGGTAATGGTAGCTACGTCTGACCCTTCAAAACTCTTTGAAGCCTCCATCAAGTGTGGGAACGCGCAGGTGAAAGCAGGAGGGTAGCCCGATCGCTTCAGCCGACCTTATGTCCGCAAACAACATAAAAGCACAGCACGTACCTAAAGGCAACCTTCTAAGAAGGTAAAAAGCGGAAACGACTGTCGACCACAAAATGAGGCCCTTGAGAGATATCGGAGGAGCTCTTGTTGAGGAGTCTTCCAAGCAAAATTGATCGTCGGCGCGGTGTCGAACCAGGAACCCGGCAAATATGGGAATCGTCCCCGGAAATTGGATGGTGGGTATGTCTGCCTTCGATAATGCAGAGAGAGCTGCGAATGTATCTGGGGAACTGGCGCGCTCAATGGCGGCGGGGAGCGGAAGGAAAATAGGTGTGAGGTGGATGCTGCGAGGCCAAGCAAGGCTAAAGTCGCTACGAAGATCTCTGTGCGGACGATCAGAGGTCTGCTGGGCGGTATTAGCTGTGATTCATCAAATGGATCTATTTGGCAAGTTGCATTGAACCCAGGATAGGTGGTACATACTGTTTGGTCGTGGAATTTCCCATGCGATTGCCTTGGATTGGAAGCTTTCCCCCCTGTTGACTTCGGCAACGCCCAGCCTCCGCATTTTGTATGTAGCTCTGAGATTTTAGTGTCCTCGCTAGGCTAGCGCCCACAGATTTCTTCCCCTTGATTTAAATTATTCCCTGCTCGAATCCATTCTACAACCCTTCGAGGTCAAATTTAACTACCAAAGCTCCCTACTACTCAAACCCCGCAGTCTCGATTACCAATTTCCCCACGAGGCTGATCAATTGCCCACAATCTTCCAGTCAAGACTCCACTTGCGTCACCTCGCCGTTCGCAGCAAATCTTTCGTCGAACGTCAACTCACGAAAGTCCAACCAGAGACTTTGAGCACTGTAACACGCGACCCGACGAGTCGATCGAATACCCCAACACAGACACGAGTCAGAGCAAACACGCGGTAACAATTACCAATTGGGAAGAATCTAGCTCGCGAATTTTCAAGTTTGTTTTGGGCTCCCCACCTTCGGTAAGTTTTCAAACTTCCCCAAACGTTCTAGTCGCCTTGGAAGCCCATAGCCTATCATACTTACAAGTCTTGGATATAGGGAACCTCGCAACTGGCCATCGGTCTCCACAAAGAGGCTTGTTAGCTGTCAGGTACTCTCGTTACCCTGATCCGCAAGTGCTATTGTCTCCCAAAATACCTGTCGAGCATCCATCGAAGTTCGTGGGCTTATCCAAGCAAGCTTTGGATCCGTCTGATAATACTACAAGACAAGGCATTTCTTTGCCCTTCTACAACAAAACATGCTCTGTTATGCTAATTCAATACATAGGCACATTAAAAGTACCATCCTTTACAGCATTTCACCCCTCGCGAACTTACCGCAAATATAAACATTATACTTTGACACAATGTCACGGTGCCATTTAGATAAGGCCCTTAACCCCGAAATTATCGAGGTCCTGGTCCGTACCAACAACTTGGCTCCTAAAAGCATGAACTACAGCCAAGCCGCGGATGTTCTGGTTAAAGAGTTCCCGAACCTCGCCCATCATACGCCAGTTCTTGACCAGTGGTATAACGGGGATCTCAACGACCCAAGAGCACTCCTGGATATTCCCGGCATGACAATGCTCAGGGCAGTGGAACGATATCTAATAGCCTACAATGACATTTTCTTCTGCGGCCAAGTTCCTCTCCAAAAATGCCCTGTGGAAATCATCTCGACTAAAGACACTCGTTGGGTATCTGGCTCCGCCGGTCACTCCGTTGACCAGAGGGATATCGATGGCCTCGGATCTCCAGCAACAATTGCAAGCCCCATAAAGATCATGGAGCGCGTGGAGAACACTCGAAGCTTAACCACCAACTTGAAATCGTACGCAAAGGTGGGGCTCTCTCTGCAGATCCAGAGTTATTTCAATATTTACTGCTGCTTCTGCGATGACTGCTCCGCTACTGGCGACGAATCCGGAATGGCGACAGAAGGCAAGACGGGACACGGCTTTCCCTACTTTCGCGTTGCTTCTGCCTTCGAACAGTTTGCGGAAGGCCAACCTGGCATGAACATTGACATGGACCTCCATAGAGACATGGCTTGGGAGCTGCATTCCAACGGTTACTTGGATCCCAGATCTTTTCGAATGCGCACTTATGGACTCCTCCGCCCAAAGGTCAATGCCATCTTTAAAAATATGATCGACGCTAACGCGTACCCATACTACGATCCTTCTGAACCTTCTTCAGACGAGGAGGATGATGAGAGCGAAGACGACGACGTGGAAATGGAAACTGATCCTAGATCTGATGAGGCATTTGATGCCGACTCGGCCTCTGAATATAGCGCTGATTTGTCTGAGTCGGGATATGGGAGCCCTTAAGGGGGTATGGGATGGCGGAAAGCAGTATTAATTTGGCATATAATGTGTAATGTATGGTGGTAACTGGTGGATTAGCGGATTGGATATGGAGAGATCGCTGCCGCTGGATATTTGAGTGGAAATAAACGAACGTAGTTTGAGACGTGGGATCGACGGCCATCGACGCTGTATTGGCCTTCGAGGCTCAAGTTCATATCGCAGAAATTTCTTGTCATAAAAAGGCGTTAGTAGCCATCCGTAATTTGATAAAAGTTTTTGGAATCTAGAGCCTGCTTCGTATTATAACTCAAGTACTCATCAGGGCTTCCCCCTCCCTTAACATTCATTTTATGTTGTTGACTGCCCAACGAGCTCACAACCCAGCATCTGGTCTATAGTTGAAACAATTAATTCGTTTAGCTATAATTTATATTATACTTCTGACCGGCCAGCGGTCCAACTTATATAACTATTCGCCACGTCAAAGATCAAGAGAAGTGGTCCCCCGCATCATCGACCTCCCCCGCCACCAAAACAAATTTGAAAATCATAATCAGCTGGAGTATGTAAGAGAACTCAAATCCCCATCTTTGAGCCTCATCCGCGGATGGGATTTCGAATCGCTCACTTGTCTGATCAGACACCCATTGGAGGGCATACCCACGATCCCGGCCGAGGTTCCAACCCCCTCCAAAGAAAAATTCTGCCTCTCGCTCAACAATCAGCGCCTTTTCCATCCAAGGTTCTCCATGACCAGTGGTACCAATTTCATCTATATGATTGTTGTGGTCCTCCAAATTGGCCTGATACTCAACAACGAAGATGTATGCATGGACCATCTCATGGAGTAAGCTTTCGAAAATCGATTGTTTTCCGCTGAATTCAGGATGAGTATACGCCACAGCTATTTTAAAGTCATAGTTAGATTCCGGTTGGAAGTGGCATTCTGCCAATTTCCCCGCTAAACTTTCGGCGGGTTGGTATTGAACGAGGTAACGATAGTTTTGCAGCCTGCTGCTGAAGAAAAGGTCATCGAGCCATTTGAAAGTTTCAGTTGGATTTGGCCTTGTGATTGTAGGATCTCCAAGGATTAGAACCAACTCTCGCTTGGCATCCAACTCTTGAGATGACAGAAAAGTGTTGGTCGGCATAACGTCTCAATTATCAAAATTAAGAGAGACCGGCCGTTTGAGAATTGAAGCTAAAATGAATGTAAAGAAAAGGAAAGTTATGAAAAAGATCTCAGTGCCCGGAAACAAAACGGCGCCGAGAAATTCCCGCAAAGAAGGGCAGAATGACACCCCACTACTTCATATACTCTACTCCCTTACTTGTTCTGCGTCGCCCTTTGATTATCACAAAGAAGAAAGCTCAAAATCGCAGTATACTAGATAAAGAGAAACACAAACCCATTGTCCTATTGAAATAAGGCAGCTTTATTCAACCTCAACTGCTTAAAGGACACTAGTAAAAGGCTTTGAACTCCATTGTAGCTTTTAAAACAATGTGACAATGAACTCCTTCCCACTTGAGGGGAAAGAACGGGCTTTCTTTGTTTATATGATAATGACGGATCTCACTTCTGCGTTCCGAGGTTTAAGGTTATTGAAAGTTGCAAAATCAAATCCATATTCTAGGAAAGTTCTTTGATCACCAGTAGCGGGGCATTCAGACTGCGAACACCCCACTTTCCCGATATCGCTAGCGCCATTCGCTACCCCTATTCCTCCATCTCCCCAACGAGCAAGCACTAGACAGCCAAGAAGCGCTAATAAGATACTCAAAGTACGACTGACAATACGAACTGTACCATGATCAAGAATATCCGGAATCTAATCCCCTGTAAAGCCACATATACCTCGACTTCAGGATTTGGAGTTTGGATCCGAGATCCTGTAGCTATCAGTATTGCCAGTGAGACACTTCTCAAGAAAACTTACGATAGGCCTAGGAAGATTATAAGAACTCCGCAGTAACTGCAATAAAGTCAGCAGCTTTCAAGTCTTGCGATACTGAAGTTTTACCTCGCAAGAGCTAGAAGTAGCTCTTGGCCCCTCGCCTTGGTTGCCCCAAGCAAATAGAGGCATAATGCGGCACCGAAACCCATGCTAAATCCCAATAATTTCCACGTCGACCATTGGTGAAGCTTGAAGCAAAGAGTTGCAATCGGTGCGAACATGAATATTAGTACGAAGGTCATATTGATTAAGGTCTCGCAAATTTCCAAGGATGTCAGGGAAATGATCTTCCCCGGGTTGATTGTACGGTTCGAGTTGGGGTCTTTTGCCTTTGATGCTTCGTCTTTCTGGACTGTAGATCTATCAAATCTGGTATTTTCTTGTCTCGATCGAGCACTCCGTGCACTGCTTAGGAGTGAAGTCGAAGTCGCGAAAATCCCAATAGCTCTTCCTAGCAATGTGGGATTCTCTTCGTTTTTAAGAGCCATGAGGTCATTATCGTGAAAGAGGGAAGGGTATTTCCCTTTCAATTCGTCTGAGTTACTGATGTTCCGCCTATTATGCCATAACATGATTTTGCGGCACAGAAGCGAGTCTCTCATGGGCTCGGGATAGTTGAGTAGTTGATGTTGCTCCTTGCATAACTCGGCGTAATTTTTCAAATTGGCCCGAATGACTTCCAGCTTCGTTCTTACTCTATTATCGGAAGAGACCGCTCCGTCCTCATTCCCAGTTGTATTAACTTCAGGTGCCTTTTGCAGAAGATCTTTGAGTTGGGCCTCGTCCTTTGCCAAGGTACTCTGCGCATCCAAAAGCGCTATCGTATAGAGCCATTGAAAGCGGCGATAAATCTGGAGCCCAGGATCTAGAGCAATGCGAGCGGAAAGATTTTTACGGCCTTCCTCGAACTCCGACTCCAAGTCTGAAAGTGACTCACGTCAGCGAAGTGTCACAACACCAAGATAATATTACTATATTTCCTTACAACTGTAATCGTTCTTCTTCAAAAGCTTCCCAAACTCTTTGTCCTTCAATAGGCATGGGGCATAGTACTTGGTCAGGAAATAAGAATCATCCTCTGCGTGGTATTTGGGTCTCTGTTGACTTTCGATCCCCTTTTCGGGATCAGGTGAGGTATTCTCGTGTGTGCTAGAATTTGTCATGATGATTTCAAAGATACAAAAGGTTTGTATAGATGAGTTCTGAGGAGTGAGGGTGAGGGCCTGTAATTGCGAGTTTCGTGTTCGAACTCGGGCTGCGAAATAAGGATCGCTCTGAGGAAAACTTACAATTAATACTTGTCATTGCATGGTAAGATGTTACGAGTATCATATGGTTCGCAAACATCTTACATTGCGTAGGTTACCTGATCGTGGGGTGAGTGTGAGACAAAAAGGGGCCTTCAAAGTCGACGGTGGCTGGGTGGCTTGCAGCTGAGACTAGGGAGCAAATAATTACCAACATTGGACGTATGATACGGTAGAAGTCTAATTAACCAGGAAAAGATCGCCAATTGCAGAATCATACCATCCTTCCCGTCCATTTTCCCTTCACGCGGCTTATTGAAACTTCGTGGCTTCTTTTTGGCTTATTTAGTTTATCATCAACTGCCTATGCACTTGTTTCTCCTTTGAACGAAGCAGCAGGCTCGAATTTTAAAATCCAGACTGATATAAAATAACGATATTAAGACAACGCGATTTCTGGATACTATCTACAATCTCAAAACCCTGCCAGGATTACACCATCTCCCCCTCCTCCCCCCTCCTATCCGCAGCATCAGCTCAGGAGCGGGGTTCATCATTCCCCATTTGTTCCCCCCCTCCAAGTCTAAGCTATTACTCAACATTAGGATCATACACCACTTGAGCATGCTTCCATCATGACAAATGACTTTGATATAATCTCGTGCCGTTTCGCTCCCCTAGCAGTGTCCTTCTCCTTCACCACCCTATCCCTAGTCATCTCCATCATTTCACCTACTTATATTCCGTCTCGGAATACTCTGCATCTGTATATTCCTCATCACTCAAATGACAAGTAATATTCTCTTCCTGAACTTTCGCTCGGACGAAATCTGGATTAAACCCAAGACTTCTCAAGTGGTCATCCGGAACTTGAGCGCCACTGCTCTTCATTTCAGCTATGACTGCGTTATGTCGGTCAAGCGTAAGCTTAAGCCCTACTTCCTCCTTCAAGAATATCTGAAAGGAGCGCGAGATTTTAAGGAAGAAAGTATCGTGTCGAGTGCCGCCTCGACTCAGAGGATCAGAGGCATGGAGATCGCGAGTACAGGCCCGGCAACAACAAATGTGGAGGTTAACATAGCTATGAATCATTTGATGCAAAATTTGCCCCAGGTAAAGCCGAAGTCGTTGAAGCGCATTACACGTGCGGTCCGGATCTTCATAAATGATGATATGACTCTCGAGGATACCGATTGAGTTTATGGCCTTCCTTGACTCGCTGTGGGTGTGATTCTCAAGCGGTGATAACACGTGCCATTCGGTCGAATTTCTGGAGATGAAGCGTACTGGGCAACGGCGGACATCAAAGGTTCTTCCGAATAGCAGCTCGTTGAACATATCTCGATATTGAACGTGAACACTTGGGTCTTCTGCTCGTCTTCCTCCCAAGGTCAGGCCGAGATTGCAGAGGTGAGCGTAACTTCTCAGTGTATCAGGCTTATTTGCAGCAGACCTAAGTGATCCTATGAGGATTCCTGCAAGTTGATCGAGTGTTGGACGGGGGAGGTGCTTGTTTTCATGGGCAGGAATGTGGTCTTTCAGAACGCATCTACATAGCCTGTTGATATCAGATACCATATTGAACGTGATTGCTTGGATCCCTTGGTGCTCAAAGTCACCGGCGGTAATGTTGCAAAGAGTGAAGCTTTATGTTAAGGACTTGTAAATATTCGCTGTGAGGACTGAAGTGAGGTTTGTAATAGAGGTTCTGGTGAAATAGAATTCCCTGCGAAAATAATTCCCGGCTTTTGGAGAGATGTCAAATATTTATGCCTAAGATTTGACATGAACCCATCACCCGAGCTACCTGTAGTCAATCTGTGTTGTACATAGCTACCATTTTGCGTATGCTATTTTATTCATTGCCAGGTACCACCAAACATTTTGTGGGCTGGGTATCAACAACTAGCCGGGTTTGATGAGAGTAAACAATCTTCCGGGCTACGATTGAGCAAAACCTCTGGGCCTGCATTAGTAAGTACAGGACTCATTCGAAAGGATGTATTTATGTTTACTCACTGACACGCTCGAGTTTCCTCGCTTTTCGGATCCTGACGCATAACCAAAGGTTGCTGCCAAGGTGTCAGGAAGGATTATCCATGGGACCTCGAGCACGGTGGAAAGCAAAACAGGAAAGACGACATTTTCAAGAAGGTGGAAACCCCTCATGATGAAGGTGGGGATACGAGGGATACGTAAGGCAAGTACAACCGCAGTGGAAGAAAATTAAAGAAATTTTACTTGCAAGTTCAACCAGACCCGGAAACCGTCCATCGCGCCTGCCTCAACTCTTAGTCTCAAAACTCAAAACTCAAGCCTCCAGTGAGTATAGACAAGCTCCTCGTCATTGTCTCAAATCTCGTGAGACACTCATGGGCGAATGATAAGAGATGATTGATGATTATGAAAATAACCAAGGAACATTTCATTGTCTCAAAAATTGAGAGAAATTCACGCACTCTTCGATGCAAAAGCACTTGCTGAATTACTCATCTCCTCTCAGACATCAACGAGAAAGGAATTAAAATGACTTGAATATAGAAACCCAAGCTCATTGTTTCATGTCTTTTGGGATATTCACCAATCGCCTCCCAGCTCAATATTCTCAATATTCCAGCACGAAAGTCGAAACCCCCAAAAAAGGAAGATTGCCAACCCACATTCAAGTCTCTGAAAAGACGAAGTCACAATCTTCAAGCATATCCAACCCCCCAAAGCACACAAAAGGACATCCGTAAGAAATGTATCATTAATTCACCGACACTGGCCCTGCTATTGGCAATCCAACACTTCACATCCGCTCAAATTATACCCCCCTTCTTCCCCCCGGCCCCTTTATCAATTCCCCAACGGCCCATTCTAACTCTCCCTACTCGTCATATCCCCCTTCCCCGCCAACTCCGTACGTTCCTTAACCCCCACCCCTCCCCCCAACTTATTCCCACCACCTCCTGTACTCTGCGCCACCGTACTAGCATTCCCCGCTTCCGGCTCCGCTGCATGTTTCCTCAATTCCTCCATTCCCACCACATCTAAAGCTTTCTCGTGGGTGGCGTGTAAATGCACCTTCGGTACTAAGCCTTCTTGGGAATTTGAGTTGGAGTTGGAGTTGGAGAACTCGAGAGCTTCTTTCCACCGCGCAGCGCAGAGACACCATTTACAGCCTGCTGTGAGGCCGATGGAGCGCAGGTTGTTGCCGCGGGAGACGGTGAAGTCTAGGAAGGGGTCTGTTAGGGTTGCTGCGTGAGCGTCAGCGAACCGTCCTCTTTTCTTTCTTTTGGTTTGGAAAGGGATTGGGGGAAATGGGAGGGGAGGGGACATACCAGCGACGGAATGGTTCCCGGTATCTTCAGGTCCAACATCACAATATCCGTTTCTGTAGAAGCCTGTCATGGGTTCTTTTGAGAAGAGGCCGAGGGTTTTTTCATTACTGTTTACATTGCATAACATCAGTAATTGCTTTCTGGAAATAGAGGCGGGGAAGAAAGGAATAACATACCATTCAAACTCTGGTGAGCTTTTCCGAAATTATTTTTCGCCATTATGAGGATTGTGATTATTGAGAAAATGAACAGAAGAAATGTATTATTTTGCATTAATGAGTTTGAATTTGAAAGCTGAAAGTTTGACCTGTGTTTGTATGGAAATGAGATCAAATTGAATTGAATGCACTAACAACATAACATGACGTCTAGATAAACTGGATCATCTCAAGATCCGCAGGGTCTACAGTACTTCCCGCATCTTGACTAGAACTACAAAATAACCCTCAAACCGCCAAGCTCCAGCAAAGAACTATCTCCCAAAACTCGCCGCAACCCACCTTCTCAACTTTCAAAAATGAATTTCATTGTGAGGCGTGACCTGCGCTGGCGGCGGCTCCACCCTCCACCTGACTTCAACAACACAGCGCTGACCAAACCCACATCTGACATAACAAAGACCCTAAATCTCGTAAAAACCACTCACCGCCATAAGGCAAACATTCTTCCCATTTGAGAACATACGAATCTTTCCCGTGCTCACATCTAACATGACGTCCATTATTTCTCGCATCGCTCTCTTTACGGTATCTCGTATCCCCAATCCATCCCCTGTCTCTACCCTGCTCTGCACCAAGCCAGCCTCCGAGCCGAGAAAGATCCTCCTCCTGGGGCCTATCTAAAAATAGATACTCACATTTACCAACTCACCAGTCTCCTCGATATGAGTAGATTGAGTGCGAAGTGTGCATACCTAATGAATAATATAAGCTGTGCAACAAACAAGATCCGCAAGTTGCAAGTCGCAAGAGTGGAGTGGAGTGGAGTGGACTAAAAGAGGCGATGAGCATGAGCATGAGAATCAGATGAGATTTTCAGGTACAGTACAGCACAGTACCCGGAAGGAAGGCGGATGTAGGTGGGTTCTTGCATGAGCGTGCGGGGCTGGGAGTCTTGGGGCCGAGAATTTTTTTTTGGCAATTGGGGGAGGAAGGAGGAAATATTGTTGTATTGTGAAAATCTGGTGAGAATTGAGTCAGTGGCTTGGGATTGCTTTTTCGATGAGAGAGGTCTGAGGGCGCGAGTGAGTGATGACGGGAGTGTGGTGTACGGGGATGCGTGAGAGGCGAATGAAGAGGAGGGGAAAGATGGAGGGACATAATGGGGTTCTACGGTAGCTGGGTATAATTAATACCCCCAAGGCAGTGAATCAGAGTCGAAAAATGATCATGAGGTGGTTGCACGAATCCCCCTTCTGTAGATTCGAAATTTCGATTCAAAACCGTTCTGTTTGAGGTATTTCCATCTCCCCTCCCTGCCTTGCATCTCAACTTCCCCACATGCGCGGATACATATCAATCAGCCTCCTCCTCATTCATCTCGTAGGGCAGAACTATGAAATTTGCTGGCCGAGTTCCTGGTCTGAAGGAGGAAATTTGAGGGCCAAAGGAATGTCAGATGAACCGCGATGTCGATGACGATGATTACTGTATCGCTCAGAGGCTCATACTACTGGTATCACACGTGTTGTACAGCTACGGCTACAGTACCAAGGATTCGTAAATATGAAAGATTAGATAAACCTCCACAGCCAAAATCCATCGTTGGTGTTTCAAGTCGTGCTCGAGACCGTCTGGGCCGAATTTCCAGTTATGAAACTGTAGAGTAGCAGAAAATGATTTAAACTCTAATGATCCCTCCTGCAACATCTGCAACACACAGGATCAAAACGACTGGCCAGCAAGCACGGATGCATTTCGAGGCAGCTAGTTTGGAAGCGGTGGTTTTGCCTCACCGTCTCCCGCTCTGATCTATAAATTTGTTGAGATGGGGTTCGTACTGTATTTGTAACAGTGAGGCCAGCTGTGGATTGCAGTATAGAAATTTAAACTCAAATTGAAATGCCGGAAATCAGACGATGAGCGATCGATGTTTTGCAGCACCGGCGACCCCATGAGGCGTCACCGCCTCGTCCGAATGCGGGTCTGCTGGCTGACCTGATATCGGCATGGCGGCTGACGGGCGGGGTGTGATGGGGATCATCAAATCAATATTTCGGCCCTTTCTTTTGAGGTACGGTAGTAGCGGAGGCTGATTCTGGAAACCCTCTTTCTCTTTCTGGTGTGAATAAATATAAATATAAATATACTAGACCTTTCCCAGGCGAGTTCGGCGAGGATACCGACGGTAGTGAAAGTGATGCGAATTTTTTGAGGAGGGTTGCGAGCTTCCGTGGTATTGGGATACGGAAAGAGGGATGAATTGAATGAATAGGTTTCAGTTACAGCTGTAAGATTCTATGAGCAGAGATTGGGTCGTTATATGAGAAACAGAGGCGAAAGGGAGATTAGGGATTTGATCTGCGCGGCGACTCGGCTGGGCTGGGCTGGCTGGGCTGCATCGGAAGTTGAAGGGGCTCTCTGTATGTCTCGCCTTGAGCTGGGCGTGCAAGGGAGATGCGATATGATGCGATGCAATTGCCTCGGGGCGGAAATAAGGTACAAAGGAGCCGTTTCGAAACGTTTCCTGGGATTTTTTCTTTGGGACTACGGACTTGCCTTATCACAGCTGGGAATGGAATATGAAGGCGAGGTGAGGTGAGAGTGAGATTCTTGGGACGGAAAGTTGCAGGACAGGAAGGAGCAAGGCCAGCCGTGGATGGCCTTCTCGACCACTCGCTGCCATTGACCGCACCCAAGACTTATTTGGCGAACTACGGGAAATCCCTGGAGGTGGGTGTTGGGCGTTCCGCATCGCATGCCCTGCAGCATTTTCTACACTACATCCGTTGCTACGGGACTGAGTGGAGGGGCTGCAGCAATCCTGAGTGGGCGCCGCTGGGCTTTCGACTACTCGACTAGGCTTGGGCTCGTGGAGTTCGTGGAGCGTGATCATCAATCGATCCGGCTCTTTGCGTCGTGGAACGTGGGACAAAGAGGGATACAGTAGTTAGTTAGCCTTGCTGGAAAAAGGAATACAGCGCGAGGTCGAGCCAACGCAGCATACGAGTAGAATGCAGAGATGGGCAATGCAATGGGCAGCAATGAAGAAAAAATAAGGCGGGGTGTTGGGCAAATGCCGGGCGATGATGATTTTCCAACATCGTTGCTTGCGTGCTTGCTTGCTTGCTTGCTTGCAGTCACCGGAAGTTTTGATGGCTTGCCTGATGAAGACCCCGGCACGGAAGCAGTAATAAATCGTCAACGGAGCCCTTTGGATAATTGTCATACAAGCCTCGAGATCTGGGGAATCTCGCTCCGGGCGGGAAGCATTTTAAATTTATATTTACAAAGTGCTACATGAGGGATCACTTGACTTTAGGCCCGAGGGATCTAGATGCCCTGTTTGACTCGCCGAGCAGGATGTAAATATTGGTGATGTGATGGGATGCGGCGCGGTGCCTGACAAGAACAGGACAGGAGAGGACCCCGGATAAAGGATTCGCGTTGTTGCTCATTCAGGTACGGTACAGATGCAAGATACAAAAATATCATAATACCGTACCGGCCACCAGACGAAAGGTAAGATTCTTCCGGGCTGGGTGGAGTGCTGTACTGGGCTGTATGGGTAAGCAAAGTGATGAAAAGAGGTTTAACGTTACCTGCAGCAGCAGCAGCATCATGATCACAATCATCAGGAGACGGTGAGTGCCAGAAAGCGGGACTATGACTAGATAATTTCTAATTTCTACGGGCCTGCGTGAATAACTCTGAATTCTGAATAATGGCCGTGGACTGGATATCTAGAAAGTGCTTCTTTGTAATCCACCTGCGTACCTGGTGGGTTTACCTCCGTACCTCCACGCCGGACTAGCCCGCATTTTTGCAGGCTTGCTGCAAGTTGCTGGCACCCCTCTCTAGTCATGGTACTTGTACTTGTGATTGTCTATGGATATGGATATGGATATGAATCTGACTGTAGGAAAAGACAATTGAATAATGATTTCCTCGGGGATTCCCTCTCGAAAGTACTTCGTAAAAACAGTTGAACTCTCTCGCAGCAGATCTTTATTTATTTGCAGTTCCACGTTCTCAACCTTGACCTCACCTCACCCGACGCCCGCACCAGCACTCGATCCCCATCCCTGCCTCTGCTCCGTCGCCTTTCCCTTTCCTATCCGCGACCACGAGCACACCCACGCCGGCCGAGCAGCGAGAAAGCCAGGGCGGGCCTGAGTGCCAGTGTCCCTCAGTCAATCAGGGCTGTCCATCGCCCCCGCTTGCGCCCATCCTGGGCAAGCTGGATCGCATCTGGCTCACTACTCTCACTCTCCTCCGGGCTAGACAGCCGGCGGCCACTCGCTGATTCGCCCAGCTTTGGCCTTACGAGGGTACGAAGACCCATTCGCATTCGTGCTGGCTGAGTCCCGTACGGTACCGTAGTCGTAGTAGTCATTCTAGTGAAGCAGGTTGCAGGTGCACGCCTACTGTGCCCAGGGCCATTCAACAACGCCTCGCTCTCAAACAAAGAATCCTCCCCTCATACCAACCACAATTCGCCCACGAGAAAGAGCTCACCTTGACGAGACGCTCTGCTTTGTTGAATATCTACGTCGACAAGAATCTACGATTATCTCTCACCATCTCCATCCTTCCTGTCTCCTCGAATTTCGTCCATTTCCCCTGCCAAATGGACTCTGATATCGCCTTTATGTCGAGGTAGCATTTGAGCGTCACCCACCCATTGTCGTGGCAGCGAGCCAGAACCACCCCGAATTTCTCACCACGAAATACGAAAACCCTCCATTCTCGGGCCTCCCATCATCCAGAATGCCTTCCCTCACCATCCCGGAGAGCGGCTTGTCGCTGGGCAGCTCCAGCAACGCTGCGTCCAAGTCTGGCTCCGCCGTGCCAGAAGTCTTCGGTCTGACCCTCTCGGACAGCGTGATTGAGGACATGATCAAATGTTTTCAAAATGATAAACCGCTTCAATTGTCGTTGGGGGAACATCCTGTAAGCTTCTCTTTCACGTTTGCAATCTCAAAGGCGGTTTCGGAAGTTTGGTGGTTCTGATTCAATGAATTATTCACTCTGCCGGCAAAAGGCACCACACCACCACGATTGTTTCCCCCAGACCCCATGATGAATACAAGCAACACTTGCTAATTGTTCTTCTCTTCCAGAGTTTGATCTACGGAACGAAAACGCAATACCTCTCCACCTCCGACGACCCCTTTACCCACGAACTCTATCGAAGTACCGACGAATCTCTCAAGATGAAGGACCCGAAATTAAACAGATCCAAGCCCAACGCTACATTTATGGGCATATTCGGCACCAAGAAGTTCAATCCAGCTCCCAAGCCTCCTGTAGTTGCGGCCAAACCTAAGCCGGCGTCGAGTACTCCTACAGCCTCCGGTACGGACGACGCAGCCCTTGCACAATTACAATCTTCCTTGGCTACGGAGAATGCGAGAAAGGCGGAGAATACGTAAGTCACAACTGGGAGAGTAACAGAATTTAGGTTGACAGTTTGTAGGACCAAGTATATCAAAAATGGACTGCCCGTACCCGGCCAGCGAAAAGGTGCCAAGCTCGCGAATAAGAACAAGTTACTATCCGGCAATCGATCCTTTGGAAGTGACACCACCCGATCCATGCCCTCGAGTCCTGCCCTTTCTGGTGTCGGTTCCCCCTCCATGGGTCCCACCTCCGTTCCTCTCTCTCAACAACATGCCGAACAAGCCAAGGTTGCCCGCAAACCTATTATTCATCTACTTGCTCGAGGACCCACGAGCGAGCGAGAACTCAAGGAAATGCTACCTGAAATCGAGAGCAACAATTTCAAGCAAGCCCTAGAGAAAGTCGGAGATTTAAATGACAGCACCGGCAAGCACGAGTTGCGCAAACAATTTTGGAAGGAATTAGACGTTTGGTCGTACCATTACCCCAGCTCAGAGGACCGCCAGCGTGCTATTGATAACGCTGTCAAACAATACGATAAGATGCGATTGGGTGTGTCAGAGCCCGAGTGGGACCGCCTCTTACCCAAGGCGGAACGTGGGACAGGAAAGAGCTTGAGCAAGTTGCAAGTGCAGATTGCACGAGGCGATCTACAACAGCGCCCACCACCGAAGATCAAGGTGCAGAAAGAGGAGGAGTCAGGCCGCGATACGTCTGGGCCCGAGGATGATGGTGTAGTTGGGGAGAAGAAAGAGGAGAAGAAAGTGGAGAAGAAGGCTCCCAAGCCTAAGAGCGAAAGCGTTTCTAGATCCGTGTCACAACCACCGGCTCCCAAGGCGAAGAAAGTCGAGAAGGAAACACAACCTAAGAAATGGATGTCGAAGACCAAATCTACGCCGAAGCCTACGCCAGCCCCTGCGAAGAATCAGAAGCCTGCCAAGACAGGGGCCAAAGTCTTGTCAAGTGAATATGTCGAAGACTCAGACGATGAAGACGATTACCCCGAACAACCTCCCAAGCCAGCGCCAAAATCAATCACCATCACAAAGCGCTCACGTGAGGAAGAAGCAGATTCCAGCGATTCGAGTATTCCCCTCAGCAAGAAGGTCAAGAAAGATGCCCCTGCAACCACCGCACCTCACCGAGTATCCGATGCGTCACAATCTTCGAGAACCACCAACACATCAACCCACTCTTCTTCCTCAACCAAGACCAAGGATACTTCGCCGCAAAAATCTTCACCTCTTGCATCGTCGCCACCAACCAATGCATCGGATGTCGATAATTCTTCAGGAGACCGCACCTCATCCTCGTCCTCAGCCTCACCCGCAAACCATCTAGGCAGCAAGAACTCACGATCTCCAATACACAAACGCCATCACAAATCATCATCTGTGGCTTCCTCCGTGTCTTCTACGAGTTCTACCCGCTACCTGAAGCCAGAGGTCATGGATCTAGCACGCAAATACCGAAGTTACTACCCCAAGTACGAGGCCCTACACAGGGAATTAGCGGGGTTGAAGGGGCGGAATTACGATAAGGAGGCCAAGTTGATGGATATGCATGAGCGGCTCGCGCAGATGAAGCGGGATATCAATGCAGGGATTGTGGAGGTTAGTTGATGAATGAAGATGGGGATCGGCAACGAGCGGGAGAGGGAGCGGAGACGGTTCCTGGCGAGAAACGAGGAATTTGTACGATGAAAATGAACAGCACGCACGGCACAGCACAGTCATATTATAACACAGCATATTGGTGGGTACAAGGCATGGAGCATTTGGGAACGGCGTTTGGGATTGGATTGGAGGGGTTACATGTGTTGCATTTTCAGCTTTTCTTTTTGATACTTATACCAACGTGCTCGGTTTACAAAAAACTTGGATGGATGTAGCGACGATTAGTATCACGACAGCCCAGATTTCCTGGATGGGGTTTAAGAAAGGTGCAGCGAGATATCTGCAAGCTGATAGAGAACGAGAGAGAGACAGATAAGATACCACAAATTCAAAAAGAAGATATTCAAAAAAATACATGCCGTGTCGTGTCGTGTCGTGTATTGATTGTGTGGAATGGGTGAAATAACTTCTGCTTCTGGATACCTCAGAACTGGGAGCTTCCAATCTCGGTCTCGAGCCGTCTGGCTTGGTCTGGCTGGATGCCGATCAGGAAGGAGGGAGTGGGGTGGGGGAGTTGGAGTTGCCAGATGCGGGGTTCTATTTCCTAGTGTGGTGGAGGGGTACGTTTTTGTACCTAGGTACTGTACATAGCCAAGATACTAGATGCAGCAGAAAGGGGGGTAAAAAAATGGAAATAAATAAAACATGAGGGATTTGGACAACACTACAATGCAGTTTTGAGATTCAGGATTGTGGACTGTGGATTTTTGGGTTTGTGTTATTTCAGGTTCGATGGTGATATGCTGCACAAAAAATTTTTCTACTTGTGCCTTGGGGAATTGATATTGGGGGGAGTCAAATTGAAATGACCTAATTCATGGAATCTTATTTCTCCACCCCCATCTCCATGCCCATCTCCTTTTTAATTATTTAATTATTACTGCACCCCAGGCCCAGATCCAGAGCCGGAGAAGAGAGGAGACGCGTAAACTGCCCTTAACGTTTATTAACACATGCCCCCCTGTCTCGGCACTCTATTACTTTAGGCGCTTTCGTGCCTGATTTCCCTTTTCCAAGTCTGGATCTGGATCTGGGGATGGGGTGCCGAAATGCCTGATTGTAGGGAGGGGCTAGTGTCTATCTAGACTAGCTGGATAGGAAATAGTGATGAGGTAGGATGAAAGGTCTTGAAGGGTAGGTTAATTAGGGTTTTGGTATTTTATTCCTTTCCTTTTTTTCTTTTTTTTGGG
>Ga0247778_1000210_pt1 | contig 102488 bp, 102 predicted proteins | sample UWRJL049202B5_FD_179939 | JGI IMG/M metagenome (GOLD analysis project Ga0247778, IMG submission 179939) | Plant litter microbial communities from Arlington Agricultural Research Station in Wisconsin, United States - UWRJ-L049-202B-5 | ecosystem: Environmental > Terrestrial > Plant litter >... | reverse complement strand
CCCTCACAAATCCAAAAATCCACCCACCTAAACTTCGCCACCGAACTGAATCTCGCACTGCACGGCACAGACTACGCACAAGATATTCCTAAAAAAGAAGTCAGCAAGATGTTGGAGAGGGTGTTGCGGGAGAAGAAGGCTGTGTTGGGGTTGGTGGAGAGGCTAGGGACGGGGAGGATTACGAGGGGTGTTAGGATGGCGTGGGAGGGGAATCGGAGGGCGGATTTTGATGGCGGGTTGGGGGAGTGGAGGGCGTGGAGGAGGGAGAGGGTTTTGGGGTTGAAGCCTGAGGGGGTTGGTGAGGGGGGTTGTAAGTTTCTCCCTAATGATTTTGAAGAATGAGACTGACTTGTGGAGTAGTGAAGGAAGTTGTTGAGAAAGTCATCACCGTCCCCTCTTCGCAACCTGCAACCCGAGTCTACAAAAAACCAGGCCGCAATGCATCACACTTTAAGAGCGCCCACACCGTCATCTCCGACGAAGAAGAATCCGAGACCGAGTCTACACGGATCCGGGTTTCGGGGAAGGAGAATTTGAGGGATGTAGAGAAATTGGTTCCTGCTTCTACTGGCTATACTTCATCTCGAGCTCGTGCTGAGAAAACTGGTCGTACCCGTACGCCGTTGAGAAGCAGGGGTCAAGAACGGGTTGATGTTGAGATTGAGACGCCGGGGATGGTGAGGGATGAGTCGAGTCCTGAGAAGGGGGTTGCGACGCCTGAAGATGGAGATGATGCTATGATTTATGAGTTAGTGGAGGACGGGTTGGGTAAAGCTGGTCGCGATATTGAGAGGGAGAAGGAGCTGGGTGAGGAGTTGTTTGGTGACGAATAGGTGTTTGGGAGGTTGAGGTGGTTGGTGAGATACGGGGCTCGACTACTGACCGGATATGAGCGTTGCCTTCCATCCTTTTTCTAGCGAGATGCGGTGATTTTCAAGGATTGCTACTGGGAAGTTCGGGGAGGGTATTATGGATGCTTGAGAGCATGGCATGAAGCCGGCCATGAAGTGGGCGTTAGATAGTAGATAGGGGTTGCATTACATTAATAGAAACAAATACAATATCACAAAATCTTCTGGATACTATTTCTAATTTCTATATTCTTTAAATAACCTACTACATATTACATTTCACATAAGCAGTCCTTCAAAAATTTCCCTTCTTTTCCGGGATTCTAGAAAGGATATTGAATGAACCCCGTAAGATGAAAACAAAAGACCAAAACAATTTCAAACTTATCCAACACAGCCTCTCACACCAATAGGTTCAGGAGGTGGCAACTTACATCTCACTTCCACTTCAGAAACATTGAATTAGATCTTCCCTCACTCTAAGGAGTCTGAGTAGATACTTTCGAGACAGCCTAGAGATCGACGCCGTGGATGCTAGAACTGAACGAAGCGATGATTCGGAGAGGTGTTTGGCCCTATACGAGTAAATTTTACCATCAGTCTCCATCTCTCCTCTAACACCATATTTTTTGTTTTGACGAAGAGAGGGGACTTACTTGAGATAAACAACAGAACTGACGAAACTTCTTTTGGCATTGACATAACCCATACGATCTTCCCTCGCCTAGCGCGTCGGGTACGGATTTTTTCGAGGAGACCGACAGATCGACGCCGTGGATGGCCGGTCTCGGCGAGGTTATTTTGGGTGAGAGGTGTTTTGGTGGTGTCTTGGAAATTATTAGTTATGCGAGAGAAACTGGGGGTGTGACTGTGAGGTGAGGCTGTATTGAATAAGTTTGAGGGGGGATTAGGGGTATTTTGGTATATATGTGAGGGGTGTGGGGGCGGTGAGGGGGGGGGGGGGGGGGGGGGGGAGAGCTCCTTTTTTAAGCGAGAGGGGGGATTTTGCTAGACGATCAGGGAGGTTTCGCCACAATGAATAGTTTATTGGACTTTCAAGCAATTGAATGTTATAAATATCTCACTTCTGGTTTTATAGCATTGATTTGAATCTTGCCGTTATGAATACGAAAGAGGGTTCGGAACGTTCAATGCTGCGCCAATCCTTCACTCTTGATATTCGGCCCATCCGGATGAGTGAGACTCGACGACTTGAACACCGTTCCCGGATGTCCAATATTCAACGCAAAAGCAGCTGCAATAATCAATCTATATTTATCAGCCACGTTAAACAAAACGGACCATAGCGAACAACTTACACTCCCTCCAACCCAATAAAAAGCCCCTGATTCCTAATTAACTTTGCCTTCTCCCCTCTATACCCTTGTCTCAACTCCGCAATCCGATACACACACCTCGTAAGTATCAAAATAATAGCCAACGTCAGGAACGAGGCAAACACTTTGAATGAGGTAGTCAACCGCACGTTGCCACGATGACGGCGGTATTTCAGCGCGTAGTCACTCGCTAGGATGACGAAGATGGTAAGAGTGAAGACTTGGAATGATAGGCCTGCGAGAGCGATGTCGATTCCGGTTTGGCTGCTTCCGTTGGAGTTTGAGGACATACCGCCGCCTGTGCCTTGGAGGGTGAGGGAGATTATGTCGCAGGAGATGAAGAACCAGTAATAGAGGGATGGTGGGAAACGGGACCATTGGGGGCCGAGGTATCGAATTCTACTCTCTGTCAATCTTACTTAAATTAAAACACAGGAGTAAAGCTTACATCTGACTCAAAGTAAAATAAATAGCAGCCGAAAAAAACGCCGGTCCAACTGTAATACAAACTACCCCATACAAATTAGCATCAGCCCCCTCCCCTCTCTTCTCCCAAAAGAAAAAAGAAAACTTACCAATCTGCATAATAAACCCCGGAAACGAAAACGGATTCGCATGCATCATCAACCTCCCCCCATACCCTACCATCTCAATCGCACACCCCCAAAACATAGCAATCGTAAACGCCCAAGTTCTCCATCTCAAACCTTGAATGACATGTATACCTAAAGAAAGCCCGAAGAGAGCGACGAAGACTGCGTTGGCGGGGAGAGAGGGCTGGTATCTGAGGACGCTGGCACGCGGGTCGCATATGGCGAGCGTGCAGTTTTCGTTGGGGCCGTAGCCGATTGCGTAGGGTGGGGTGAGTGGGTGCGGCTCTAGTGACATTTTGTATGGAAAGTTCTGATGTAATTTTTCTGTTGAATAGTAGTTGTTCCCCAGTTTTGGGGTTGAGAGTAGATATATAGCGGGTGGTGTGATCACCTGGGCTGTGCAGGCTCCTGACTGCATTTCAGCGCCCGATCAGCCGATTTTAGGAGGCGTCGAATAATTTCCAGTGGAGTTCGCTTGGCTTGAATCTTCAAAGGGCTCATTCGACGCCTTCAGATTTGTGGGCGTTCGGTCGGTATAATGTTGGGAGAGGCTTATGCTGGTGGTGGCAAGCTGCAATATATACATCGTAAAGCCGGAAATGGCATTTTGACCCACTCTAATACCCATTGGACAATCCGTTGTAAGAAATAGCCTCTTATCAAAGATAACTTCAAGCTGCAGCGCATCCTTTAAATAGTTAAAATAGTCAGTTATACACTATCTTGACGATGTATCACTCAAGTGATTGTAAAGAAGCAGCCGCGGTCAACAATGCCAAGAACTCAATGTCGAGCACCTAGCTTGGGACTCCACCTGTGACAAAAGCTCCTAAATAGTCTATTGCGATAAGATGCGAAACGCTACATAAACTTTAAGCTGTAAGATTTCACAGTTCCCTCCTAAATATATTGACCGAAGGACCGTGTTTCGGAGAACGACTGCGACTTGCAACAAGCGCCGCCTGACCCTTCTGCCAACAGCATGCCGATCAAATAGACTCTTATCTAGGACTATGAGACGCAACAGAAATTCAAAACTAATAATTTCAAAGACGTATGAGAAATAGATATCTAAAAATAATGTTCTTGCTGCTGAACAGGCACTATTACCCCGCCACGCCCCCCTTTTTCCTAAGCGAGGAATACCGATATTTCCCCGCATCAGCAACATATGATATTGATCTTACATTATTGCCAATAACGGGCCCATTGATTTTCTAGTTAATCGAAAAGAAATCCCATCAGATAACTTCTCGTTCGTCGTTGCGCATCGCAGTAGCGATGCAAAAAAAGACTGCGTGTGTTATTGTTGTTGTAGTTTTAGATTCGTAGTGTCGTATTTTTTTTGTTACAGGGCTTATCACCATGTTTCAGGCTGGCCTGTAGTGGTTATTTTACGATTACTGGAGGACTTATCATCATATTCCAGGCTGGCCTCCAGATATTACAGATATGTGGTGTTGAATAGTTGAAACACAGAGGCAAGAAAAACAGCTGTAAGCATTTTGTTCTTTGTTGGAGGATTTGCTGCTTATTTCAATACATAAGGGTGCCAATTTGATTGCCGAATTTATTCCACTTCTTGCATATGTGGTTTGCAATCAATCAGTAAATGGCCCCCTCCAGCAGCAGGACCCCGGGTCGAGTATCACGGCCAATGGGTGAGGTGCATCTTCGAGAGCAGTTTTACGGGAGCAGATAGATTGAAATAAGCAGATGGTTTTCGTCCACATGGAACACTGCGGTGGGTGTCTACTGCCGCTGAAAAGCAGAGCCCCTTATGCGACTAATGTTCAACTTAAGATCGCCAGTAGCCAGAAAAGAGCAGTGCCAATGGTCTTTTCTCGCCTTAAAGGCGGGATTCCTGTCTATTTTAACATAGTTGAATTATTTGCAAAGCCCGGCACAGAAATGTAACGAATATAAGTGCAATCAGAAAATCTAAATATTTAGGAGTGCTTAGCACCGTTCTTTTTCATTCTCCAAGGATCAAAAACGAGATTTTGACTTTTCAGAACTCTATAACCGTGTAGAAAGTAGGAACAAAATTGGCGCACATCAAAAATATAATATCAAAACACAGTCACGAGCCCTTCACTTGAAGTAACTAAGAGGGGGAACCTGGATCACGTAGCGGGCCTAAGAAAATACTCGACTATCAACGCGCTCTTAGCTAGCAATATTTCTTTACAAACAACTATCGTTATCCTCAAGTCTCAGGTCTTAACACTCTATCCAAAGAAATCTCTAGATGCGTTTATGTGCTGTCCCCAATCCATATACAATATCCACACACGTCTCATCTGAACACAACGTACTCACAACTTTGCTCGACCAGTCTCAATAGTGCTCCAACTACCGGTGTCCAGTGGTTGATAGTTAGTTCCATTAAGCCAGTATAATTTATCAATGTTTCCGGATTCATCTGCCTTCCAACTTTTCTTCAGCAAGTCGCCTTTTGCTTTCTTGAAGGTCGCATTTGATTCGATTCTGCTGATGTTAGCTTCTCTCCTTCAAAACGAACGGGAGGGATGTTACTCCGGAGTGATTCTTATGAGACGCGGCATTGCGTATGCAGGAAGCCCTGTTTTCTTCAGTTCTTCGTAGAGCGTAGCCATGAATGGGGCATCGGCGTTGGATTCCAGGGTGATTGCAGCTGCCCCAGCTTGCCCGTCGTAGCTAAAATGCATGAGTGAGAAAGGTAAAAATCAAGGAATACGGCATATTTACCTTGCCAATTTTACCCCGTATACCACTGAATCCAGAACCCCTGGGATTTTCGCAAGATGGTCTCTGACCTCCCCAGCGCTGACATTCTCTCCTTTCCATCTGAAAGTATCACCCATACGATCGTGGAAGCGCACCCAGCCGGTGGGATCATGTATCATCAGATCTCCCATCTTTTGAAAACAGTCACCTTTCTTGAACACATCAAACATGATCTTCTCCTCGGTGGCCGGCTTGTTATTCAGGTACTCCGTCAATAATGCCCGATTCTTCACTCTCCCCACAACTTCACCAGGTTCCCCAATTTTTGCTTTGACGCAGAAGCCGGTTTTGGGATCTCGCCAAGGAGTTTCGGTCTCTGGATCCATCTTAAGAATGAATGTGTCTGCCTCCAAATATCTTCTCAATGCCCCGGCGAAACCAACTTTTCCCGCACCGCTTGCGCTGAAGCCAATGTTGTCATACTTTGCCAATCCTTCTGTTGATCGATAGAATTCTCGTATCTCGGGTATACCATATCTGTTTCTGAAGGTCTCCCATATTTCAGCTCGTAAGCCGTTTCCACTAGCAACAATACATTTGTGCGCTCGATCATAGGGTGACGGAGGCGCGTGAACGAGATAGCGACACAATTCACCGACATAGAGAATACGAGTAGCCCCTGATTCGGTCACGTCCTTAAAGAAGCGAGATGTAGAAAATTTCCTTGCAAGACAGAGAGTAGATGATGTTCCGAGAGAGTAACAGAGAGCAGTGAAGAATGCAGTGCCATGGAACAGAGGGAGAGGCGAGTAGGTTCGCAAAGGAAAGTATCTTGAGCGGTCATCGAGATCCTGTGTAAGCGGATTCGAAGTCGCGAGTTGCAAATGATTTCGAACGCCACATGCTTTGGGTTTTCCGGTAGTCCCCGAGGTGTAGATGAGTACGGACAGATCTTCCGGATATGCTTTTGCCCCAGGAGTAATCACAGACGGGAATGGTAAATTTTCCGGTCTGAGAAGAACAGCTGCCGAGTTTTGGGGCGGAGTTGTGTTCTTGAATGATGACAGACTCAACGAAAAGTGTCTCATCGAAGTAGGGACAAATTCTGCTAGGTCAGGTGTCGAGATAACTGTCTGGGCCGTGGAGACTTTCAAACAATGCATCAAAGTGTCATCTGATTCGTGTCAGTTACAAAGTGATACAAAATCGAGCATTTGAAGCCAGACCTCGAAGATTGATGTTGATCAATCCAGCCACAGCGCCAACTTTTGAGAGAGCCAGAACCGCGATGACGAATTCCGGAGAATTGATCATGAAAACAGCAACATAATCTCTATTAGACACGCCATTTGATTCCAAAAACGCTGCAAGTCTATGGACATCTGGAATCTTATCAGCATTTGCCATATCAGATCGATACTTGATACTAACCGCTTTTGATTTCGCCATACGTCCAAGACTTGCCCTCAAACCACAGAAACTCGGCTGTCGGATCGACCCTGTTGAAAATATGATAAAGCGAGCAGTTGTCCCCAAACTCCTTTATCCTGCTCTGAAGCCTATCTTCCCACGCGCGATCAGTCCTCAAATTCCGAATATCGGTCGAAATGGCTAATTTCGCGTTGAGGTAAGCTCCCGCTGCCAGAGCAGCGGCCCCAACCAAAGCTCCCGTCGCGGGCTCCATCTCGATGCAACGGAGTTGACAGGTGTCACGAGCGAGAGATGATGAGTATATCAAAACATTCGGTAAAATATCTCAGATGCCTCGGTCGCCGGTAAGTTTATAAATCATGGAAGATTAGTTGGTTTCACAGAAGTTGTGCCAGCGTTTGCCGCTGGTTGTTGCCGTTGAGTGAGATTCGGAATGTGGGGAAGTCCCACCACTCCAAAAGACCCCTGTTTAGTCCCACACGAGCCTGAATGCACCGTACGCCACTGCGCGAAGAGGGTGAACATTTATGCGACGTCTTTTATCTTCACATGCGCTATTTTCATTTTCGTATTTCATGATAATTGTTAGAAGCTATCCAGATCTCGCTGCTTCCTTATCCGCCCAGCATGTCGTCAGTAAAGGATAGACTCTCTTTTGTTATCGGACATTTGAACCCCACATCCAGCGGCAAAAGCGCTTTGCTTCAAAAGAATCCGGATGATATTGTGGGTAATATCAGAATGTTGCAAAGTTTCACTACTTACTGCTACAGGTAATTACTTTTGCTGCGAGAACACCGCTCACAAAAGCAAAGAAGGGAGGTCTTAAAGACACACGGGCTGATGATCTGGTCATTTCACTGCTGACGGTACGCTTCCTTCAAACACGCGCTCCCGAGTCTTCCGTATTAACTTGTTTTTCAAGGCCGTTCGAGAAAAGTCCAAGATAGACCCAAATCTCGTTGAAGATGTATGCCTGGGGAACGTCCTTGCTGAGGGCCAAGGCTACGTAGCCCGCTCTTCTGTTCTCGCCGCCGGCTTCCCAGTCAACGCGGCAGCTTCAGTAGCAAACCGGTTTTGCTCCTCCGGGCTCTTAGCCGTACAAAACATCGCAAACCAAATTATCGCAGGTTCTATTGAAGTAGGAATCGCAGTTGGAGCCGAGAGCATGAGTACGTGTCCCGATAATGGAGCGCCTGAACTGAGCACGAGAATCACGGGCCATCCGATAGCATCTCAGAATCTGCAACCTATGGGGCAGACGTCTGAGAATGTTGCGGGACAATTCAGTGTTACAAGGCAAGCTCAAGACGCATTTGCCGCCAAGTCATTCCAGAAAGCGGAGGTAGCACAGAAGGCTGGGTGGACCGTGGACGAAATCATTCCCATCACGACTCAGGTCAAAGACCCTAAGACCGGAGAAGTCAAGACGATAGTCGTAGACCGCGATGACGGTGTTCGGTACGGAACAACAGCCGAGTCTCTGGGGAAAATCCGATCCGCTTTCCCTCAATGGAAGCCCAGCGCGACAACGGGAGGAAATGCATCTCAAATTACAGATGGCGCTGCAGCAATCCTGCTCATGAAGCGATCTCGTGCTCTGGAGCTGGGTCAACCTATTGTCGGAAAATTCTGCGGTGCCACTGTTGCGGGTTTGGAGCCGAGAATCATGGGAATCGGACCTACATATGCCATTCCGAAGATCCTGTCAAAGCTCGGCTTAGCTGTCGAAGATATTGATGTTTTTGAAATTAATGAGGCTTTTGCATCTATGGTAAGTCTTGGTCAGGCTAATGTTTAAAGCATCTCTAACATCCGAACAGGGAGTTTATTGCGTTGAAAAATTGGCGCTTGATCCGGTGAAAGTCAACCCAAGAGGTGGCGCAATGTGAGTGCCCCGGCAATTGATGTATTTCAGTGCTTACACATTATCGCAGCGCTCTAGGACATCCCCTTGGCTGTACAGGTGCGAGGCAAGTTGTCACGGCTCTATCTGAGCTCCGAAGACAGAATGCGAGAATCGCCGTCACCTCCATGTGTGTTGGAACGGTAAGCCACTTTCCCTCTGAACCGAGATTTGTGTCATGAAGCTAATTGAAATTGGTTCCAAGGGTATGGGTATGGCCGGCGTGTTCGTATCTGAGCATTAATGATCGAACCGTGGGGTAGCTCAAGATGAGACCAGATATAGATGTTAGAAGCTGGCGAGACGATGAGGCGATATATACCATTCCATCGCCGCTACCGGTATACTACGCCTGGGGCTTGTAACCCTACCGTTCGTGAGCTGGGTGGATATTCGAATTGACCATGTCCGGCAGTCATTCTCCTGTAGGAAATATCAGAGATTCTTTTTGTGTCAAGCCAACGCGTATCTTGTGATTTGTAAATTACTCTTGATATATCAATTGGGTCTTGCTTTCCTTGGTCCGGCTTCGCGACTATTGTGAATCTGGTCGAGCTCTTCGCGAGAACCCTGGACTAATTCGTATCTCATTGATGCTTCTGAGCGGTATTTGAATTGTAGGAAGCTTGTCAAAATATACAACAAATACATATCTGTATCACAGCGGCTCAGCCAAGAGATCATGTGTCCTTCGACGGCGGAAACATATAAGTAGCAGCCTCCGCAACAAGTAACGACTCATCACCCCTATACACCTCCAGCCTCTCTCTCTGCTCATCCGTCCATACCCTAGCCCGGTCAGTGTTAGCTTTCAAAAACGCCAATGCAAGTCGCCTAGCTCTCTCGTCCGGTTTGTTAGCCAAAAGGCTCTCCATCTGCCAAGCCGTATGCATATCCATACGACTGTTTTCAATGTGGCTGATAGCTTTGGCCAATGCATCAGCATGCAATTCAGGGAGGATGTCAAGCAGAGCTTGTTTTTGTTCTTCGACTGGAAGCCCGATGCAGATGAGCCTCGTTCGAAGCGAGATCGTGAGTCGATCTTCTTTGAGGACTTGCAGGATGAGCCGAGTTGCTGGTAGGAAACGCAACTGTGTTGACGGGATGAGACGTCTGGTATAGAAATAAAAGAGCTGAGACAACATCTTCTTCTTTTTGAGTACTTTGCGAAAGATCTCAGCAACGAGACCGGGCTGCACCTGTACGCGGCTGTAGAAAATTGCTGTGGCTGCAGTGAGAACTTCATCATCCAGAGATGAGAAGACGAGCTCTAGAAGACGCGGGCTAAGAACGTTGTTTGTATCTTCGATGGGGGTCGAAGATATGTAATTGAAAGCCTCTACGCGAACTTCGGCGAGTGGGTGGTTCATGAGCTTCAGGAGAAGCTTGAGAAAGTTCTGGCGTGTCGAAATGGGCATCATAGTACTGTTGATATCGGTGATCGTGACTATGCTTTTAGCTATATTTGGGTCTGGGTCTGCAGCTGCGCGCATGATGATTGCCCATGTCTCGGCGCGCTCAGAGAAGTGCCAGAGAGCTCTAAATACTGCCGTTTGAGCATCTGCGTGGAGTTTCATTCCTGCCATTTCGACAAGATATTGGAATGCCTCCTCGGTCTTCAGTTCACCAATCAACCGGGCCTTTTCTTTCGCAATAGTGACCTTGGTGGTGGGAACTGCTTGGAGAATCTTGAAGACGTCGGTACTAGGAATGGACTTGAATAATATACTGCGAAGAGCGTACATTGCGACTCGGGCTCGGTCATCTTGTAGAGCCTCCATGAGGATCGGCATGCCTTGATTTGAGTCGAGACGACCTAGAGCTCGTAGGGACATCTCTCGAATCGCCGGTTGTTCTTCGAGTCGTGCGAGGTGCACTAGGTGCTTGAGATTGATAAAGTGCAAGAATGAAAGATGCTTGATCTGTGCCTTCTTTTCGGGAATAGCGAGATCAGGGTCGTTGATGTCCTCCAGGAGGGCAGTCGCGAGTGCATCTTGCTGGGATGAGGTTAGGCCAAATGTGTTTTCCGCGGCGGTCATTATTCATTATTCGCAAGATTCTGCTGTGTGCTGGGTCGTATTCAAACCCGAAGCTCGTTTCTAGAGCATCCCGTAGTTCCCCCCAAAGATTCGATTCAAATGCCTCCGCAATCGAAGCTAACGCGGGAACATTCTTCTTCACGAGAAGATATTTCAAGGTCGGCGCCATCTCATGAGCCACGGGATCCATGACCCATCCTGAGCGAAACTCTCCGGAAATGTTTACCTGGAAATTCCAGTCCGTGTAGTTCCTTCTCTTAAGAGTGTGAACAAGTTGTGCTGCTGCCCAGTGGGGATGAAAGGGGAGAATGCGAATGATTAACAACAACATTGCTTGAACAGTCCAAATTGATAGATCAACGGCGTCCAAAGCATGATACAGGGCTTTCTCCAAACTCGGAAGATGATGATGTTCATCCCATCGACTTGGAGCCAGTTTTGTGAGAGCCTCCATCATTTTACGCCTCACAAGATCCTGTTCATATTGCCGCTGAACTACCAACTGAACAGCGTCATCTATACGGGCAGCTTCATAATTGGCGGCCATAATTTGCCATTGGAGCGCCGAAGAACGAATGTTGGCATCATTGGACTTGAGGTAGGATGCTTGCAACTCCATCGCTTCTTCCCACGGCAGCATTGAGATGTAAGGGATCTTGTCCGCAGGCCTCGTCTCGAAGAATTTGAGGTTCATATGCCGCCTAGCTTCAGATATCCGTTGAGTTTCCTGGAGGTGAGAAAGGATATTGATGGGAATGACGCCCTCGGCCCAACCCGAGGTCGATCGCCATGTTCCCTTGACCACATTGTACATAACATTTCTCTGCTCGGGGGTGAAGACTTCAAAGGGGAAGTTGTTGCCTGAAAACAAATGCGGGCAACGCTCATGCATCTTCAATAACTGATCGGTGGGAATGGGTGCAACGAACCTCCTGCTCTTCGCAACGCCTCGGTAGCTGTAAACAAATTGAGAAGCTTCGTCACCTTTTGCGGTCAGCAGCAACTCGACTACTGCCCTGGGCCTCTTGTAAATCAAAGCATCTGGAACCGCTGGTTTTCCCCACGGAAAAACCTTCAGCATCGTCTCCAAAACATCCACGGCCCTATCGACAGTCATTTCTCTTTCCGCCCACAATGTAATTACCACGTTTGCCGTACCCAGCAAACGCACATCTTCTTCATTTAAGCGATCAGTCCAAGCTTTGATCTCCCTCAGCGTAATATAGTGATGGTAGATTGCAAGCCTGGACCAGTCTGAGGCAGTAAAAGAGTCCAGCTCCTCTGCCAAATGCCTCTCCACTAGCTCCGTTGACGCAAAAGGAAGGAAAGTCCTAAACCTGCTTCTATCCTGCGCCTTCAACTCCTCCAAGAAGGCGTCCACAACGTCGAGACGTCTCCTCTTCTTCTTCGTATTTCTCATCCGTCTCAGAGCCCAATCCTGCAGATACGACAGCTGGCTTTTCAAAGCCATGAGAACATCGTCGCTGGTGCCGAACATTGTTATCACAGCCATTGCCCTCTTTTTCAGATGCTTAGAAGATCCATTAAGAACTTTGAAAGCTACAGACATGTCCCGACTGCCAAAACATGTTTCGATTGCCAGCAATTGCTCGTATGGGCAATACGGTGAGCCGGTGGACAAGTCTGTGATGAGGGACCGTGAGTGCGGATTGTTGATAGATTCGCGGCCTATTTGAACGAGATTTTTCATTCGCTCGTCGTAAGGTAGGCGCTCGAAGCGGGAGAGAATGGTTTGTTTGTCCATTTTCAGGATTAAAAGAAGGGTTGGGACTAGCGTTGATGAGAGAAGTCAGTCCAGGGACGGACGATGGCCTGGAGAAGGTTCGGGCAGTAGATGCACTTTAAGTTTTGCCCAAAGACTGCAGTAGATTCCAGTTCTTACCATATAAATATATTGTTCATGCGTGCATTTGCCTTCGGTATGATTCAGACGGTCAGCCTTCATGTACTGCCAAGGCACAGCAGAGCGCAGCAGCCCCGCACACGTGAGAATCATAATGAAATTCTCTCATTAAGCTATGAAGACTTCGGATAGAAGAACGTGCATACGATTTTTAATACTGTTGATAATAGGTGATAGTTGGATCAGATGTAGAGATGATTCCAGGCGAACGAAGTGGGGCAGGTGCAACGAGAAATGGGTGCACGTGACCACAATGCCAGTTTCAATCTTCATCTTTAGTTTTGGCTTGAGTCAACATTTGGTGGTCTAGTATAAATCATCTTCATTTATTCTATTTGTCTTGGGGCCAACTTTTGCTGACTACATATTTCCGTGCAATATCTTTAGCGAGCATGGGCTTCATCATCCCAAACGGAATTGCCGTTCAGCTGCCGTAGTGTCAAATTTTATGGTATCTTATTGAAGCTTGAATTTGGCTGTTCTGATCGATCCAAGATATACTTTCTAGACTTTATTTGCAGCTGGAATCGTGAGACCTTTACTAAGTACAAGTGAATATCAAGCATAGCTCCTTACGGGCATTCGCTCGCTTTTGCACTTCTCGTCGATGTTTCTCTCAATTTCTTTTCCTGGATATTATATTCGAGCATGTTGCCTTTTCTTTCCATGTTCATCAGTAGTTCTAAATTTCCAAACAATCTTTTTTTTCATCGTAGTTTCCGAGGCCGAACTCCGAGTCGGGACAGTATCACACATGCCGCTGTGAAATCGAGTCGCACAAATAGCTTTTTGGTCAGCACCGAAATTACAGGTCAATCTGGGAAGGAATTTGGTTTCTCAATACCTCATAATCGCTGCCTGATAGTACAAGTTGTAGCAGGAATGTCAGCCTCGCGACGCTTTCACCAAAACAGATCCCTGCTCGCGAGGAGGATCGCCATTACGATCTAACAGCGCCACATTTCCAGGGGTTTTAGTGCCAGCCTCACCCCGCCTTCCCCAAAGCAGCCCCTGCCAGCGAGCGCTACGAGCCTATCAGCTTCGTCGTTCCCCTTGCCGGGGAATCTGGTGCGAGGCTACGATGATATCTGCTTGAAAACACCAGGTACATCTTACTGTGCCTCTCGAGGAGATAGGAGTTAATTCATTTCCTTCTTGTATAAGACCATCTTCTTTCCCTCAATTATTCAAAAATCATCATCCAACAATCACTCCAATCTTCCAGTTCAAAAACCGCAATACAGACCATTCAAACGGCAGTCATCGATCTACTTTATTGTCTTCACTCAATTCCACAATTATAAACATACCTCAAAATAGAACATCGAATCAACAATGGCATCCCCAATCCCAGCTCCCCGCATGGTCATCACCACCCACCAGAGCGACGGCACATCCGTCTTCGCCCGGGACACCATCGCCGAATCATTCCAGCCTTTCGGGCCGGGGCGATCAGCCTTTAGCTCTTTCCACAGCGCCGATGTCGTGCCTGCCTCGAACCAGGCCTCCATCCCAGAGCTCTCTAAAACCCTACCACGTTGCCCTCCTGCCGGTGTCTTGTTCTGCACTACAGATTTCGCCCCCAATTCTAGCGCGCCGATGCACAGGACTTTGTCGCTGGATTACGCCGTCGTGCTTTCCGGGGAGGTAGTCTTGAGACTTGATGGAGGGGAGGAAAAGACGATTAAGGCGGGGGAGATGATTGTTAGCAGGGGGACAAACCATGAGTGGCATAATCGCACGAGTGAGTGGTGCAGGTGTTTGGTTGTAATGGTGGCGTCTGAGGCTGTCAAGTTGGAAGATGGGACGGTTTTGGAAGAGACTGTTTTTAAGAAATGAGGAAAGGAAAACGCTGAAGTGGAGAGGTAGAAAAGAAGCATTGAAAATGTTGTATCGATAGTTTCAGTCTTATTGGTGTTGATTTTTGGTTCGGGCAAGAAATATAGATAAATATAGAAATCATCATCACGTGTGGCGTTCCTTTTTGTCTCATCTTGGCAGGGGTTCGCTTGCGAGCAGTCAACGTCCTCTCTCTTTGCTCCTCATTCATTTTTCAATACAAAACCTTTAACTTTTGTAACAGACAATCCATTCATAATTCATACCTCACTTTCCTGCGTAAAATGTCAGGTTCTCGAGCAAGCAGAGGCTGCGAGCAATGCCGCAAACGAAAAGTCAAAGTACGCCCCTACCCCTGACCGATCCTCGAGTCCCCAGCTAACAACCACCAGTGCGACGAAGGCCGCCCATCCTGTAACCGCTGCATAAATCGCGGCGAACTCTGTGTCGGGTACCGGGATCCCCAACACACCTTTCTCTTCAAATCAGAGAACGAGAGGACAGCTGCCGTCGTCTCCCGCAAGGCTGCACGGCGCAGAAATTCATTCAGCTCAGGCTCAAGTTCTCGTGCCCGCAATAATTCCACCAGCAACCATTCAAGTTCTGTCATCAGTAGCGATGACAGCGATCTCGAGGCAGCAACTATGAGTTTAAATCTAAATATGGGGAATCCCTACCCTTGGCTCAAGCAACCGCCGACTTCGCACGCACCAAGTGTGGAGAAGAGGGCTGTGGATAAGTTTTTCGAGAAGTTTGTCTTATTCCCGTGTAATTCCGGATCTTCGTCTGGATTTCTGGAGCAGCTTCCCTGTTTGTTTGAGGAGGTTCAGACGGAAGGCCGCGTGGCGTTGAGGTGGGCGGTACGTGCTGTGAGTTTCGCTAGTTTGAGCAATGAGCAGGGAAGTGAGGAGTTGGGACGCAAGGCGCATGTTTGTTATGGGAAGGCTCTTGAATCATTAGGACAGACTTTGAAGAATAAGGAGGAGAGGGTTAGTGATTATACGTTGATGACTATTGTAGTGCTTGATTTGTTCGAGGTACCCACCCCCTTTTTTCTCCCCCCTATTCTCCTCGCTAAAGAATGCAAATAGACGATATACATCCAAGACCCAGCAGCCAAGGGCTCCCACACAGAAGGCATGGCTCAGATCTTACGTCTCCGAGGACCAGATCAAGTCTACTCCGCCCGTGGCTGGTCGCTATACAGACTGGCACACCACCGTCTCCAGCGCCAACAACTGCATTTCGATAACGCCCCAGCAATCTCTCAAGAACAAGAAAATCTCATCTCCTCGCTCGACCCCTCCACACCCAGCGCCCGCATAGCAGCTGACAACTTCGCCATCTCCAAAGTCTGCTCTCGTGCGCGCGACCTCCGTGCAAAACTGGCCGATACCTCGTCCCTTTCAGACACTGAGACAATCTCTCTTATCAAGGAAATGCACGAACTAGACAAAACAGCTACAACCTGGCGCGTCGGGCCAAGCTGGTCTTTCAAAACAGTATATAAGCGCGACATACCAAATTGTCCAGCGCATTTTCCAAACGTTATACAGCTGCATCACGATGCTTGGATAGCATACGAATGGAACTACCACCGCACCGGGCGGCTAATCCTGCATACGAATCTCCTAGAATGTCTTTCCAGACTCATATCATCGACTTCCCTCGCCTCAAACACCTACTCATCTTCCTTCATCTCCCCCTCCGACCTCCAAACTCCCTCCACCTCTGATTCTCCAAGTCTAGCAGAACTCCAAGAACACTACACCCACTCCAGCCTCACAATCCGCCGCCTCGCCGACGAAATCCTATCCACCGTCCCCCTATCACTAGGCGAAATATCTCCTGACGGAGAGCTACTCACCCTCCCTCCCGTTGAAAACTTAGACGAAGTGGGAATAGAGATATTGGAAGAGAAGAAAACATTACAAGGGGTGGGTGCCTACTTTTTGTTATGGTCGATAAAGATACTGAAGAGTCATGAACATGTGAATGAGGAGCAGAGGGAGATGGCTAGGGGTGTGTTTGAACGGATTAGGGAGGTTACGGGGATGAAAAAAATGTTGGGGGACAAGAGCTGTATTTGAATGTCGTGGGAAGTTGATGGACAAAGTTGGACATGGATTGGGGAAGGCTGGGAAGGGATGGACTATACCCAATATACGCGACGTTTTGGTTCACGAATGACCTACATTTACATACACGAAAATTCGAAGGGGTTTTAATTCAATTGACTACTTCCTATCTGCTTGGAGTATTATGCCATAACAGAGTAGCCACCCACCCACTCCATGGACAATACCAATCGTCTCTTCAACATTCTATCAATTTTCCCTTTCTCTGCTCCAATTCAAACCAAAACGGGTATCACATGATGGGGACTATAGACCAAAATGTCAACCCCTGATATGAACAGACATGCCTCTCCTCTGCATCCAAAAATTGAAATAGGTATCAAAAATCACGCACATGACTATATATATTGCCATCCCTGGAGCAAACCATCCCCAAACTCCACGACTCGTCTCACCCGGCCAAGGTAGGTGTACTCCCTTTGACCTCCTTTTGGGCCTGTTTGCGCACTCAAAAACAATCATGCTGACTATGCCAAAGCACACCGCCACCGGTTCATTATCGTGAATGGTGAATTGGAAATTTCGTCTCATCATCTTTCCCCCCTCATCTTTTTGGCCTCTTTGCAGGCTTCTTGCCTTTCCCCTCTGGCAAATCGTCGTCATCATCCTCATCCGGATCATCATCATCGTCGTCGTCGTCTTCTCGCGGGCGAACTCCTCCAGTCGACTTGGCGTTGCCCTTTTTCACGCTAATAAGGCAGCCCTGATGTTTGAGCCGCTTTGTGAGCTCAGTGCTGGCTCTCATACCGCCAAAATCCTTAGCGTTGAATACCTGGAAAGATTGGCTGTAAACAATGCTACTGATGGGTACCTTGTCACCAGAACGCATGCGGAGGGGATCCAGAATCATGAGACTGAATCTCAGACTATAGGTTCCCGGCGTACGGACAGAAAGATCGGGAAATGTAAAGAAACAGCCCTCAACATCATGCTCATCCAACCCCACGAAAGGCGACGATACGAGTGTCCCCATCAACCGCCGTTGCTGGCGTTTGTCAGTGGTGCCAGGCATTGCGGTGTCATCCCGGTCCGCTATCGGGTCCCAAAGCGTGCAGTGAACCACAGCACATGGCTGCCTGATTAACGCACTCAACTCTTCTGCGGATGAGTGAGGATCTTCAACAAACATTTGCAGGATTGGCGGTGGGTCAATCACTCTACGGTCCCGTTCACCAAACCCACAGGCGCGTGCTGCCAATGGTTCTTGGCGCATGCCTATTGTATATTTGACTGGCGGACGTTGAGGTGCGGGACTGGATAGAGTTAGCTGATGGGCTTCATGTAACGAAAAGGTAGCTGACCTGGGATTGTCAGTCAAAAGTCCAGATATCGACATTGACGCAGAGCTTTGGCTGTGGGGGGGTGGTGGTGGTGGGGGTGGAGAAGTCATGTTTCCCGGACGTTGAAAGGGCGATGTTGATTGACTTGGGGGAAGGGGAGACTGAAAAGGGCTATTGCTTGGATTTGAGGAAGGCGAGACCATATGCGTTCGAGTGTCACCCTTCGGAGGATCATAGCGTCTCTGAACAATCTTCCTGATCTGTCTGGGTTGGGTTGGCGGGGGTCTTGGTTCAAGTGGGTAACCCGGTGGATTTGGTGGACGGCCTTGAATCAGGACGGGGCCCGTGGAGTACTGTGGACTTCGTAAGTTTGTTGGTGGCAGAGGGGGATGATATATATGCTGTACTGGAGCGTTGGGATCCGCCTCACTCGACCAAAGGGGATGATTCACGCTCTGTTGGCTCGGATATGGCCGTGGCGCATATTGATTGTGTGTTTCTTGATCCATACGCTCGTGCTTCGGGAGAAGCGACGACATTGGCGGCAGCATCGGCTGCGGAGGTCTTGAGCTATCGTTTTCAGCAGTTCTTGAAGGGTATGAATAGGCTTGCTGCGCGGGAGGGGCCACGCCGGTTCTCGAGGGTTCGGGCATCGACATGTTTCTTTCGGTACTTGACTAATGAGACAAACGTTTGGAGGATGCGCCGCAGGGACGGCTGTGGGTAAAGAGTCTAATATCATACGTCAGAAGAGGTTTCCAGGATACATGAGGGGTTCCAGGTTGTCTTACTCGAGTCCTCGAGCACCTACTCGAACCTTGGTCAGCCCACGGCTACCTACTCCTACTCCTGCAGACAACTGAAACTAGAGGGCAATTGTAATTGCGCTCTTGCGCAAAGCGGTAAAAATCTGGGACCCCTCAATTGTCAACTCTCCATGACCTTGTTCCAGTTGCAAATGCGTCGTCGACGCGGTGGCAGATTTCTGTAAAACTCGTGCGGAGTTGGATAGTCGATTCAAAGGCGCGGGCACTGGCAAATGAGCGATCAATTGCGAAGGTGCTTGGTGCTGTTCCGTCGATAATATATAGAGATTGTCTGCGTTCCGATTCTCGACAATGAGTGGTGGGTGACTACTGCATAGTCGACCGGATTGGCGGCTTGCAAGCAGGTGAGAGCCGAGTTGGATTCTGGGGCCCTGTAATTGTGAGCTCTTTCTGTATGGCTCCTGTATGGCTGCGAATGTCTTGTATGCAATATTTGTTTGCTGTGACACCGTCGCTGGGTCGAGATGTAATCACAAGATGACTTTGAGGAAAGCGGCGGTCTAAGGAATGGGAGAGAGTGAGAGTGAGGGAGAAGGAGAGAAGCTGCGCTGGACATGAAAGGTCCGAAAGGAAGGCTCGAGCTACTGTATGTAGAGCGCCAGGGACGGTCGAGACTCAAAAGTACGGTACGAAGGAAGGCGTAGAGGGCCAGGCTGAGGCAAGCGCCGACAGCAAAGATGGAAAATGCAAGCGCGGGCTGGGGTCAGGCTTGGGCTTAGGCTTAGCAAACATTTGATAACGCAGAGGAAGGTTCAAGGAGGGAGGAAGGAGGCAGCCGAATTAAAAGCCAAGAATTCAGGGAGTCGGGGAGCCTGCAGAAAGCGGGTTTAAATGGGACCCAGAAACCCGGTGTATGAAAGTCAGGGTTCTTGGTAGCTGCATACCACGCTTCTGGTGGTTCGTTGTTGGCGGCGTTGCACAGAGCACGAGTGGACGAGGCGTTTTGGCCCTCCCTCCCTCTGTTGGATGCTTGGATTCCTTGGAAGTTGTTTGGATGTGATGCTCTCCGCAGGCTGGATTGACTGGAAACTTCAGTGGCGGCGAGGGTCAAGACTCAAGACGGCGTCGCTATCACTGCGGTGACTGGAATCGGACAGATGTCCCTGGCTTTGGATGATATTCTGGCATTTTAAGTCGAGCAAGTCTGGTTGTCCACTGGGTGTTAACCAGGTCCAGGTACAGGGGTGACAACATTGTTCGATGTCGAAGACTCGAAAGTCCTGCTTGATCAACCCGGTGCTCCACCAATTACCCCGGAGCACAACCCTGCCCTGGGCTAGTTGCAAGATTTGTTTCCACGCAAACGAGGCGACCACCCACAGGCTGAGGCACGAGGACGAGGGACACATCGCTTGCCAAGCGATCCCTATTCTCAGAAGGTCCAGCGCCAATGGCCCTCTTCGCGTTCAGTTTGTGGAGAGAAGCCCGAAGGCGCAAGAGCTTTTCTCCTTAGAGAAGTTTACCAGCGAGCATTGCGTTTCTACCGAGTACGTCAAGCAGAGCAGCGACAACAACAACGTGCTTCTGACCTAATCCCAGCACGCATATCATGGGACCAAGTCACTGCACCAAGCCATAGAAATTTTTGAAATGCGTGCAGAGTCTTGGTCGTACGTTCTCTACCATTTTGCTGCTCGCTGCAGAAGCACCGTAACCTCCCCTTTCTTCCGCTTTATCTTCTCACCACAAACCCAGACCTAGATTAATCACCATTTCGCAATTATGTAGCAAGCATGCTCGAAGGTATCAGACCTTCCGAAGGAACCCCTCATTTCGACGCCCTGCATATATCTGGTGGTCTCATCAATCTGGTCATCCCGCGCATCTTTGACCAGCGTGCCGGCGTTCCACAAACAACTCCAACAGATCGATCTTCGACCAGGCGTTCTATCCAATGCATTTCTGTACGGACTCAGCCAATATTAGCCAATTCCATTCCATGCCATGCCATCATTGCCATGGAGGTCTCCAGAATCCAGACCTCAAAATGAATCACCCGCTGTCGTTCAGAGAAACATCTCCATTCGGAATTTGCGGCTGCAGCCTATCTTCCGTATGATCTTCAAGCCGGAATGAGAGTTTCATGGATGTCGTCCGGGCGGAGTGCGGAGGGCAAGGACCTCCCTCACCGGCACTTGCAGCATGGGGCTGACGGCGGGTTCTAGGGCTTCAAGCTCCACAGTCGAAGCTCAATGCCGCTATCCTTCTGGGGCGACAAACCTCCGTTTCGCCCAGAGATTTGAACAAACATCGATTTCTCGACCATCGAGGTTTCCATCCCATCATATCCTTTTAACAGTCGTTACTATCTCAAAAATGGAACCCCCACGACGGTGGGTTGGTGGATAAATCATCTGGCAGCGGCTACCCCTGAAATGATGCCTGTCTGCAGATTCTACCATGGCGCCAAATCATTAATTTTCTACGATTCGTGCGTACAGCAGGTAGACCTGTCACATTACTCAGGCGCTCGAAATGCATTCTCTCGTTACCAAACCATGTTTGCAACGTGTACCGGGTTCGGTACGACAACACGCATGCGATTTTACAGCTGGGCTTAGGGCTCAACACGCCTCGGATCGACGGATTGAAACATAGCCAACAAGGACGTTGAGGAGTCTCCAACATGAGCATTGTGTATGCGGCCCGCTTCCGAGGTCTATCCTCCATGGCCAGCCGCCCATGTCCTCACGCGGCCCGATTTTTGGGCACCAGGTACCCTAATACTCGATCCCGCTCATTGGATTTGGATCTCAGGGGCTCGGGATTTCATGTTCATACTTCAATTGTCAACGGCCAACAAGAGGCAGGCAAACAGCGGCCAGTGGGTCCAGGTTACGACAACATAAAACCTGTTTGAAATTGTTCTTAGACTGTTTTCCAAAACAAGACTCCTCCTGCCGAACATACGAGTGGACATTCGGCGCTCAGACTCCCAAAGTGGAGATGACGGGAATTAAAAAGCCACGATCAGGCCATTGTGACGAATTCAGATAAGCAGGCGCTTGGCAGATCGAGATCGTTCACCCATGCTAGAACATCAGCACAGACGAGGAGGTCACCAATTATTGCGAGCCTTGAAATCTCCAGGAAAAGGCGACTGCCCTATGAAACCGGCCAGAAACAAAAAGCAAAAGGACTTCTGCTCAGACAACAGCTTGCAGATACCGCGGTCCGCAACGCATTGCAGGGCGCCTGCAGGCGCCATTCGCCTCCGCAATAGATTTTCTCAACCAAAACACTTCCTCAGGCTTCCTCGTAACCATCACCTAACACAGGCGCATTTGACGACCGAGTTGCTCACAAGACGGCCAGCAGTGGGCACTGCAGCATGGCGTATCGTCTAAAGCAACAGGTAAGCCTCTGTTTCATGCTATCTCCCATACCATTCGAAAGATCTGGAAGCACAGTATTCTTCAATCTCTTCCGTGTATATTCAACTATTGTGTTACTCCTTGACACAATATTACATGTGGTTCAAATGGGTTAAAACCTTGACCGCCTACGGGAAGGATCGGATGCAGCCACCAGCCACTCAGGTCTTCCTATTAGCATTGGCCTTTATATTGGTCAATGACATGAAGTTGAAAATCCAGGACTACCGGAAGCAATCGTCCGAAAATAACTGTCATCACACAACGCTCAAGATGAGTGCAACTTTGATATGTTGGCAATTCGTAAACGGCAGCCAGCGATGCTGTGTTACTCGCAGATCCCCTTGCCAACTCATACCTTATTCCGACTTCGAATACACACATACCTGGTCACGGCTATTCAAGCATACCGTTGTTTACAGCATGTATCACAGCATCGTCCCTGGTTATTCAGCACTGCCGACTTTCCGGTACTACCACACCCAGGATATTGGACATTATTCTCATATTGAAGGTATCTCCTATGCAAGCTTCAAGCTTCTAACTCCGCATGACTTTAGAAATTTTCTGCTAATGCGTGACATCTTTCTAGCGCAATTATACCGTTAATATTTCTCCTTGTCGCCATCTGTTGAGAACTGTATACAGTACGTCGGCGCGATGAAGCCTGCTGAAGATGGGTTTTGGCTACAAAAGCGGTCTGCTCAAAGTTTGAGAGTCTGTTCGACTCACCTTATCTTTGCTTTTCCTATTTTTTGTTTTTTGTTTTTTTTTTCAACTTTCGGTACAAAAGAAGCAATGATAGTTGCTGAATCTGCAACCCATGTAGTATTTCATGTCGTGTAACGATTGCTGGAGTTTCGAGTAAGATCAGCGCGCAACTTCGCCTGCCAACCGCTTCTTCGGAACATGTCCCGACTGCGAGCAGTGACAAATCTAGCTGTGCCATAGGTGGCGTCTGAGGTTTGCGGCACAGAAGAAAATTCTTAGACATCGAGATGTGTTAAGAAGATCGGTTTCTCGTCTCAAGTACCATTGTATCTTCCAAATACATGGCATTAGCAGCCAATGCAATGCAGGACCTGCTCGGACCCTTGGTCGCCATTGTAGATTCGTTTTTACGGCATCTTGCACTTGCACGCATTCAAGCGCCTTCTCCCGTGCGATAGTGGTTTGCGCGGACCCAGAGCACTGGTAATGCTCTTTCTACCACTCCTTCCATGTTATCACAATCCTAGATCCTATCTGATTTTGTGTAGGAACACTAATCTCAGAAATGAGACCCCTCAGATTTAGTACAACTTTACGCATTTACATTACACATGCCAAAACGGCCGTCGGTGTCTCAAAATCGTACGATTGAATCGACGATCGTCACAGAGCCTCTCCCACTATTTTCTCCGTGGCAGCGTCCCGACGGTTCCTTAAATCTCGACCAACCTGAGTGAACATAGCATATGCTGCCATTTGAACCGGTTGAATGGCACCGCTCAAGCGACAAGCGACGTTCTGCAATCTGGCTCAAAACTTTCCGCAACCCGGCGGCTTGCCCATTATCCTCATCCGTGACTTCAAGCTTGAAGTTAAATGCGCTTCCCGGTCCAGTGCTCTTCAGTCGGAGTCCAAGTAGCAGGCGTGGTTACTGGCTTAAACGATGAGGGATTATTCGGCTTCGACCCGTAATTTCCATTGACAGCCATGAAGTGATTATCCGCGCGCAACAGTTGATTGGCGGCAATTTTTTGATAATTGGTACCGAGGCGGTGGCGCTGGCTGTCGGCATAGGAGAAAAGTCGGGCTTGTAGCACTGGATCAGCTGAGGCTCGACCCCTGGAATCGAGTGGCCGGGTGGGAACGCTACTTGTTCGATTTCAGCGAAATACTTTCCCGGCTGCATACGATTAGTTTTCGTCTCCAAGGAGCGACTTCAGAATGGGAAGACTCACATTTCCGTTGAGGATAAGCTTTTCGACAGGTCCGAGAGGAGCTTCTGCATGTGGCGAAACCTTGCTCAAATCCAAGATTTTCCATCTGAAATCTTTGACCTCGGACGGATCGAGCACCTGAATATCCATTGTCCAAGAGGGGAAGTCCCCTTTTTTAATCGCATTGAAGATGTCTTTAGTACGGGAATCTGGATCCCCTCCCCTCTTCCGAGCTCAGCAGCTTCATCGTTTGTCAAAGTCTCATTTCCTTGATCGGTCTTGGCGTGGAATGGATAAATTTGAATCTGCCATGTCTTCGTAAATTTGAACATTTGTGGCCAGAATACCATATAGCGATATGACTGAGGAGTCCCTCGATCAGAGAAAAGCGTGTATCATTTTGTGGCATTATCTATCGAAGCCACCTCCCATCGCATCCCAACCCCATTCCGCCAACAGCTCATCTACACGATACTGCGTCGCCCAACCGAGATCGATTTCAATCCCCCGCAAGAGATCCAGAATTCTCTTTCTCTCGCCCGCCGATTCCAAACACTGTCCTGCGATGAACAATGGCTGCAACATATGAATACGGACATACCCAGGCGGTCGCCCGAGTGCAATAGCACATATTTCTTTGCAATGGTATGCAATCCTGTCAGGAATCTCTCGATAACGACGAAGTTGATCTCGGACGGAGTTGGAGTTTTCTCGGGGCTTGTGAAGAAGCAGCATTACTTGTGCGAAGTGGTAGTGTTGCATTGTTACAGCACAGAGTGGAATGCTGTAGAAAGACTCTGCGAAGAGAGATCGAGCTGGGTTCGTTGAGTTAGGATCTGGCTCTAGTCTACCGGCTGGTGAGAATGTATTTGGGAGGCTTTGATGCCACTTTGCTAGCTCGTTTTCGAGGGACGCCCAGGTGGTGGCTTTGTCTCGTAGCTCACTGGAATCCGTAGCAAGTTGGTTCATCAGCTTAGATAGAATCCATACTAGCTTGTTTGATAGCATGTCTTCCCTGGTATCGCTTTGCTTTGATGATTGAGCCAGATCTAGCGGGTTCTCCGATTGCGATCCTTCGTATTCGTCAATCTGAAGCCCAGCAGCTCGCCAAAGACCAAGGTCGTCAGTATCAAGTCGAGTTTTGGTCCGATTGATAAAAGCAGCAAGGTAATCGCAACGTGCAAAATTCCAGAACGTAGCAAGCTGTGCTCGTGAGGCTTTGGTGATTTGCGGCATCACAGTCACATTTGCGGCGTCGAGCAAAGACTTCACCCCACTCAGATGTCTGTGGACCGTTAGCTCAATCACCGAGAATATGGATATATGAGTTCTCACCTCGACCATTCCAGATTTGATCCATCCATAAATTCATAGACTGACAGAATTGATGTACAGGCAAGCAGCCCATCTGCAGCACTGGAAGAATCGGTCTCCTGGTTACCTCGCCGCCGTTTTCTACTTCCCTCGTTGTCATCGGGATTACAAGTCCACAAGGATTGCTGAGCCACATTCTTGACCAGCGATTGCTGTAGACACGTAATCGCTTTATCGTAATACTCTGCCGCTACATAAAACCAATCCACGTTCTCGGCATCTGCTAATGATTCTGTGGCAGCTGGCTGGCTGCAAATTCCACCTGCCGTTGCTTTCTTCCCCTTGACTCGACCAAGTTGCTTAGCTGCAATGGCACAAGCTGCATATTTCAGGAGCGCGCAGGAAGTGGCTTCTACTGGGACCATGGTGGAGAAGTAGCTACTTTGGTCGTAGAGATCTAGCCTGTATATTGTTAGTTATTGAAGATTTGTGAGGCGAATGGTGACTTACCATGGGCCAACGGTCTCAGAAAAATGTCGTATTAGAAATAGAACCTTGAAAGTATTCTCTTCATCTCCCCTAGACGCTTGTTGCGACTGTGTGGCTTTAGAGAATGTCTTCGAAGTAGTTGGAAAAACCGCGCGAACGTTTTCGGACCAGGACTCGTCGTCGGAACGTAGTGGCTCTATTCCGGATGATCCAAATATAGACTTTGGAGTCTCCCCGATATCAGGGATATTTTCATAATCCTCGACCGAACCCCTGAGTGTGGGCATCGACGCATCACTAGGTGTTGTTTCTCCAACGTTCGCCACGTGTGGACCATTGACCAGATCCACAAAAGAGGATGAGGTAGTAGTTTGCCGCTCACTTTCAGGCGTCTCATTTGAAGTCTTTTCAAAGCGCAAATTAGTATCATCGTGAGCAACATATCTCGTTAATTGACAGCTCCCATTTCCGCTCTTATCAAGTACGACTGCCAGCCCGGGAGAACCCTCAGATACGGGTCCCGGACTCTGACTTTCTTCAGTCAAAACGTCTCTGTTTTCACCGTAGTGAAATTTTCGGCGTAAGCCAGCTCCCTCATCTAAGAACTTGGTCTCTTGAAAGTAACCAGGACACTGAGAGTTCGCGGTGGCGCATCTTAGACAGCCTGGGCGCTGCTCATCGCACTGTGGCTTGTCAGCACACCATAGGGCTTGTTTGGAATTCATGTACCTTTAGGTGACGAGTTCTGCATCTCCCGCATGCTCCGCCATCTTTCTTTCTCGGCATCTTTCATGCTACACATGAAGTGCAATAACGGAGTTTAGATGCAGCAGTCAACTTCTTGAGATCGGTATATTTGTCATGTAATTAAGCACAGGGGTTCATGCAAGGGTCTCACCCCGCGCCCCACATATACCAGCCTCCTTTTTGCCAATGGCCCCTTGATCTTGACAGCTTGTACTCGACATTTGAGCAAAGGCATACAATTATTTTATTCTGGATAATTCAGGTTTGTAAACCCATTGAAGTAATTTCTCTGAAGCTTATGCCCAAGCTCCAATCAAGCTCATTCCAAACGCACCTCCAAAAACCAGCAAACAAGCCACTACTCTCCTCCTTCCACTCAACACCCGCCAGCTCTCATCACTCAAGAAGTCCTCAGACATTAGATCAACAAGAGATGTGAAAGTCAAGAGACCAGCTGAGATAGCATTCATGATTCCAACCATTAGAAGTCCAACTTCCGAATCGGGGCTGTAAAGCGTGTGAGTTGCTAGGCCAATAGCTTGGCCGATGGGCGTTCTGCAAATGGAGTCAGTGAAGGGAAAACTAGAAGATAGGGGAGAACTAACGTGCAGCCATATGCTAGGGCCATGAGCCAGGGTTGATAAGCCCGTGGCTTCCAGGTAAGAGCTGCGATGCGAGATCCTAGGGCTAGGCCTTCAAAGGTTTCTAAACACTAATCAGCAGAGCTTCCCTGAAATTGTGAGGTTACTCACGATGGAAAGAAATAGCAATCAAGAGAACGACGAAGTCATTTTCAACTGCGACGCTCAGTGCCATACCGATGAAGACGCTGTGAAACAAGATTCCTATTTCCAGAAGTAGGCACTGTAAAAGTGCTTTCTTGTGTTTCTGAGTCTCCGCCGACATTTTCACAGACTCTGATTCATTTAAGAATAAACCTTGCGATTTTTCAACATTGGAGCCGCCCAATCTTTCAATAGCACTAAGATCAGCACTATTCTGCATTACACGCTGCAATTCTCTTCCAGTACTATTTTCCCGTCCCCGAAGCAATTCTTGAGGACGCTGATCTGCTCAAGCAATGAGTCTCTCAACAGTCACCCAATTTTAGCGATAGACTTACCTCCCTGTCCTTCAGAACACACTGCATTCCCTTCTATCACCCCAACCGGAAACGCACAGCAATTCCTCCCTGGGCTAAACACCATCTCCACGATCGCAATACCGAAGACAGCCGCCAAAGCCAGCGCCCCCGCTATAGCCGGATATTGCTCATTCTGTAAAATATTAATACCATATTTTTAGAGCACAAGGAAACATAATTCGGGAAGCGAAACAAAGGGGTGGCTTACCCAAAACGCCGGTAAACATGGATCGGTAAGCGATATGAATGCCGTAGGAAGCAAATGCACAAAAGCAGTAGCGATGAGAACACCGGTACCAAAATGCCGTACTGTAAAGAGGAATGTGGGCGGGATGCGCAGACGGGGTAGTTTGAGGATGAGGAGGGGGAAGGCGCAGGCTGTTGTGGAGATGAGGAGGATTATGAAGAGGGCTGCGGTGTGGAGGGGCAGGTTGTAGGAGGTGGGATCGCTGGGGTTGTTGCAGGTTGGGGAGTCTCGTGCGAGGAGTATTAGGGCGTTTCTGCGGGTTATTTTTGACATGGTTGATTCTGTTTTTTTATTTCGTTAATTTTGTTTATTGAGGGAAAGTGTGGTGTACTCACGATTGTTACTCTGAGCTAGGGCATGCTCGATCGGCGCTGGGTTTCTGTCACGCACTCCCACGAAAGTCTGATTGTGAAATCCAGTACGTTGGAGAGAGGTAAACTTTATGTAGGAACCAAGCCGGAAAGACGTGGATCCAGCGTCGTCACTTGGGTCTATTACGCGGGTTTTCGGGTGCCCAGATTGACGACCGCTCTTGGCTGTGGAGTAGCTACCACTGTGGCGCAGGCCCACACAAGCTATTCCGACTCAAATAGCAATTCAAGCTCAATTGAGACGTGAAATTCCTCAATCGCCAGTGGTTGATGCATCGGGATTTCCCGAGCAACTAAATGCACTAAGTATGACACGCACTTGAGGTCATATGGGCCCTTTGCACAGTAGCAAGCAGCGTGACTCTGCAGAAACACCGGGGAAGGAAAAATAGACCACCATGCCGCTTCCTGGAAGGGCCATTATGCAAATCACATTTATTCATTATGTGCCATACTATACATCAACGCAACTGAGGTATATGCCTAAACCATACCAGCAGCCAAGCAAAGTTTCCATTCAAACGCCGAAACAAACCCCTCAATTCATATGCATCCTGACCCTCACTCCTATTTACTTCGGCGCCTCACCCTCAACGAACCTCAAAGCCTCCTCTCGACTCACAGCATCAATACCACTAGTCTTATTATGGAATGTAACACCATAGCACTTATCAGCAACGAGCAACATCTCGGGTCTGAAAGTCGTGCAGATGAATTGTCCACTCATGCCACCAGCGCCGTTCTCGTTGTCTTGTGAGCTCTGCTGTTGGGAGATCTCCTCAAGCATTTGCGCGACAGCGGTACGGTATTGAGCGTCTAGGTTGGCATCGATTTCGTCGAAGAGGTAGAAGGGTGCGGGGTCGCACTGTTGAATTGCGAAGACGAGGGCGAGGGCGCACAAACCTGGGTAGGTACGGTTAGTAATTGTAGGTAAAGTTCCAGGAAAGGTTGAGCTTACTCTTTTGTCCACCAGATAATTGCTGAATTCGCTGTTGTTCATCGTGCTTGCTATTGAATGACACGCTAATGCCTACACCGGTGTAGTTCTCCACACTCTCACGATTCTCCTCATCGGAATCGTCTTCTTGCACACGTCGGTCCATCTTGCGCTGGATGATGAGCTTGCCGCGACCAGCTGGTACCAAGCGCTCGAAAATCTGGGCGAATTCCTTAGATACTTGCTTGAATGTCCTTTCGATGGCCTCATCCTTGCGTTGATCTAGAACCTCAACCAATTCTTGGATTGAGGACTGAGAGTCATCGAGTTCCTTTCTTCGCTTGGTCAAGCTATCTCGTTGGGAAGTGAAGTTGTTGTACTGCTCGAAAGCTTTCTTGTTGACGTGCTTGTATTTCTTCAAGGCTTCATTGACTTTCTTGAGCCGAGAGGTAACCTGGAGAAATTAGAAATTGAACAAATATTAGCCTTGATAAAACCTACAGTCTTAGAGTCCACGTTGGAGAACTTCTCAAATGCCTCATCGGGAAGAACACCCAAATCACGAATGTTCTTAGCACATTCAGCAGCTGAAGCCGTTAGGAGAGCCTTCTTGGCAACACTCTTCTCCATCTTCTTTTGGTGTTTTTCAATGGATCTTGCGATCTCTTGCTGCTGCTCTTCCTTCTTAGCCTTTATTTTCTGGAGCTCCAAGACTCTCTTTTCGGCCTTGTCGATTTCAGCATCGTTTTCACTCAGTTTCTCTTCAACCGCGGCGGCAGCTTTCTGTATACGCTTGAGCTCCCGTTGCGACTGTTTGAGATTGCCAGAACCGGAACCCGAATTCGTGTCGATTTCTTGGCTGTTCAATTGGTCAAGTTTCATTCGCAGATTTTCGCGCAAGTCAACTTCCAAAAGCTGCTTTCGGCCTTCAAGCTCGCGTCGGCTCTTGCTCAGATCGTTCCATTGCTTTCGTAGCTCCGAGACGGTGGTGCTGAGTTGCTCCAATTGGGTCTCCTCGTTGGCACTCAGAGCTTTCTTGAAGTCGGAGCTTAACTCTGCCTCATATCCGCTCACACTGTCGCCGTGATCCTTGAGCATTTTCTCGACAACTTCCTTGCGGCGGATATGCTCTTCCATTTGACCTCTCTGCCTCTCAAGATAGGAGCTCTTGTTTCTTAATTCCGTCTTAAGAGGATCAAAGCCATCGTCGAGTTGCCTCAATTTTTGTTCCAGCTTTTGAAGGCTACCCATTGCAGCAGTGATCTCTTGGTCCTTGCTCTCGACCTCTGCTGCAACTTCAACGGCGCGTGCCCTCAAAGTTTCAAACTCGTCGCGCCACTTGTTCACGTTTCGGACTGCTTCTAGTCGAGACTTTCGAGTGTCGATATATCCTCCAGTCAGAGCACCCTTCTTATTTGCTGTGTCACCCTCCGGAGTGATGGCATTGCAGTTGTGACTCCGAGCATATTGAGAAGCGACGGCAAGAGACGGACAGACGATAGTTTTGCCAAAGACTTGGCTCATGGCTTTCTCGAACTTTTTCTCGAACTTGAGTTTGCTCATAATTGAAACGGCATCAGATGCGTTCGGCAGCTTTGCGGGCTTAGGTCGGAGCTGACTCAGTGGCATGAAAGTGACCCGACCTCCGCGCTGCTTCTGCAAGGCATCCATCAGCATGGTAGCTGTCTCTTCATTGTCAACAACGTAGTGGAATAAACTGTTGCCAGCGGTTTGCTCGGCAGCGGTTCGATAAGTTTCAGGAACATCAAGTAATTCAGCAAGAGTGCCGTAAGCTCCCGTGATATTGTTCTCCTGTTTGAGACGGCGAACAGTTGCAAGACCTCGGGAAGTGGCGCCATCCATTGTATTGGACAGTTCTCGCTCAGCGCGTTCTTTCTCCTGTCGTGCATCTGTGATGACTGAGTTCAGCTTGTCGTCTTCTCTGCGAAGCAGCTTTCGCTCGTCTGATAGCTTCTCCAGAGCGTCTTTTGCCGTTGTGACTTGTTCGGACAAGGCCTGTCGACTGCCACCCCAACCCTCAAGTCGTTCACGAAGACCAGCGATCTCTCCTTCCAGATTCTTGATCTCAGACTGCACAGCTTTGACCTCCTCATCCGCGTTCAGACGATTGGCCTTCTGCACACCCATGACTGTTTGCAGCTCTTCGATCTCGCCTCTCAGCCATTTGTCACGCTCAGCCTTGCTCTTGAATTGTGAACTTCGACCTTGCTTGTTGTAAAGTCGGTTCTGGGTGGCTTCAGCGATATCGAGGTTCTGCTTGACTTCTGTCTCCTTTTCCTTTCGCTTTTGGTAGTCGGGCAGAAGCTTCTTTAACTCAGCCTCCTTACCGGCAATTTCCTGCTTCACTGATTTGAGTTCTTGCTGATGTTGAGAACGAGCTTGCTCGGTAGCTGATTGACCATCGGTGAGAGTCTTAACATCCAGCTCAATTTTTGCTTGCACCTTTGAAGTCTCACGTCTATCCTCTTCCAATTGACGTCTTTCGAGCTGGAATAGATCCATTTGGCGGTTCAGTTGCTTAATTTCAGAATCCACCTCTGCGATTGCACGCTCGCCGTCCATAAAAGCTTCCCGGTCCTCATCCGTTCCCTCAAGGCCATTTTGACGAAAGTCTTCAATCTCATCAAGCGCACTTGCAAGGGCGACTTGTTCACGGTGGTAGAATGCGTACTCGAGACATCGGCGCTCTTTATCCTTTTCTTGGTAGCCGCGTAGCTCCTCTTTTTCTTCTTCTAACTCGGCAAGTCGCTCCTTAATGTAATCGAGCACCTCGTCAATCTTGGCGCGTTTGTTGTCCGTTTCGTTCATCATCTTCAATGATTCTGATCGCCGGGTCTCGTAGATCTGGGTACCAGCGACCTCTTTCAATAAATCCAGGCGCTCCTTATCCTTCATGTTTGTCAACGCCGTGACGCGACCTTGGGGGACGATATAGTAGGGATTCGATCGCGAAAATCCAGCCGACTCTAATAGATTCATAACATCCGATTTCGTCGCATTCTTGCGGTCGAGAGAGTACTCGTCTTTCTTCAGGCCAATGGTTCGACGTAAGATCACCTCGTCCTTTCCTGTCGGGAAACGCTCGTCGGAATTGTCAAAGATGATCTCGACGTAGGCAGACATGACCGCAGATCCAGATCCTTCGTGCAGAAGCGCCTGCCTTTCCTCGCGACCCATTCCAGTATATGAATCGCTGAGCACGAATCGAATGGCGGCGAAGAAGTTACTCTTTCCGGAGCCATTGCGACCAACCACCACGTTCGTCTTTGGGGAGAAGGGTTCGATGACGGTTTGTTCCTTGTAGCTGTGAAAGCATTAGTTGTAGTCGCCAAAGAAGAATTTAACAGAAATTTCACCTCTTGAAGCCCTGGATGATGATTTGTTTGATGTACATCTTCGCGATCTGCTTGCTGCCAGCGGGGCAGTCGTCCGAGACTTTCAAGAGAAGTTTTAACGCTGTAGAAGATTTCCGACTTGTCAACCTCGTCGCCGGTCAATATCTTGGAGATTCCTGGGTCGCCAGGGGCGATATGGTGAAGTTGTATGCCGCTGATGAGGTTCACGTCGCATTACGCGTAGGAAGAGTTGACGCGCCCAAAATCAATCGAGAGTCGCGTCCTAAAGCAGCCTAGCGGGGAATTTACCCCTCACCGCCTTCGAAGGGTCTGGCAAAATTAATTTCTGTACGAAAAGAGTCATTATTGGATTCTCTGTTCCTCAAGAATCACAACGTGTAACTTTTGAAAATATACACTTCATCAACATGGCAGAACCACCAAATACCCCTCAGGTCTCGACCCCAGCAGACGGACAATCTCCAACTCATTCTTATATCCCAAACCGCGGCTACGAAACCTCTTCTTCAGCTGCAGATGCCCCACCAAGTTCTGCAGGTGGCCAAACTGAGTACGCCGCCGACAACGAAGATGAGGTCTACGATGATTTATTCGACGAGGAGGACGAAGAATACTTCGAAGATATGGAGTACGATCCATCTTCTGGAGATCTAACCAAGTCCTACAACCGTCAACGGAAGCTGAACGACCAGAGTGCCACGGCCCCACGAATAAACCCACAAAAGCCAACCGCAAACACAAAATCGAGCGTCGATGATCAGATATCCAGTCTTGCAAAGCATGCGGCAAAGATTCGACTGGACGGCGGGGAATCACACCGGAGTCATGGCAAGGATAAATCGGATCGTGCGACCAGCGAACAAGTTTTGGATCCTCGGACTCGCATGCTGCTATTGCAGATGATCAATAGAGGCATAGTTTCAGAGGTTAACGGATGTTTGAGTACCGGGAAAGAAGCAAATGTGTACGGAGCGCTCTCGCTTCTAGCCACCGAAGGCGAAGAAGCCCAGCCCATCCACCGAGCAATTAAGGTCTATAAGACAAGCATTCTGGTATTCAAGGACCGCGATCGCTATGTTACTGGAGAGCATCGTTTCCGATCAGGGTATAATAAGGGAAATAACCGCGCCATGGTCAAGGTCTGGGCGGAGAAGGAGTTTAGGAATCTGAAGAGATTATACCTGGCTGGAATCCCATGTCCAGAGCCTGTCTATCTTCGGTTACATGTTTTGGTGATGGGCTTCCTCGGTGACAAGAAGGGATGGGCAGCTCCACGGCTGCGGGATGTTGAGCTACTTGGCGATGATGTGGATGAGCAGTGGAGAGTTCTATATCTTCAGCTGCTGGGACTTATGCGACGGATGTATCAAACATGCAAACTGGTCCATGCAGATCTCAGCGAGTACAACGTCCTGTATCATCAAAAGAAACTCTTCATTATCGATGTTTCGCAAAGTGTGGAGCATGATCATCCCCGGTCTCTCGAATTCTTACGGATGGACATCAAGAATGTGTCGGATTTCTTCAGGAGGAAGAGTGTGAATGTTCCGTCTGAGCAGAGTGTTTTTGGATTTATTTCAGCACAAGACGGACCAGTACAAGAGCCTGGCCTCACAGAAGCTTTAGAAAAGTTGTTTGTCGAAAGACCCGCAGTGGAGGAAGGCGAGCAAGCTGCTGCGGAGCAGGAAGTCGAGAACGAGGTTTTCCGCCAACAATACATCCCGCAAACTCTTGAGCAAGTCTACGACTTTGAACGAGACGCAGAAAAAGTTGGCAAGGGCCTAAAAGATGACCTGGTCTACAGAAATCTGCTAGCAGACAAAGTCCCCATGTCATCAGGTAATGAAGCCGATGGCGAAGAGACCATGGGTGGTAGCTCATCAGCTGAAGATGACGATGAGGGTAGCGATACCGAAGACGAAAGCCGGTTCGAGAAGGGCACACCCAGAGGAAAGAGGTTTGAAGATAAGGACGCCAAGAAGGTATCTAAACTCCCATGTTATGGCTTTTATCAGTATCTGACAGTTACTAGGAACACAAAAAGGCGGTCAAGGAAGAGAAGCGCGAGAAGAGGAAAGAGAAGATGCCGAAGCACATCAAAAAGAAGCTTGTCAACTCATCAGCCAAGCACAAGCACTGATCGATCTCGAGATCAATCAAAAGAAATCATACAGAAATCATGCCAACGGTGACAAATCTTGAATCTTCCACACCGAGTGGGACATTCAAATCCCACAATATGTCGCTATTTTGGTCCACCGCAGCCAATTCAAATTAGCATTGCTTTTCTTTACTATTCAATAGTTCATTGTTTGTGAAGCGCTCGAATGACGAAGACAAAATCTTCCCTGACATTTAGACAGTGGCCGTGTTTTGCATTTGCGAAACCTCCATCTGGCCTTTCTGCGGGGAAGCTGAGAAGCTTCCATCTCTTCGGAGAGGGGTAGTTATGCTGATCAAAGAGAGCACTGACGAGCACTTCCTAGGGCATTCCTTTTTCTCATTGTTTCAGTCCCCATCAAATCTCCGGGCTTTGGGGCTGTGCTATGGCGGCCATTTTCGCACTGGACACAAAAAGTAGCGCTGAATATTGCAGATTCTGGATGTTCCACATGGCCTGGCACATTGTGAAATTCAGAATTACTGCCGGCTTTTTTATCCACCGCGAGCCCATCTCAATCTTTATTTTTTTTCGTTGTATTCGGGACCCCGACAAATCGGATGCCTATCTAGGCTCTGGTGGACATGAAAACAGCACTAGTTCTGAATGTGCTACGCCGAGTAGGATATTCAAAATCCGCAATATTCGGTGCCGTTTTTAATTTGTCCAGCGCGATCCAGGCACCAAGCCCATCCGGCGTATCGGAAGTAGCGCTAGCTTGACCGCATATCTGACAGCGGATGATGGACCGGAATGTGATACACGAGCCACTTTTTCTTTTGCTTTTTACGGCACACCCCTTTTTAAACGGTGGAGGCGCTCGGGATCTGCACAAAACAACTTTCAAGTTCAGCGAATCAAGCTTATATTGACTCCCCGATTTGCTTTTTCTTCAAAAAATATCAATGCATAACCCCGGTCCAGTTGGTCTCAATTCCCACATTTGCATCTAATCCCTCTGGTCGAAATCCGAATGGCACATTGTAGACGGCCTTTTGCGCTATTCGAGGACCCCTCCGATATTCGACCCCACTATGAGGATATCCCGTATCCAGTGCTCAAAAAAGTAAGTGCTATCAGAAAAGGCATGCTCCAATCGCATCTCCAAGATGTGCCTCGACCACCGCACAGCCATCTATCTCATTCACCTTCACCCGCAACCGTCTCACAAAATTCCATCATTCCGTTCATTGGCAAATCCCGATAGAGTTTAAATTTTCGTATGACAATTGCGAGTCTCGCTTCATTGCTGTAGGAGAATTTGATAGTCTACGTCCAAGCACCCACTAGCGACCCGGGGACGAGAACCCTTATGCACCGTCGATCTTTCCCCCACTACCCAGCTCAATCAGAGCCCAAAGCTGCGGCTACGACTCCGAGCACAGACTCTCGCGATGCTATACGATAGGTCGTAACTGATTTGACTCGATGGCAATTCGTATTCAGCATTTTGAACTATGCCCCTCTCTTCCCTCTTGAGCGAGGGTACATATTACCCCACTAATAACTGCGATCGTAAGGCTGATGAAGTGTTTTGCTCCTGCAGGTCCCGCAACTAGATGTCATAGACGTCCATGCGCGGGAGCATGCTTATCCATGATCCCTTCTTCGTGCGAGTTTTATACCAGTTTCCCCCTCCCCCTCCCCTCACTTCCTTCGTTAGGGACTATCCTATCCTACTTCTCTCACAATGCAGCTCCCTCCTTTACAAGTCATCGAATCATGGCCAGCACCAAATTATGTCGATCCTGTAACGAGGGGATTCGCAAATGCCGTTATGAATCTCGTGTTGTATCCGCTGGTGTGTGCTGCGTTGGGGATTCGTGTTTATACACGCTTGAGGATTTCGAGGAGCTTCGGATGGGATGATTGGTTGATTTTGCTGTCTTTTGTTTGTCTTCCTGTCTTGAATGTTGAGGACTTGCTGATTGAAGAAATCTAGTTTCCAACAACAGCTTTCATGATCATCTCGCTGCTCTCGGAGTTTAAATACGGTTGGAATAGACATGTTTGGGTAAGTTGAAATACATTTCAAATTTCAAATTCCACTTCTCCAACCCCCGCCTGCACAAATTATAAATCCAATCATTCTGATCTGAATCTAGGATGTCCCACTCCCCAACATAATCCTCGGAATGAAAGTAATAATTTCAACCCAAGTCCTCTTCAGCCTCGGCACAACCCTAACAAAATGCTCCATGCTCGTTCTCATCTACCGTATCGTCTCCAAAACCTCAGGAACATTCCCTCGCATCGTAATCGGTGCCATCATTCTCGTCGCTTTGGAGGGCAGCATGTTTTGTTTCATAGTTATATTCCAATGCCGGTTCGTCTCCCTTCTTCCCAATCCAAAATCGACCCCAAATTTTAAAAGTCCATGAGATTGGAGAACTGAAACTGACACACACCGAAACAGACCAATAAGCCTCTACTGGACCCTCTCCCTAACCCCCCAACCAACCTGCATAAACCAAACGCATCACCTCCTCGCCGCCGGCTGCATCAACACCCTAACCGACGCCCTGACCACCCTCCTCCCTCTCCCCACCGTCTACAGCCTTAAACTGCCCTTCCGACAAGCCGCCATCATATTCCTGCTGTTCGCGGCGGGATTACTGGGTACGGTTGCGGGGGCCGTGAGGACGTATTATACGTGGAAGGCGACGAGTAGTTATGATGCTACGTGGGATACGTGGGCGGTGTGGTTGAGTAGTACTGTGGAGCTTTATGTTGGAGTTGTGAGTTCTTCCCTTGTCCTATATTCGGAGAGGTGGACAAAGTGGAAAGAGGCTAATGATGGGGAAATAGATGTGTGCTTCCCTCCCGGCAACAAAAAAGTTTTTCACGGTTTACGCGCCGCGGATCCTGGGCTCAAGCATCTCGTCGAAATCGAAACAGAGTAATTCTTCATCTCCGAAAGTCGGGACTGATGTTGAAATGGGCATTGTAGAGATTTTGCCGCGGCCGCCTAGGGAGGTTGCGAAGAGGGAGAGCGGAAGGGTGGGTGATGTTGGGATAAGCGTAGAAAATGGTGCGAGCTCGAGGGGAACTGTTAGCGTGGACAGTGGTCTTTCTAGATTCGGGGTTCGAGGTTTGGAGGGTTTAGATGGAGGGGAGGTTGAGAGGACGGTTAGTAGAGGGACGATGGATGAGATTGAGAGTTATTTTGATGGGCATGAGCATGGGGGTGTGCAGCGCAGTGAGAGTAAGGACGATCTTGTGAAGAGAAAGAATTCGCCGGCCTCTGTGTGATGTGATGAGAGGGTAACCGTCGATTTGGCAGAAATATTGGAATTGTGGATTGTGATGTGAAACATGAGGATTGACTTATTCGGCGTTTTGGATGGGAGGTATACAACACAGAAACCCTCGGATCAACAGCACGAGGAAAGTGAATTGCAGGACGAAATCCCTAGATTACAGAATAGCGGCTCTTCTTCAACTTAGCACATTAGAAACCAAATACATGAATCGTGAGAAGCTCTCTTCCGTGTTGCAATTTGAAATCTGTCAAACAAAAACCACAAGAAAAGTGAAGCAATCACCCACTGAAAAATTCCCCACTTCGAGCCCTAACACCTGGCCCATGCGTCAACAAACAATGATCCAAATCCGAATTCAAATTCAAACTTTTCAACACCTATCTAACCTAGCACGCCCCACCCCACCCCGCCTCGCAAAATTCTTCTAAACCATCCAATCAACGACTCCGCTTCCCTTTCCCTCCTTCCCCCCACCACCTAACACACGTATATACCCAAATAACCACCCTTCCCCCAACAAACACACACAACATCTTCTTTGATGGTCTAACGGTTATGATTTCCGCTTGTCACTAATACCGACAATGCGCGGGAGATCGGGGTTCGACTGTAAGATTTCTCCTCCCTCCTCCTATCAAAGACATTGTCTAATAAAACTTGCAGCCCCGTCAGAGAGTACTTCTTGAATTTCATGGCCCCAAGTCTTAGGCTTGGTATCAATCAACTTTTTGATTTTTTGATTTTTTGATTTTTTGGAGGTTTGTGGGTTTGAGGAGTAAGCGAGGAGTGAATGGGAGTGGGGATAATAGTGAAGTGGAGAGGGGGTTGGGATGGAGTGGGAAGTGAAGAGGTGTCGTGGTGGGGGACGATTAGGAGGTTAAGCGAACTCCTTTTTGGAGAGTGGTGTTTTGATGAAAAGACAGAAATCTTGAAATAAAGTCGTGAATATCAGAAATAATACAGACTAAACAGCTTTTTTTTATCTCATCAGGCTTGAGACCCTAAGATGTACACCTTCCTTTTGATGCATATTGACACCAGTACGGCCAGTGATGGTTGAGCGGTTCAAGCAACAATGAACGTGAACGTGAGATTGAACTTCTCTTACCTCATTTGCTCCTTATAATGCAACTAGTTTTTGATAGACAAACGCAGTTACATCTCAATTGACATTTCCAGTCCTCCCTCCCCCTTCAAATCAACGCAAAAATCATGTGCTTTGTAAATACATCCACTAGAATCCTGGCGCCGCATTCGCCATAGAAGCAATCTCAACTAGAAGAAATAAATAAAATCAACTCATAGCCACTTAGCAAACAATGTGGTATTTGCGGGAAATGGTAATGAGAAATATGAGAGGTTTATCTTGGGAGTGAATGGGGAATGTTGTGGGATGAAGTTTTGGGGGAGCGCTGGCTGCCGTTAGGAATGATGCGCTTGCATGAGGGAGATCTGGGGGTCGTGATTTGAATATTGCCTTTTTCGTTTTCTTTTTTTGGGTCTTGATTTAGTTTCAGGAGTCAGGCCGGTGAGTTGTGTTGAGTAGGCGGATCGTCGTTGAGCATAATTGGTCGAGGTGGTCCCGAATGGATAAGGATTTGGCCGATATGGCGTCCTCGAATTGCTTCTGTAGTATTATTATTGAAATCTCTCTAAAGGAAGACGGGCATGGGAGTCTGAAAAGAAAAAAGTTTGTCCCACAGTGTCTCATACTACCCCCTAGTCCATGCTGAAGTTTCAGCAGAGTTCGAGGATGGTGGGGCAACCCCTGACTTAAGCGAGTGCTTTTTCAACGCCAAGTCTTGTCTGATACATTTTGATTAAGTTATACGTCTACTTCCTATATTCATTTCATCGACATCCGAGTTACCCATCAATAATTCCCAGCATCTGTACATCCAAGAAGCGGCACCCCTCATCTGAGGTTACTCCCCGATCTCGAATCATTCCTCCTCGCCTGATCTCTAGCCCAAGTAACAGGATCCCTCCACCTCGGCACACTATCCACACTCGTAGCAACCGAATTCCTCGCCGCAACCGTGACCGGCTCCTCCCACCTCCCACCAGCATCAATATTGACCCTCTCCCTCTCATCAAGCCCTAATCCCCTAGCACCCCCCGCATTTACATTCTCATTCCCCCAAGGCTGCGCCACATTCTTGCCCTTCATTAGTCCACCTCCGAACCCCAATTCCCGTTCCGCAAGTAAATCCGTTCTCACTCGATCCAAGCGATCCTGACGTTCCACGGCATAGCTACTGAGACTACTAACATCATCCTGTTTCTCCGCAGCGTAACGACCAGTTGGCATAGCCATATCGTTTTCGTTGTCGTAGTTATTCGTATTCGCGTTTGGGCCACGGAAGATAGGCGGGATGAATTGTGTCATAGTCCTCCTGCTTTGTCCGGAACTGAGGGTTTCGGTCCCCCAGATAGAACGGGCGGCGTTGGTGCGATCTGGGGCGAAGTTTGGGGCTGGGTGTTGGGAGCGGTGGGTGCGGAAGCGGCGGCGGATGAGGAAGACTATGAGACCGAGTAAGAGCACGAGACCGACTGTATTGATATTAGTGGATGTTGTATGTGAATTAGAGGGATGACTGACCTCCTCCACCTATGCCGCCGAAGATTAGAGCTGTGTGGTCTGCTGTGGCGTTGATCCCGGCTGAGGTTTCTTGCTTTGATGCTTTTGCCGAAGCCGATGTTTGTGCTGGTACGGGTGTCTCCGCAATGGCTGTCTCCGCAACGGCTGTAGGCGAAGCAGACGTGATTATGACTTGCGTGGTTTGAAGTGGCAGCGAGAGAGGAGTTGTCTCGGATGCACCACGATTGATAGTTGAAGAAGCTGGCGTTGATGATACCGCCGATGGGGATGAGGATGTGGATGAAGGTGTTGATACAGATGTTGAAAGCGTTGTCTTTGCAGACGAAGATACGGACTAAATCATTAGCTACATATCTACAAGTTCGGTATAAAGGAGCTTGACTTACGGATGTGCTCGCGGGTGGAACTGATTTGGGAGTAGTAGCCGTGATTGTAGGCTTGCTCGTAGGTGGAAGTGGCACAGTAGATACTGGTGGATTTGAATTTGAGGATTGCGAGCTTTGTGTTGGTGAGGTCGAAGCCAAAGTCGGAGAAGCTTGCGATGTCGATACAGAGGCTTGTGAGGTCTTTGATGACGAGGGTGGAGGTGGAGCCGTTTGGCTTTGGGCCGTTGATGAACTGCTCTCATCTTCGCTCTCACTGTCATCCTCCTCCTTTGCTTTGGTTTCCCCCGGCTTTACTTCATCGTCATCTCTTTTCGCTTTTCTCCAACGTGGATAGCCCTCCGATCTTGCCTTCCTTCTCCGTGGGACTGGATCCCGTGCCTCGTAAGATTCCTGAAAAGACATGGCAATAACAAATTTCAAGGAAAAAGAATGTCAGTAATGATTTAGAACATTGAACGATAAATTCAAAGAGCTGATAACAGACAACCAGTGTCAATTCAGATAGAAGAGAAGTGCCGGCACTGATATTTTTGCCTGAAAAACGCAAGAGATGGAATTCAGCTAGAGAAGGCCTGAACAGAGAAGTCTTATACTCCCGGGCATAATCAGGGGGAATTAGCTGGGCACTGGGGATATGCGCCGTCTGACGCCTCTTAGCATGAAGGCCCGGGACGAACTCCTCAAAAAGTGGCCCCCGAAACCGATTGAATGATGTAGCCGCATCCGCACAATGCCAATCAGCGAATCACGATCTAATTGAGTCTCACAAATCCAGAATATATGGAGAAGAAAGTTCTGATTTTGGTAGGTGCTTTTGGAGATCGGCAGACCCTGTGGTTTTGGATATATCCTTGGCGCTGTTTTAGCTTTGGCATCAATCCGAATGCTGATACCGCCCAGACACTTGGCTGTTCGACCACTCGAAGTTCAGCAGGAATGCAGCACTGGTCACACGAGCACTTGCCAAAGACTGAAGAGTCAATGACAGACGGTGAGACTGTGGGAGGACAATGGATTGGTGGTTGCTTAGCTAAAGCTGCCGAATCCTCCGGTTTCAAAACATCTCAACTTTGAAATGTTTTGAACCTACATGTTCACGCGTTTTGACGCGCGCGCATGCCTCGATGGATGATGCCAAACCTGAAGTCTCAATGACAATTGTAGTTAACCTTGCAAATGCCCATAGGTTTAGTAGACGCTGTCATGTTCTGGGGTTCTGAGATTCTCTCCCAGCCTCAAGAGGCGGGGTTGAAGATTTCGCCAAAGAAGCTCATATTGTCAGAATAGACAATGCTTGTTTCCGGAGCACGCCGACTTTGACTTTGAGCGTCAAGAAACAGGAGACGTTTTGTTTCGATGGAGAAGATGAAGAAAAAGGGGGGATCGAGGTCGGATTAACTGGATATTCCGAAATTCTTGGCATTAAAATTCCCCCCTGAAATTCCATCTCCATTCTGTATCACAAGCAAAAAGCAAAAACGCGCCTTTCAACGGGAACTTCCATGCGGCACAGCATGACAGCTAATAGCAACTTCAAATCTTGTCTCGATCAAGCTTAAACCATCTTCACGTCAAACAGTCCATCTCACCAACATGGCAACCCTACGCACGCGTTCCGCCCTCATAATCACCGTCGTCCTGGCCCTCATCTTCGTCCTCTACACAACTTACTCCCTCCGGAGTCCCAGCACCTCCCACCCCCAAAACCTGCACATTCCCTCCACCGACCAGCAAGACTTCCCCATCCCAGCCCCAGAGCTCAATCCCAAGCCCTCCCCTCCGCCTCCAGCACCGACGCCAGAGCCCGAGCCCGAGCCAGAAGAGAAGAAACTGCCCGACCACCCAACCTACAAGCCAAACCGTACAGAAACTCTGCCACCCATTGTCGACAACTTCCCCCTCGCCGCCCGCGCCCACAGCGCCGCCGACCTCCCCCCGATCCCGAGATGGAACAAACCACCGTCCCCGCATCTGCCCGACCACACACCCCTCTTCATAGGCTTCACGCGCAACTGGCGCTTGCTCCAACAAACCGTCGTATCGTACCTCACAGCCGGGTGGCCCGCCTCAGACATCTACGTCTTCGAGAACACTGGGACCATGAAATCCAACTCTTTGGGCCTCTTATCCCTCCAAAATCCCTTTTTCCTAAACCACACCCGCCTGGAAATGTTCGGGGTAAATGTAATAACGACACCAACTCTGTTGTCGTTTTCGCAGCTGCAGAATTTTTATATGTGGACGGCTATTGAGCGGAATTGGACGACGTATTTTTGGGGACATATGGATGCTATTGCCATGTCCTCCGAGCCGAAACAGAAAATGCTGGATCCGCTGGGGAGGAGGAGTAATGCGACGAATTCGAGTTCGATACCACAGTACGAGGAACACTATTCTCTATACTCAGGAGCCGTGAAAGCTCTCCGCTCAGCGCTATCATCAGAACCGGATCCCAATGCATCGGACCCCTCGAAGCCATGGGCAGCGCGCTTCTTCGCGTACGACAGACTCGCGTTAGTGAATCGAGAAGCATATGAAGCTATAGGGGGCTGGGACACGAACATCCCTTATTATTACTCGGACTGCGATATGCACGATCGATTGAAGATGTACGGATACGAATATAACGGTCCAGATGTGGTGATTGGGAATGTGACGGATGTAGCTGGGAGTTTGGACGATTTGTTGGTTTTGTATAGGTTGAGGGATGGGCCTGAGCCGAAATTTGAGGTTGATAGGCCGAGGAGTGATGATGAGAAGATGGAGGAGGGCGATGTTGAAGGGTATGAGAGGGAAGAGGGAAAGGAGTGGATTACGGATTTGCCTAATTCGGCGGCACATACAAAGCTTCTTGAAGTTGTGGATTTCATGAGGGAAACTAAGGGGAATGGGAATGACAGGAACAGCTGGCAGGCCAGACAAGGGGGTGGAAAGGGCGAGCCGTATTACAGAGACCCCGAAGGTTTCGAGAAAGCTATCGGGATGACCACCCAGACAGGAAGGGATATCTATGCAGAGAAATGGGGTCACAAGGAGTGCGGTCTCCTGGAGTTTGGAAGGCAAGCAGGTGACGAGTGGAGAGTCGAGCACGATTGGGAGTGAGATACACAAGTCAGAGTCTAGGAGTGTATTCTTCGCACTGCATTCTAATGTACCTTTCGGATCCTTCCCCTTATGGAATCAGCTCTAGGAGTCGGCGATTTCAGCGCCACGACCTTCTTAATTGCCCTTCGACTTCTTCCTCTTGCCGAACCAAGTCGAACTGTCAGAATGCTCAGCGGCACATGCCTCAGCATCTTCGCCATTCGCGATGCCCGGAAGAGCAGGGAACACCAAAACCTTGTCCTTCAGCTCTTTCTTCGTCAACTTTCGCACTGGAGGCTTCTGTCCAATCATCAGTACACCAGGTACACAGCCTAAAAGACACCAAGAACAAGAAACATACCGGGTTCTCCAATCCACCAAAGATCATCTGGGAGTGCAACTTCCACGCACTAGGAATCGGCCACCGATCATGAACAAACTTATCAATACCCTCAAACTGCTGCAAATTGGTGCCCAAACCCGCTTTGCTCAGCGCAGTCCCAACAAGGTACACCTGTCTATTGACCGCATTCTCGACATCCTTCTTGTTAGGCTTCTCCTTTGGAGGCTGCGAATTCGAGCCTTCCAATACGGGCTGAGAAAGCGGACTGAAGTCCGTGAAGAAGAGAATCTAATACCTATTAGTATCGAAATCTAATGTAATATAATGAAGTAGGTAGATAGGATAAGCAACTCACAACACCATAAGCTTTATTGAGTGCCTCAACTCTAACCCTATCCTTCGTGACCTTCTTCTTAACATGTGCAGTCTTAACAAGCTCCACAAAAGCATCGTAATCTTTCTTCGCCAAGATCACAAACTTGGTCGTGTCGTCCTTACGTGGGGCTTTGCACAGTGCATTCTGAATGGTCTCCACGACTTCCGCGTCTGAAACGGCAGGCGCCTTGTTGATGTTGTAGGAGCCAAACATATGCTTGACGAGCTCCTGGATAGCAGCGGGCGAGGGTTGCTGATAGCGGGTGAGCCATTCTAGGGCAGGCAGCTGCTTTTCGAAGTAAGGGGACATGCTGGGGGAAGACATATTTTCTGCTTCGTTGTGACGGGGTGGTAATGGCAAATATTGGATCTGAACGGTCCCTGGGGGGGAGGATGGAACGACGATTGGTAAAACGCGGGGGCGGGTTGGAACTTGTGGGTTGGAGATATCTGAGGTCATATAGTAACAATGGGTTGAGGATGAAGATGTGAAGTTGAAAGCGCTCTGCGAGGAGGAGAAAAGTAGAGGGCGAGACGTTGGTTGTCGAAGCAAGAGCGTTGAGCGAGTTGCGCCTTCACTTTCAAACCGCAGCACAATTTGTACCTAGGTAATGTCACTCAACGCTCATACCTGACTAGCGACTTCCTCACCCTAAGTTCAAGGTCCAAGTGTACCTTCCTGCTTTGTAGCCGGAAGCTCTCTCTTCCTTGCCACAGCCCTTATGTAGTCGAGACTTCCTTTTCTGCAAAAGGTGCCCTTCTCTTGCTCCGTGGTTTCCTTTATACTAGATCCTTCTGGTAACATTGGGCGCTGCATTGGAGAATTCAAAGCCTTCACCAAGTCAGGCGGTATACAAAATCACATCCACTCTTCCAAGTCTCCAAAAATCTGCCGCTCGATTTTCAAGGTACACGGATTCATGGATATGAAGAATGCTGTAATTCATATTCATCGATTGATTAAGATGCACGTCTTTTGTTATCCTATGTACATTATTATGAGGAAAAGAGTCGTGTATGTGTATGCAGCGGGGAAGTGATGTAAAGTGTATCGAGGTATCCTGCTCGCTGAATCGCCCGCCCTGTAAATCACCGCTGAAATCCGCCTCAATTGCCAGCTATGCGCAGTGTCTAAACATAAGTCAATTCTAAATCTGGAAATCTGGAGGAAAAGCACGTACTAACTCGCCTATCCTCAATTTAACGGCCCCTCCATATCATAAAGCTCAACCATAACCCCCATCGTCACGTACTGATCTGCCATCCAAGGAATGCTATCCTCGGTATCAACTTCGAAGTTCAGCGGGAGACCCTTCTCACTATGCTCATCACTCTGTTTTTGCAACTCCGGCGTGAGGTCGTTCGTCCAGGTTGCAACATCATCAATCTTCCCTGGCTTGACGAGCTCAAGGAACATCTTGTAAGCCATGTCATTCGCGACCGCGAGATCAGCGACATTCTTGATTACCTCCTCTGTCTCTTTCTCTCTGATAGGCTTGCCAACCTCAACGATTCTCTGTAGAAGTTTCTTCTTGATCAACCAGCACTTCTTAGGGAGACGCGGGGCGTATTTCTTGTCCTTGAAGTTGTCGACGTTGGTGATGGTTTTGAGCTCTCTCCTAATCCAGAGAGTGACAGATTCCACGGGTTCGGTGCCATCCAGCTGCCAATCAATATCGCAGCTGTACAATTCCTTAATAGGATTGTAACATTTGAGGACCTTTGGGGGGCGTCTTCTCGACTCTGTTCTTTTTTTCAGAAAATCTAGGATGTAATTGTTGGCCTCATTGCGGTCGAGAAAGATCTCGATTGTCACAGGCTTTCGAAGCATCCTGTGCTTCCGGTAAAGGCAGCGAACGGTGTACGTGAAGATTGTTTCTGGCACGATTTCTGAATAGGGTTTGTCCACAAGTACCCCGGATTGCGATGATCTTTGGACCAAAGACTTGACTACCTGACTGTCAAGATCGTTCGAAACAAGCTTATCGGATTTTCTTAACTTCTTGGGCAGCCCATCGAACTCATCTTCTTCGCTTTCATCAGAAGTAGAATCATCTTCAGTCTCTTCGCACTCATCAAAATCCTCGACCTGAGCATCGTTGGAAGCAGTATGCGAGCTTGCAGGAGATGGATCATCATCAGGATCCTCTTCCGACTCCTCAGAGCTATCGCCCGGCTCAGGGGTTACGTGAACCCTCGCAGCAAGGCCTTGGCTATTAAAACCTTGATCGAGATCAGCACAGGTCTTTCGCGAAGCTGTCTTATTGAATTGATCGCGGCGCTCACGGGCGATAGCACTTAGAGGCTCTCGAATTGAAGGTTTGGCTGCTGCTCGCGGTTGTGATTCAAAGATCTCTTCCTCAGGCTCGCTATGGTAGACTAGTGGCGTTGCGAAAGAAGTTGTTAACTCGGACTTCCTGTGAGCGTAAGATTCTTTTCGGTCAAACTTGGGGAAAGCACGCTGCATCGCCTCCTTCTCGGCTTTCTTTTCAGCAGTCTTCAACTTTCTCTCCTGTCATACTTCTTAGAAACTGTCATTCTTTACAATTAGTGGGGAATGCTTACTTCTCGATTCTTCATGAAGGTTTCAACTTGGGCGTTCAACTCCTCTTCTGAGATTTCCTTCCCAGCCGCTGAAGCCTCACTAATCAATTTTTGCCGCTGCTTAATTCGGGCGTTCTCGGTGCCCTTCGCGCGCTTTTTCGCGTTATAGGCCTCCTTTTTTGCCTCTTCCTGCGCGGCCTTTTCTTCCAACATCTTTTGGTGCTGACGATCAGATAAAAAGTTGGCAGGTGCTGCAGACGCTACACTTGAACATATTGAAGATGGACCCTTCTGCTTACTGAACTTGCGATTCAGTTGTTTGGTCAAGCCACCGAAGTTACCGGACAGTAATGTTGGTTGAAATAACGCAGTGGTTTTTGAAATTGGCTGCTTTTTGCGCGCTGAAGTAGGCTGACTGGCGGACTTGGCCTTGGGCGTTGACTTGACAATTTTCGAAGGATTGCTTGATGGATTAAGTCCCGGAAAAGAAGCATTTGCAGGCTGAGATACCGCCGGTATCGGTACCTCCCTGCTACGGCGGCGCTCAATTTGTTCTCTAGCTTTGGCCCTTTTCTCTTTTGCCAATTCCGCGTCCCGAGCCTCTCTGGCATCTCGGTAGGACGGGATAGTCCTCTGAGTTTGTGCTATAGCCATCGCTTCAGCTGCAGTGCAAGGCATGGTTGGTTTCCTAGGTGTTGGCTGATCGGCCTGCTTGTGATCTGAGATTGGCATTGCGGAATTTTGGAGAGGATCGTCACTGTTTCCAGTCAGTCTTGCAATCTCACTGAGGTTGCGGTACGGCATAATTCTTACTTTAGCTTGGAAGGCTCATCGGAGACGAAGAGTGGGTTGTCAATGCTCATGTCGTCTGAATCAGCAACGTCACGCTGGCTGTCGGCATTCGCTTTGTCGTGAGCGGCCAGCTTTGAAATACTCAGTGAAGCCACTTGCTTTCTAGTTTCTTCTTGCTTCGCCCTGAGTCTGGCCAATTCTGCTTGCTCCGCTTGGATGGCGTTTGCCTTCTGCCTTTCTCGCTCTCGTTCGGCATCTTCTGCCGCCTTCTTCAGTCGGTCGGCTTGAATTTTTTCTTCTGCCTTTTGGCGAAGTCTTTCTCTCTCCAGAGCTTCTGCAGCCTCTTGCCTCTTCCTCTCGGCTTCTCGCCTTGTCTTGTTAATAGCCTCTTGCTTCTCCTTCTCGATTCTGGCCTGCTCCGCCGCTTCTGCTCGCTGCCTGGCCTTCTCTACTTCCGCTAGCCTCTTCTGCTCTAAGACGGTTGCTTTCTCAAGTTCTGCTGCTTCACGCTGCCGTTGATTCTCAGCACGTTCCTTTTCTTCTCTCCTCTTTCGGGTTTCCTCATCCTCAGGAACAACCTCGCCGAATATTTCCAATTGCAAAGCCGCAGTCCGGGCATTTTCTTCCTTTTCAAGAATTACTTCTGCAGCCCTCTTCTGGCGCTCGATTTCCGCTAGAATCTCATCCTGAGGCTTGTTCTCTGGCTTGGTTTCAGTCTTGGGTTTCCAGTCCACCTTCGGCTTGCTCTGGGGCAGAACGTTCGGCTTGGTGATGGGCCTATTGCCAAGAGATGGCTTGGCGGAAGGAATCCGCTCTTTCATGGGAATTGATTTGACAAGTGGCGGCGACAGGTTGATATGGCCATCATCATCCGGTGATAGAAGACTTATTATTTCGTGCTCTGGGGGTAAGTTGCGCGCTGGCCGAGGAGGAGTTCGCGGTTGTAACTTTTGCGCGCCCCTACTGGTGAAGATACTATGCTGGGGTAGGGATTGCCGAGCATTAAAAGAGCTTGCTCCGACCGTTCGCTTTGAGCCTCCAGGGGCTTTCTTGAAGTAATCCTCCAGAGGTGAGGTATCGGAGACGCTGTCTGCATAATGATGTGGTGGAGTTTGCGGGCCTCGAACATTGTTTTCAAATAATGGTGTCTGAGGGTGTCTGCTACTGCTCCGCTCTCGATGGTTGACTGAAGTCGGAGGAGCAAACCCTCTGCTCTGGGATCTGCGAATACTCGAGCTTTGATACGGATTAGGTAGGACCCGCTGATTTGCAGGTGTTTGTGGATCAACGCTTTGTTCCCGACGCTGGATTGCTGGAGTACGTGGAGCAACACTCTGTTGTCTATCTCGACGATTATTGGAAGCTTGTGGTTGATCGCTGTGGGGGTGTGCCACTAAGCCGTCATTGTCCATGTAATTACCATTGACTTTTGTCGCCGGTGTAGAGTCTCCTGCGTGTTCTGTGTCATTTTCCCAGATGGCACTACCAAGGCTCGGTGGCTGAACAGCATAAAGTTGCCTTGAACTGCGTTTTTGCTGCAGACGGCTAGCCAAGATTTCTGGTGCCATACTCCCAAACCGCTTGTAATTTCTAAGCTGCGAAGAGCGCTCTTGGTCGATGTTAAATTGTTGACGTTCGTCATCGTCAAGTCTGGCTCCGTTCATGGAAAATTCTTGGCGTTCGACATGAGAGAAGCCGATTCGTGCGTTATCACGGGTGCGGGAAGTCGCCCGCGACACTGGCAGACGCCGTAGGGTGGGCTGCTGTGATTGAGCACGAGCGTATCGGTCTCTCTCGCCTTGGAATCGAGCAATTGTATCGTCATGCAAAAAGACGGGCTGAACAGAGGTATATCTGGCATCCACGTTCTTTTCATCGACCTGCCGATTCATATGACGCCTCGAACGATCAACACTGGATATTTCAAGACCCGTTCTAGGACGCCCGGGAAAATTGCTGTCAGATTTGAGTTTCTGATTATTGAAAGTCCGTAAATCCGAAAAGTTGTGAAAGGCATGGAGGCCATTGACACTGTTATCATTCCGATGGCGCTTGTTGGGGCCCGCAAATGCCATGGAAGGACTTGAACTTCGCTTTCGTTCAGGAGGTAGTGGTTCAGGGTCTGCGTCTGGCCATTCGTCGTCGGATGACTCTTCGAGAAGAGTCTCATGGCTAAACTCTTGGGGCCTGTTGCGACCATGTGGGCTTCCAGTATATTGTTGAGGGGACATTCCGCCCGTGGTTTGATCAGAGCTCATGGGTACCCTGCCCTGATGGTGGCCAACGTCTCGAGCCTCGAATGCATCAATGTCATGATATGGTGAGTACATGATTGTGAAGTCGAGGGATAAGTTGTGGGGTATGATGCGGGTTTATAGAGATGTTCCATCCGTCGTTGATGTACTTGCAGTGCCTTGGTGTTGTCAAAGGAAAGAGATCAAGAGTTCACAACCCCAGAGATTTCCACAAGCCCCTTGGGAGTCAAGAGGTGAATTGCATGCTGAACATTCCACGGTGGAGGCGAAGAGTCCACATAGATCGAAGACCATGAATGAAGCCAGCTAAATTTGTCGCAGTGGAATGTATGTTTGGAAGATAACGTTGCCGATTGGAATAAGTGATTTTGAAGGCAGGAGCAGGACTGTTCTTGGCCAGTGAGAATAGAGTTGACAAGTGATTGTAGCTCTTATGTCGGCGGTGAAAGATAGCAGGCCGGAGACTGGAATGATGCGTAGGTAGCAGTTAGAAAGTCCCGATAGGTGAATTTGGTGGCAGGAGGATTGGCGAAACTGGTCCTGGAGATAGAAGCCGCTGTAAGTATGTGAGAATGTTACTGAGTGGGTGTAGAAGAGAGCTCGGGGATATCACGGTGCGTACCTGTGCGGTCATGGACGAGATGATGACTTGTGATGGAGACTTGCTCTAGATGGAGCAAGTCTTGGAAAGAGTTGTAATGATGCCTGTTGCAGGAAGATGGAGAGTGATTGGAAATTTGGAAAAGTTGGAAGGATGAAGGAGGAGTAGGTTGAATTTAAAGAGAAAGAGGGACTTCAAGCGAGGGGGTGAATATGGTTACTCCACACGCGGCCAACATCCTTCACCAACATCGGGTGTCACTCCACGCGGAGATCATAGCCCAGGAGAGCGATTGAATTAGTGAAAGTCACCGAAGTTTTAAGATCACGAACGACTTTCACTTTATGAACGACATAGGACGTGTGCAAAGCAATCTTCATTGTCGAGTGGAGCGAAAGTTGTAGATATTCAGTTGGTCTTCAGTAGGTCGCTCGAAGTGAGCATGCGATATTGTAAAATGAAACGCTAAAGAAAATGAACGCAAAAGTGTAAAGGAAGGGCTTGAGAGGGCACTAGCCAAGTATCAAAAATTTCATGGGTGAGATCACAATTGAACTGATAAAAGGGGGGCAATTCCGTCGTCGATTCAGAACATCATACTGGGTTTGCTTGGAGACCACCCAAAATCTGGAAATCGGAGTGTCAGATTAGCTGAACTTTTGGCGTGGTGGTGAGCGAGGAAAGGGCATTTGCAGCAAACAAAAATCAACTCCAATAATGCTAGGCAAGAGTAGTTAGACGGAAGCTGCCTCCAAATCTGCCTTGATTCCCATCTAAGGTGCAGAAGGACGGTCGACTACGCCAGTATACATGTATATCTGAGAGTGAAAGAGTACCTAGGTAGGCGATCAACATAGAGATTATTCGTGGGATTGACAAAAGTCAAAACAAATCATGATTCACTTAAAAGGGGGCAACGAGGGGGGAAAGACGAAACTTTGACAAACTGTTTAATCGACTCGCGCATTGTCCCACCTGAGATACACAAAGCATGCAGAAATCTGGTAAACTTGGATGTAGGCTCGTCCCAGTACGCACAGGAGGCCAAGTGCTTCGAAGACCATGGTATCACTAATTTTCTGCAACTACTTCCGCGCTTTCCCCTTGAACGTCTTCAAAGGGTTCACCTTCCTCCCAACCGGCTTCTTCGCTCGTCCCTTCTTCGGTTTTCTGAATCGGTTCTCGCTCGTCTTCCGGAGTCCCACAAACCCAACATCGGCCGGTGCAATTGCCTTCTTTCCTCCTTCCGGCAACAGGTAATCAGGCACGTGCTTCAAGTGGGACTGAACCCTCGCCGGTCGCAACTCCCCGTCATGGCGGAGATGATGTAAATCACCTGGATTCTCCTCGAAATGCCTCTTCAGCTTTTCGCTCTTCATCAGCTCTTGCCGCAACTCCCTGGTCCTGGCTTCCCGAATTGCGATTCTGGTGACGGCGCGAAGGGCATCACCCATTCGGTATCTGAATGCCTCGACTTGCTCGATCTTGAAATTGTATGGTTTGACCTCCTTTCCTTTCTTCGCTTGGTGCTTCACAATCTTGGCTAGCACCTTCTCGTCGTTCTTGCAGGACTCGATCGTTGTTGGCATGTGCTTTCGGTACAATTCAGCAGGGACAACAAATGATAATGCCATACCCGTCTGACCAGCTCGAGCTGTGCGGCCGATTCGATGGGTGTATGATTTTGATGATGTTGGGAGGTCGAAATTGAGGACGCATGCTACGTTCTTGAAATCGATGCCTCTGGAGATTCCATAATCCTTGTCCTTCTCCACCGTTTTTCGCTTCTTTTTCGAAGGCTCCTTTCCCTCCCCCTCTACTACCTTATTGTTGCTCTTCTTCTTCTTCTTCGCAGGGGTGGGCTCATCCTCTGCCTCCTCCTCGTTTGGCTCCTCTTCATCTCCTAAAATTTCGTGCTCATCAGATGCGATGATAACATCGTAGACATTCTTGTTGAACTCCTCCACCACATGAATTCTCGAATTAACAGGCAGCTCTGAATTTAATATGCAGCTTCGGATCCCAAATTGCTCCAAGAACAACTTCAAGCGGTAGCATCTGTCGATATCGTCTACAAATACGATAATCTTTCCCGTAATTAATTTGAGCTTGAAAATGACATATATGAGCAAGAACTTTTCGTCTTCTCCACACCTACAACTTGTTAGAAATTTGTAAAATCCTCTGGCATAGCACACTTACTTCACCACAAACTGACAAACTCCCTCCCCTTCGGTCTCCGTTTCCTCGAGCTTCAGGACCGCTGGATTCCTGCAGAACAACCCCTTCAAAGCCTCGACCTCGCTCGTCAATGTAGCACTCATCAGAATTGTTTGCACTCCCTTCGGCATGATCTTGGCCACATTTTGCAAATCCTCATCGTAGCCATATGACAGGACTAGATCCGATTCATCGATAACCAAATGTGCCAGATGCTCGAGAGAAAAGGCCGAGGATTCGAGATTCGCGGAGGCTCGGGCTGGGGTAGCTATGACGATGTCGGGAGAATCTGCGAGGAGGGACCGTTGTACCGCATCGGAAACTTTCTGCGTCAGGTTGACGGCTCGAATATCTTTCGTAGCGAATGCCGAGAAGGCCTCGACCGCCTTGGTGACTTGCTCGGCCAGTTCACGGGTAGGGACGAGGATCAGAGTAGATATGCATTGGGCGGAGGCGATCGTCTGTGGGGGTTAACGGTGAGCTAGGTTATGGCTGAAGAGAACTAACCTGTTTCCGCTTCAATATCAAATGCAAAATAGGCAGCAAGTAGGCAGCTGTTTTTCCAGAGCCCGTCTTTGCTCTCGCCAGTATATCTCGCCCTTCCAACGCTAATGGTATCGCTTTGCTCTGAACGAGGGTTGGGGTACTAAAGTTTTGCTTCGCGATGCCTTGGAGCAGTCTCGAGTCGAGTCCCAAATCTGTGAAGCTGGTAGCATCTTTCTGCTTTTCAACTTGGTCTGCCGGTGCAGATATTTCTTCTGCCGGAGTAGGTACATCGTTTGCATCCAACTTGCGCTTCATTTTTGTTGTTGTGGGAAAATTTCAAGTTTGAATAGGTTAGTTTTCGAAATTTTGAGAAATTCCGCCCAAGATATTTTTCGCAGCGACGCAGAAACTTATCGCCGATCTCCGGGAAAATTCCACGTGACCAGTTTCTCATCGAAGTTCTCATGTTTTCATTCAAACTTCACATCTTGCTATTATATTGAACTCACGATTGTTATGCTCTCATTATATATTTGGACGAATTTCTCGGGAGTTAAATTGTGTTCACGGCCGAGCGGCTTGAAGAACACGACTAGCCTTGGAACTATGTCCTCTCTTTCCAGTTCATTTTATCATTTATTGAAGATCTGATATCTCCAATGACTGGCTTTCTTTTTTTAAAGCAGGTGCTATAAGGCTTTGGGCTGCTTCCAGAAAAGACGGAATGTTGATAGCCATGAGACTTCGCGCTCTTTTCGAGGCGCCGTGAAGTTCGAACACCTCATAATATCTAAATGGACTAGATCATGTTATTATGTCTTTAATATTTCAGGTGGCATTTTAATGAGACAAATTTTTGAATCTTCGGACATAGTAGAGCAGTTCGGTGAAACGCGTTCGTACGGTCTACGCCGCCACGCGACTGGAGACGCGTTAGACACTCAATTTCAGAGAGCTTCTTCTCAAAATCGTGGTTATTTCTTGTACACTTTTCATTCCTCGAATTTTCACCAGCATCATGGCTTCAAACCCCCCATTCCTCGAGTTTGACGGTGCCGATGTGCGGGCAAAAGCCAATTTCGACAATGTGCAGATCGATTTCAAAGTCTCTTCACACGCGATGTCTTTCGCCAGCCCTGTCTGGAAGAAATTTATATTTCCACCATTTCCCCGAATTCCCGAGAGCCCTAAGACTCGTGGGGCCTTAGACCAGAAGAAGCAAAAGATCGATGAGTCATTTCCCGACATCGAGCTCGATTTCACCCATGATAAACAGTGATGCCCTTTTGATACTCCTCCGAATTACACATCTGCAATTTGCAAATATTCCAAAGCGACTTCCCTACGAAACTCTGCTTGGAGTAGCGGTTCTTTGCGATCAGTATGATTGTAGAAAATTGGTCAGACCGTGGCTAGCGGACTGGCTGGAGGACGAGTGGTATGAATCCAACCGTCGATGCCAGGAAGGATGGTTATTCATTGCCTATTACTTTGGTCGACGTAACATTTTCTCGCAGCTCGCTATGACTTGTGTTCTCCAGGCGAATACTGGAGATGGTGATGACCGTTTTTTTGATGGGGGTTACCGCACCGCCGGGATTCACGGCAACAAGAATGGCTGTGGCACTCCCCTCGGGGATTATTGCCTAGAACGAAACCATGTTCGATTACCACCAGGAATTGTTGGTATGGCATTTCGTTCAGTCAAGATAACAGACACGTACTGACTCAATGTAGAAAATATATTCGATTGCCGTAGAAAGGCGATTGCAGATGTTTTCATCATGGTTAACAGCTGTGCCAAGAGGTTCGGGACATCGATTCCGCCCAACCGTCCTGGTCGTACAGGAGAACCTTGCAGTTTTGTTGCGCTGCAGTCCACTACGGCGCCATTTTCAAAAGCCTCGAACCGTATGGGTTGTGGCCTTGCCACGATTCTGAAGATATTCACATCAGCATCCACGACCTGATGAAGGGTCTCAAGCGAGTAGACGACAATGTTTTCGACGTACAAAAACAGCTCAACATGCAAGACGTCCATTCGCATTGTTATCCTCATCGGTATTTAGTCTCGGCTGCAAATGAAATCCTTTCCAATCTTCAAAATCCTGCCTCGGAAGTTCAATTAGAATTCATGGACACTGCAAGCTCTGACCTAGGGCTGTCGGACTAAACCTTGCGTACAATGTCACTGGTGAATATAGTTTAGCTGCTAAGAATGTGGGAACATATGCTGGGAAGTAGGAGTTCGGGACTGAATCAGGGACATACAGTTGTTAACTCGTCTTTGGCATAGATTTTTTAATATTTAAACAATTCCATTATGCGGGAAAACCTCCCAACTACCTAGGTATTGCCTCCCACTTGCAAATAGATAGCGAGCTAGAAAGAGCACGTAAACAACATGCCTTTCGAAATCAAACCCCCATGTCTATATCAGCTCTATATAAGCTACAATAAACCAAGTCAGAACTGTCGGACTCTCCCCGGTGAAATCAAATATAAAGCCCAGGTCACGTGCTCCGATTGAGCGCTTCGGGCTTCTTGCATGCTTAAGCTGCAATGCCAGTTCACGCTCAACCCTCAATTACTTCTTCAACCCCTCGACAAGACTTGAAATACAGAGACGCCGCGTACCTCGCGAGGACTTCTTGTGTATAAGGAAGACGACGCCTCAAGCTTGGGAAAGCGAAACCAGATAGCAAAATGTACCCATTCACGCCAAGAACACCATCATCTCAGATATCCTCATCGACCGCCATCGACACGACACGCGAGAAGAACCAGGCTTTGTCTTGATTGCGAGAAGCCTCCATAATATTCTTTTGGCTAGATGGCATAGGGAAACGCGCAAGTTCAAAGCTCTCGATCAAGACAATCGGGGAGGACGCACTGGGAGGGCATGCCGTTTCATTTTTGCTTGAAGAATCAAAGGCAAAATAGCTTCGATTCCGGGTTCACCAAAAGCTCAAGCAATCTAAAAAATGCATTGCTTTGGCACTTTGCAGTCGAGACTTTCTTTGCTGTCATTCCCCATCTCAGGTTCTCCACATTTGACCCCGCTGACAACGAACGAAACATACCGAACCAAAAGACCAAGATTGGAGTGGCACTGAAGAATGCTTGTTGCAGTGTTCGAGCAACTCACAGAGGATCCGGAATCGAATCTATTTTGCCTTTGATTCTTCAAGAAAACTCCGGTTGATATTGCAATAGCAAGCTGCAGACCTAGCGACATGCAAGGTGCGGCAGATCTTTCTGACGTGTTCCCTCCCAAGGATTGGAGACATATTGGCTTTGCTAGGAGGCTAAAGGACTTCGAAAGAAGGAAAGAGAGCAAAACGAAATGAATATACGACTTTCCCCGCGGGATCACACAGGGATTGAGAAAGGAGGACTTTTGCTGCCGGTAGGCAAGCTGCCTTGAGATAATCCCTTTCATTCCAGCTCCGATCTAGGGTCCTTTGCTTCCAGAGCTCAAGAAAGGTCTGAACTTTTGGGGGAGCAGTGGTTGTTTTCGGCGCTCGAGTGGTTGAAACCCCAATCGATAGTTCAGCGTCTGCTCGGATAAGCAGTTGCCTGGTGCCACACAGTTTGCGGACGCGAAGCCAAAAAAAGGTCTTCGACAATGATTCTCAATCATTTGTCATCTGATGCATTTCTGAAGGATCATTCAAAGATATTCCTCTTGGTTGTTACTCTGAATTGAGCAGGGCAAATTGCATTTGTGTCCACGTCTCAGTGGGAAGCATCCCAAGAAGCTTGCTCGTCGTGCGGAGTGTGATTTTCGAATCAATCTATCCATTCTTCCCATAACAAATACTCGCGCTTTCAAGTAAAAGCGGAGGTGTGAGGTGGAACGGTATCGAAAAAATATTGAGGTCCACCCAACAGGTCCTTGATTGAGCGCTGCCACGATGTTGGAAGGCTTGAACGGCAAAACATTCGCAGATCCGAAGAGCCTCTTTCATTCAAAAACGAGTATGGACAGGGTATCATGAGAGGCTCTCCAGATGCTGTCAGTCGCGTTCATAATTGGAGTGTTGGTCGCTCCGCGGTCTGGAGGGTAAATTGTGGAAGAGACTGCCGTTTGAGTCGTTTTGCATCCGAGGAGCTATCGAATTCCACGAGGCCTGCGATGACAGAGTATTCGCAGACAGCCCCAGTGCTTGAAGAAACCAACGGGCTCATGTAGCAGAAGACCCAGGTTGGACGACGAAATATTGGCGGAAGCAGAGGAGCGATTTGACTCTGTTGTAAGGTGATTGTTGACAATCGTGTGCGCCAACTTGGAGGCCCATCTCGCGAATCTCCGAAGCACTGCACGAGACTTTCAAGCACAGAAATGTTGATGGGTGCTCCTTGGGATGTTTCTCGTGCTGTCATGCTTGTGATTGTGCCAGAATCCTGTGCAAAAGAGGTATGTGGTGGCCTCTGCCAACCATCTCTTGTCTGTAGAGAATGGTTTTCGATATCTTCGAAGGTAGCTAGGACGCCCTTGTTTGGTCTGAGAGCAGCTTGTAAAGATGGCTAAGTGGCCTGGATGAGCATGGTGCCCATGGGATTGTCTGGTGCACCAGGGACTCTGCCATCGTAGAAGCTTTCGAATCGATGTAGTATTGCAGGTGCCGGAGCCATCGGCCATAGCTTGACGTCTGTCAGCGTTGCACCATGGCGTGCTGGAAACCATAGACGAGGATCTCCCCTGGGCCGTAGAATGGCTCTGCTGTCTATCGGCATGTCTTGCTTTCGTTTGAACAGAGCGTGCGATTGCTAGAGCTGACTCGTATGGAGTGGGCTTTGAGCTGTTGTGTTGGAAGAATCAAGACGTGCCCCATAAATCCGCGAGCGTAAAGGGAAAGTTTCTTTGGAAGAGTTGCTCCGGGATCAACAAGTGTCCTTCTCCTCGTGCTACCGAACGTCTGCAAGGCAGAATCTCGACGGGCTGGCCTGTTGGGCGACCGGCCTCGTGCGCAGTGGGAAGGCAGTTACAGTAAGCGGGTGTGTTCATTCCGTAAACCTCCCTGCCACCTCAATACTCAGGCGGGGGTAAAGTCTTCGAATGGACCTCTTTGAAATCTATCAAAAACAATTTCCTTTAACTCGTCATTTTTTCGGCATACTGTACTTTTAATGCGCATTTGCGTTGTTCTGTGAGGCCAATGCGTGCGGCAGGGGGCATGTCCTGGCCTAAAGGGGACGCGATCGCAACGATGGCACCCACACCACTGCAGCTTTCTCTCAAATTTCAGGCTGCAGGCGGTTGGATTCTGTGCAACACACCCATCATTTCTGTTTTGTTTATATTCCTGCGCCTCAAGCGAATGTGCCGAACTACGCGCCTGCTTCTTCAAGGAAGATGCGGGAAGCTGCAGGCCGCAGATTTATTTTCACATTCATGTGTTTTACAGTACAATGAAAAGGATTTTTCGGGCTTCTAGCTGACCTGTGTCCTTTGTGGTCTGTTATCTTAGACCTTCCCGTCGTCCAATGGAAAAAAATCTCGAAACGAATGCGGAGGGCATCTGCATAATATAAGACAAGGGTCAGGCGCCAACGAGACGCAGCTTACTATCTGACGCGGCAATGCTCTCTGAGGACAAAGCAGAGCCCCATTTATGAGGAGGCACGTGTTCACGTTTTCCCTTCGCGTGTCGCGAAGCCGTGCTTTTAAAGATCTGCAGATATTCGACCAGATGTTTAGACTTGATATTTATCCCCAGCCCCTACTGCATTATTCCTTCCATTCCGTTCTGTATAGTGACATCGATTCGATATAGTGCTGACGATAATGTTCTCACCGCTTCCGCCAGCTCATTCCACAAATAAGGCAACTTTTTGCCTCGTTCCAAGTTCACTTTTCATCCCACATGCGATTGCCTTTTCTATTCAAAAAATTGACGAGGCGTCATCCTTCTGGATGCATGAGAGACCAAAACTGGTGCTTGTTCTCATGCTCTATTACACCGCCATTTTGTATCGATGCCTATTGGGGACGTTACAACATTTGAACTTAAACTTTGGGCCGGATATGATGATGACACCTCTGTTTTCATCGTCACACATCATGAAATTAGGCTTTTTGACGCTCACCTGTGCAGGCTCGTCCAAACGAGGAACCAGGGGCTTGTCAAATGCAAGCTGCTAGGGCTTGCAGGAACAGAGATGTAACGGGGACGACATGCAGTGTCCTCGGGAGCAAACTAACGAGTCTTCAGGGGAGCGGGAGCGAATTAATAACAGCCTGCCGCTAGCGATAGGGTCAAAAGTTGCGGACGGAACTTTCTGGACAAGTTCATGACCAGCACCGCCCTGTTTATATGAGCCAAAAGCACTAGAGGGAACCAATAATCCATCGACATAGAAGAGAAGTGGAGACATTAACTAGCGTCTAAACAAGTGAGACTTTCACTCTTTCGAGATAGCATTATTAAGCCTAAGTGCAATACTATACAATGCTCGGGAAATCCTCTTTGTATAAGAGTAGCTCGGCCAGCTTACAATTTTGCATTATACATTAGTATATCCCATCTCCCGCCGCTTCTGAGATGGCTCTACCTCAAGAGCCCGAGGATCGCCGCCCTTGCACGATCAAAGACTGTGATAAACACTTTTGTGGTGATGCCGAAATGGCCCGCCATATTGGCGAGGTTCATGGAGAAGCGAAGCGGTGCGAATACTGTTCTTACACAACCAAACGCTCTTCTCGACTCCGTGCTCATAAGGAGAAGAAACATGACTACAAGGGTGATTTGCTCTTTTCATATAAGCCTGTTGCGCGCGTGTCAAGCTGATTCCTGGCGTTTAAACAGTGGTTTTCGAACCCCGAGACTGCTCCATTTTGCAAGACAGCCATCCCCAAGCGGGACAAATAGCCTCTGGAGCGCAACCTCAAGGTTTGTACCCTCTTCCATTCTGAGTAACAGTACTTACAGTACCGGAACAATCGTACTGATCGAACTGCAGCTCCCCAGCAGATAATACCTAGCTACGGCTACCCTGATCCCTCTACCGACTTACGATATCCACAAAACGAATCCTACGTTTCCATACGCGGCCTTGAGTCGAGTCTGTCTTTGGTGTCAAACAGCCAGCCTTTTGATGGGCCGGCTGCTTTAATATCATCATCGCAGATAGACGCTGCCCGACTTGGGATGCAGGACTACATTCATCCGCCGATGATACTCTCCTCTGCTGCCTACAACACTATCGCCACGAATACGCCAGCCTTCAGGGATCCGAATAATTCTGGTAGCATGCAGACTGCTTGCGCAGATGGTGCTTCGCAAGAAACAGACTTGAGTACAGATGGCAGCGAGAAGACCGACGACAACCGGCGCTACACTTGATGGTGGACTCTCAGAGGGTTACATTTGCTGAGGGATTGATGAATTCTCAAGTCGATGCCATCAAGCAATAAAAGTTCTTGTTTCCTTCATTGGCCCGGTATCCTTTTTATAGTGGTAGTCATATACAAGTCTTAGCGTTCATGGTCAAACCTTCCGCCATTTCTAAACAGTGTTTAAAGCCTAGCATTCTCTCCTTAAAATCTCTGGAACTTACAACGTTGATTACCGGCCTTTTGCTTGCTTAATCCGGCCCTCAAAAGGGCATCCAGGTTCAGATGCAGGCGCGAAACACTCGCTTGGCCCACTTGTGGGCAGAATATTCAGCATGCCCCAAGATGCCTATCACGAGGGAACATACAGTGCACCTGAAATTGCCAAGCTACCAGGACACATGCCTGGACGGTATGGAACAAAAACATGTCATAAATTGAACCAATGATACAACATCCTCAAATCGAGCAAATCGGGGAATTTACCGATTTGCATACTACGCTATATGCACCCCGCTCGACAAGAAGTCTGTAGGGCCAAAATTTACGGGTAACGGGAGATGATCCGGGCAACCCATGGCGTCGGCCTACGCCCTTAAGTACATCTTGTGTTCGTTCCCGCCAGCCTGGCATTTGGGCTCGGCGTGTTAGCCGCTGTCATCCAATGATGAGCCCATGTATCGCTCCACCCCAGTGCCTTGCTGGAGATTTACCGTCGGCAAGCACATTATTAAACTAGGGAATGGTAAGACCGTGGAGTTGTATCATCCTAGTTCCCCGGACGCCAGAAATGCCATGGACGGAAAGTTGCTGAATATAAAAAGCAAGTTCTCTTTTTATGCAGACCCCTGTACATGTGATAGGATCCATTACGGATTCTCCGGAAGTTTGGCACTTTATATTGAGAAGAAAAAGCATTGTTTGCTTTTTTTAACAAAACATGCTGAACAACATGGCCGGCATAGTTATCATTGGTGAGGCAGAAAGGCTTGGCTCTGGATGGAAACCTACCCTAAACAATATCAGATATACGTCTGTGCAATAACGGGATTAGAAAAGTGCATTTATGACAGCCGGACCTTCGTTGGATAGTATATAAGAGTATATTTGACTCGTGGATTTTCTCTTTAACCACCTACTATTACGTCTCTACCACTTGGTTTGGATACAATCTCAGATGACCATGGCTGGAACGAATACGTGGCGACAGCCACCTTTTCCTTGTGGAGAGCAAGGGTGTACTGTAACCTGCCAACGCCGAACGGATCTGTACCGCCACGTTCGTCTCACTCACTTCGGTCAAAAGATCTTCTGCCCGATTCCTGGTTGCAGGTATGAAGGAGCAAAACGGGCCTATCTAGTCCGCAAGCATATTTCAAACAAGCACCCCGAACAAGTTAAGGGTAGGTTTCTGATCTTCAGGTGGCTCAGTTTGAAGGCTAATTCATACATTGGACAGAGTATTTGAAAGACCGACTCAAGTCTTCTTGGTACCAAACAACGGTGCCTACGCAACTGAATTCCTCAGCTAGTCCAGCTCCCAGTATGGCCCCATTTCAAAGCGAATTGGCATTTCAAAAGACATCTAATGATCCTCTAGCTTGGGGAAACCTTCCCGATCTCGAGGTTTCAAATTCATTGCCCGTATTGTATGACCTCTTCATCGATCAGTCTGCGGATCTGGGAATACCATTCCACCCTGGGCCGGACGCTGCCATCACGGCAAGAGCTATCAATCCGTCTGCCAACACGGAGACTATGCACGTTGCCTATCAGCAAGCGTGGAGCCGAGAGACTTGCGAAATCAACCACCCAATTGAAGACGATCATTCCCCGTCGTCTCTCTCTCCGAATACGTCTAGCTCTCCAATCGAATTCACGGATAATTCAGGCATCCTTCTCCCATTCGATGCCTCCCGAGCAGAACGAATTGAGGAAAGAGATGAGGAGTTGTTCTTTAGGAGTGGTACGTGACGTGTAAAAGGAGGCAGTGAATTCAAAAGATCAGATGCTAGAGCGTCTAGTATCACTCGTCACAGTGTTCAGTATTTCATTTCATTACTTACGATTGCTGCCATTAAGATTTTTTTTACAAATTCAGAGTATTCACACCACAAAAATATAGAGATTGTATCGACAACATCAAAACTTTTTGCTCCAGAGATATATAACTAGTGACTCTCGAGAGAAGCAGATGATACTGAGAGTCGATTGACTCGATTCTCAGACTGTCTCGTGTACCCTAAGGGGACTAGGGCTTAACTATCTACCTGGTATATTATGCAGTCGATCCTCAGCCATATCTGTCAGAATCAATATCATTCAAGCAACCACATACCACGCTCCGGAGCTCACTGCCGATGTCTTCATAGGGAGGGGACTTGCCGGTTGGTCTCGGTATCTTACTTGCAGGCATCATGTATCCATTGGCATGGAAGGTCAGCTCATCCAATGGACAAGGGGACTGCAGTGTTTTCCTCCCCAGCAACTTTTACATGATCATCAAGCCTTGCTTGAACCACTCACCGACGGCTGACATGATACCGGCAGCCCGGAGGCTTCCCAAACTTACCTTGCATTCGAAACGCGGCATAGTTTGCGAGGCCCATCGTGCATGCAATACGGGTCACAGCCAGCTCCACACCACAGAATGGGCTATTGGCTAACAAAGTTTTATAAGACATCGAACAAGCCTATTAGGATGACATAATTCCGACGAGATTGAGGGGTTTTTTCAGCAGCGCAGATCCCATGAAGGGCCACGCCAGTGACAAACCTGAGACTAGAACATTCGTAAAGATTCCACAAGGATTTTGAATGGTGGCTTCCCATTGATCAATTTGCATCTCGATCTTGAATTGTTTCAAATTCTAAAGAGCCGATCAACCTGATGTGCAAATGAAAACCCTGCCCCGTATCGGGGAAGCCTGAAATATTCCTACCGGTAAACCCCTTTACGCTGCCTCTATCTGCTGAACCTCTATCGCGATCGGCAGCCACACGGGGAGAGAAAGTGGAACAAAAGCAAAATATCCCTAAATCTTCTAATCCATCACGAAGTTCAAGTGCTGCTATTGAGAGGGATGGTATAAGTCAAAGCGGGTAGATCTACGAGGAATCCCTTGCTCTCGATGGCGGCGCGCTTCAAATCTGGAGGCTCGTATATCAGGAACCTAGTCAATGTGAGCTAGGGGCCAGTTTGACTATTTTGCTCGGAAAAAACTACGTGATCATATCATCATATGGCCTTGAAAATTACCGGGCTCGAGTCAAAAATTTCACCTCGACGAGCGCGACATACCCAACGCAAACCCAACGAGTCAACGTGTGTTTCGGATTAGGCCCCCAAGCACAAACGGTTTGGATTTTGCAACCCGGAAAATACGGTCAGAACATGCATTATCGCGTGTTCATCACCCCAAAGCTGCAGGAAACTGGTAATCTAATGCAGAAGGAAGCAAAGAAATTCCCTGGTAATGAGCAAAAGTCTGCTCGGATAAATAGGAGAACTTTGCAGATGACTGCCGGAAGGACATGAGTTCAAACAAGGAAGAAATTCCTGCTGAACGAGGCATCGACTCGATGGGTGGTGAGTCATAAACTATCGAATGTGTGCATAATCCTTCTTCCCGAGGCTGCGGTCCACACCCCTGACTGCACTTGCGCCGGCCCGGAAAAATGCACCCCTTCAAAGTCCCTCCCACCATTTCCACTAAAAATAAGATATGTTCTCGATCTTAAATCATAATAGTCTTGGAGCGAATGCTGCCGTGAGCAAATGTCTACACGCTATCATCTAATCAACAAGTGAAAGGTCAAAAATAAGTAGTCGACACCATAACTGGAAACAGAACAGCACGGCGAGAAAACTTTTTATCCGAAGGCAGGTTTTAATGTCGCTAAACCGCCTCACATTTCTCAGGCGTTTTCAAAGTCGCCCGGCTTTGCTGGAGATGCGGGTAGGGGTGTAATACGCACCACCAGCCCCCTATTTTGACAGGCGAGCCTGCCGCTAAGCAGCCTGGATGGCCTGAAAGTTGACAAAAGTCTCATGACAAAATTGACAAGAAGAAGAAGCTTCCATACTGTCACCATCGGCCTGAAAATCTTTCATCGTTCAGAAAAAAATACCTACCGTTGATGACGAACTTCCGGCGCGACGGCGACAGCGACACTCAACATTTTGCAGATCTCTGGACACTGAATTCAGCCCTAGACACTTGGGTACAATCAGCTTTCCTTTTACCTTCATATAAAGAACATGACGAGGTAGATTCACCCCATACGAGCTCTCGCGTCCTTCCTCCCTGAGGTCCCGTCCCCTTCCTGGCTCCCTAGTCTCAGCAGGCTGTCCGACTTCGTCCGCCAGCACCACCTCTCTCGATGTCTTCACAACAATTACAAGCACACTAAAATGCACAATAATACATGGCAAGCTTCGGGTCATCCCTTGGTGTCAATTCACCAAGACTGCGACGGGGTATATACACAGATAAGCTATTAGAATGAGATGGGGGCTGCCCAGTGGTCTGGATGAGAAGTTTAAGAACGTCTGGTCCTTATTCTCTCACAAGGCGGCAGAATTCTTTCTATCATTCCATCAGCCAGCGAAGGCAAGTCTTCCTAGGAAAGCGTACTTCCAAGTCAGCCTTATTTGCTCACTTGAGAATCTGATAAAGGCGAAGCCGCCTCACAACAGATAGACTTCTCTCTCTCAAAATACAGCTTGGTTCTTGGTATCAAAAGCTTAATCAGAAGAGACAGGATAGCAGAGCAAGTCACACGATAGCAAGCCGTATGTGCAGCTCTGCAAACTTTACCAGATCTTCCTGGCCCCGGCTCCAAATATATCGAATTACGAGATGGCACGAGCCCTACGGTTGAATAGTATTCAATTTCTATCACATCGTCTGCCTGGATCGTCTTTAACGACTAGTCTTCTTATACTCTAGATATCCGACACTATTTCACGCCTCTGCAATCTTGCCAAATCGATACTGCGCCCAACTCAAGCTCTTCTCAGGCAAAGTCCACAACTGCTCTCCAACATCCAAACCTCCAGCGCCGGCAGCAACATACATCGGAAAGATATGCTCCAAGGTGGGATGCGCTTTTCTGGTATCGCTTCTCTTCATCAAAGCCGACATTTTTGATTCCCGCTCTTTCGGCTTCGAGCTGGCTGCCTCTTTCAGTGCCTCGTCGAAGCTGAAGGCATAACTGAAGGGTGTTAGTATTGCGGAACACAAGGGACCTTTCGAGGGATAAGGGCTTGCGTACGGCATAGTCTCGCCGGTTGCTCTCATAGCTCGATAATCACGAAGATTATGAACCGCCATTCCCGCACCGATAATCAAGATACCTTCGTCTCGCAGACTTTCCAGTGCCTGTCCCATGCGGTAGTGTTGATCCGGGTTTTCGTTAGCGAAGAGTGAGACTTGGACAATTGGTACATTCAATGGATTCTTCTTTGGATCAAAAGCTGTTCGGGTATCCCATCAGCAATATGATGCGTGCAGAATGAAATAGACAACTCACCAACCATGAAGCCTGCCCATACTCCGTGGTCAAGACCTCTTGTGACCCCCTCAACTTCAATACCCGCATCCTCAAGCTTTCCGATCACCTTTTTAGCAACTTCAGGACTGCCCTTATTTGGGTAATCATATTCGTAGTAATGCGGAGGAAACCCGTAGAAATCATAAATGAGATCTGCCTTCTCGTCGACGTTGATACTAACTTTGTTTGGAGAGTCTTGCCAATGGGCAGAAAAGACAACTACTGCTTTGGGTTTGACTTTGGTTGTGATCTCACGCCCAACTTCTGCTAGTTTAGAGTAGGCGGGGTGCTCGGTATCTTCCATGAAGTTTGGCTGCAACGAGTTAGTAAACTTACTATTTTCTATTCTGCTGGAGATATGGGTCACTAAGTGGGAGGTTTTATCCTAGCAGAACGATGGAGGGGAATCAAGGAGAGTTTAGACATACCCCACCAATGCCAAGAAAGTAGACGGGCATCCGTGAAGGAGTGTTAGGATGCAAAGAAGACATGCTGGTTGCACCTTGGGTGGGTGATTGGATCAAGGTAACTTGCCAGGCGTAAACTAGGTACAGCTAGGAAGCGCGGTAGAAAAGTGGTATGGACAAGCTCACGAAGAGAATTAAGTATGTATATATACTTTGAGGGGACAATTGAAAATTCGGGAGAAAACGCCAAAGGTATGCCCAATTCATCGATAACTACCAAGGTAGGCAGAATTTCTTCGTCTTATAGAAAGGAAAACTTATTGAGAGCTTGGTCAGGTAGCATCATTTACCACTAGTCTATCACAACATGGAGCTGATAAATCAATTATCAAATTCAGGGGGCGCGATTCGGAGAAGCGGGTGAGATGGGAGGAATTCACGCCGTCTCAAAAATCGTCGACAACCTGCGGCTTAGACTTTCCCGCGAGCGATGATTTCCACCTCCCGCGCGGCTTATATAAGTTATCCCCACGACAGTTCGAGTGTAAATATACAGGCCAATTACCTATATACGATTCTTAGCGAAATTACCCTGTAATAATAGCGAGTTTCAGGGCCTCAAAACCTAGAATTCTAGCGAGTACCCGCTAGGATTACAGTAGACTGAGCGCTGTAAGCGGGGTTTTTATTTTCTGTGCATGGCTACAGTGCTCAATCCTTGCAACGGAAACGCCTGAACTGTCGTGGAGATAGGGTATTATGGTTGCCCCGCATGATCTGCTTGCAGTGGATGTGCACTGACCTTAGGAGCCCACTTACGAGCCTAATCGCGTAAGTTGGGCACTTCAGGGCGTTTTCAGCGCCTATCGAGCCCGCTTCAGGCTTATGAAAAATAATACTTCCCCCAATTATTAGTTATTGTACAAGAATAATAATGAGGAATTCTTTTACAATTATGGACTATAGAAAACAAATAGTAATAATCCTTGCTATCACTAAAAATTAGAAAATTTATTTATTCTCATTTTTGATTTTGGTGCAAATACCCTGAAGTGCCCAGACTTACGCGATTAGGCTCGTTAGCAGTGCTTAGCGCACTGGAACTTTAGTGGATGCTCGCTAGGGCTTAGACTTTCTGACCCTGAAACTCGCTATACTTACAGGGCATTTCCGCTAAATGTCGTGCATGTACTTCTGATCCGTGCACGCGCCCCAGAGCTGTCGTGGTGATACCTGTTATCTATTAATAGTGGGACTTGACGTCCGTACCAAAGGGGCCTTTTCCTTTAGTGAGCGAAAGCGAGTTGTAGCGGTTTTTGTATGGAAAATTGCACCAAAGAAACTGGGTTGGGTACGACTTGCATCAAAATCAAAATAAAAATTTGAGATCCCATGACCAAAACTACGCGCGAATTTGTTTTTTCGCGCGCGAAAAAACATGCGCGAAAAACGTTACAACTCGCTTTCGCCCACTTAAGGGAAGGGCTCCTTAAGAAGCGTGGTCAACACCCACTATTACCCACTTCCTCCAGGTCGAGACAATCTTGGTGATAGGCAGTTCCAGACTTTCTAGATTATTTTTCTATCATTAGACCTTTGGCAGTGTCTCGGTGTTCTGCGATCTTGGCCTGAGTGACATCTCCAAGTAAAGTAGGAGGCGAACGGGAATCAAGTTGGAGGCTCACCGAGTTGAGAGGTATACTTAAGTGCTGAGTTTTGCTCAATTGATTTGGAAAGTGAAGCGTGGAAAGCAAACGTGGCAGGATCTCTGTCCGATCGAGGGCGAGGTCGACAAGATTTGTCTGCCCGTGGCGCCTCTCTTATTTGCCAGAATATCAGAGGTAGAACCATCCCATCATTGATTTCAGTTTGGAAAGATTCTCAATTTGCAATCCACACCTCCCGTGGCGACAACACAACGGATCTGCACATCGAGGGTACCTGTCCCAGCTCCGTTGGTTCTCGGCGTCCTATTAAGTTCGCCGTTCTGTCCCTCAGCACCGCCGCCGTTAACTGCGGACGTATTCTTGACAATTCCTGGGGCCCACCGCAGGCAGGTGATAAAGCGCTCATGCGTATCTGCGAGTACCTTGACGCATTTGCCGTCCTGGCTTAGGTCCCAGCACCGTAGCGTCTTGTCATCAGACACCGAGAGAAGGTATTTGCCACCGGGGTGAAAAACAAGCGCCCGCACCCAGTCATCATGGCCTACCAGTGTCTTGAGACAAATTCCGCGAGCGTCCCAGAGCTTGACAGTCTTATCTCGTGATCCCGTAGCCATAAACTCCGCCGTGTTACTTGCAGGTGGTGGCTTCTTGAGCCCGACTAAAGGCGCGAGATACTGATATGAGGTCGGCGGAGCTAGTGCACAACATTCATTAAAGTGCTCATGACCTACCATTGTCGCTTTGGGTTCTGGATTCGATAAGGAAATATCCCATAACCGGCCAGTCTTGTCATCTCCTGTGGAGAAGAGAAAACGTCCATCCGGGGAAGGGTAGACATCTCGTACCCAATCAGTATGCCCTCGTAACGTCTTCAGGCAATACCCTGTAGTGACATCCCATATCTTCAGCGTGCTGTCTCTACTTGCGCTGACAAGCAAGTTTCCGAATGATGGTGCGCTAGCAGCCCCGGAAGGTATGAAACGGACGGCGCTGACGCTGTGATCATGCCCCGGCAAAGTTCGAATATTCTTGTACTCATCAGCCGGATCCCATAGCTTGATAGTCAGATCAGAGCTGCAGGATGCTAAAAGCATACCGCCTCTTGGACCACCGTAGTCGACGTCTAGCACTGCTCTTGTATGGCCTTTTATTGTCCGTTCCAGTTCCCCGAGCTCCCAGTCCCATATTTTGATGGTATAGTCATCGGAAGCAGAGGCAAGAGAGGAGAATATTGGATGGAATGCAATGCTGTTTATAGTATCTCTGTGTGATTCTAGTGTATGTCGAGGCGGGGCTTTGGGGAGCCAGGAGGCAGGGTTTTGATTGCGACTAGAGAGTGAGGTAGGTGTCGCATTATCGAGCTCGAATTGTAATACGGCGTTTCGGGACTCGAGATCCATAACCTGTGATAGAATGCTGGTTAGCCATTGCTGGGGCATAACGGCAGTAGAAGGAGATTGTGCAGACGTGCCTTCTTCTGCAATCGAACAATACTTGTCCATTTTTTCTCCAGAAGGGATTCGTACTTTTTCGCTGTAGAGGCATCGAAAACATCTTCTCCAAGACTCCACTCTGCCCTGAGGCTGGCGGCGGTGTGCTGTAGGTTATTTGCCGATAGGTATGCTATGATCGATTTGTGTCTGGAAACGTAATGTCAGCAACAGCTTGGAGTTCATCATCGTCCATCAACTACCATAAAATATACGCACAGCTCATCAGCTTGCCGGCTCGCCAATATATGACCCATAGTAGGGGAAATACAATAGATAACTGTAGCAACTCCACTGATATCAAAAGGTAAGATGCCCTGGCGAGACTCTTTCTTCCAATTGTTGAGTTCTTGAGATGAACGCGATTCGTGAGAATATACACTAAGTCTAAAGAAGGGTAATGTTATTTGAGAGCGTAGAAATGGGAACGTGAATGAGGTTTCTTGACCGCGACGCTACTAAGCACCAAACGGTACTAGCGCATTGATTACTCATCAATTACAGGACCACCCTTCTGTAACTACCTATTGGTGGTTGCTGGAAAACACATTATTGTTTGCTGGTTGTTAGTTCAATTTCATTTTTCCCTTTTGCTGATAAGTAATTTATCTCTAAAAAGCTACTTAAGGCTATCGGGAGCTATGTTTTCTTCTAGTCCGAAGCCTGCTTAGTGGGACTGCTAGAGAATTAGATGCGGGGAAGAGTTAGGCATGTCAAAATAAGTAATAAAATGGCGTGTTGCATTATTGAACAAGTAAGTTGCAGTAATAGCTGGTAACTTCGTCAGACGTTCGACTGATACCGAGAAGCTTACCCCATGTTCCGTGGAACACAAGGATGAGTAGCAAAATCAAGAGGCGTGACTATTGCCCCGCGGCTTAGATAAGTAACAGGGCACTTATAGCGCGAGGGGCCAGTCCGTGTAATACGCTTAGCATACCTAGTTCCCGCGCGGTTTGTGGGTCCCATTCGAACCAGTAGCTAGCTCGGCTTCGAGTCTCCCCCTTTAGCTTCGAACGCGAAGGGTAAAGGCAAGAATATGATTTGAAATCTCGGAAAGAACCTTTTCCCGAGCGTTGCGGGTGTAATAGGATATGATTGTTCACAAGTGTTTGAAAAGAATACCGAGCTTTTTTCGTATAAGTAGTGAGGCATCCTCGCTCAAAGTTCTTTCCAAATTCCCATTCCACATGCAGCTTCTTTGCAACTTACAACCCTTAACATCCATCTTTACCATCAATCATAAAAGCAAAATGGCAGCCACTCCAGTTGTATTCATTCTCGGATCCGGGCCCCGAATCGGTGCATCCGTCGCCGAGAAATTCGCCAGCAACGGCTACAAAGTCGCCATTGCTTCCAGGAAGGGAACTGGTAACACGACCGACAAAGGGTATTTGTCTCTTAAGGCGGATTTCACCAAGCCCGACACGGTCCCAGCACTGTTTGATGCAGTCAAAACCGCATTCCAGACTTTTCCCAGCGTGGTTATCTACAATGCTGCCGCACTCACGCCTCCTCCTGAGAAGGATTCCGTACTTTCGATCCTAGGGGAGAACGTGGCATTGGATTTGAACGTAAATACTGTTAGCCCATATGTTGCCGCGCAGCAGGCTATCCGTGGATGGAAGACGTTGCCAAAGGAGACTAAGAAGACTTTCATTTTCACAGGAAACATCTCGAATGTTTCCATCGTGCCCATGCCGATGACCATTAATTTGGGGATGGGCAAGGCGGCTTCGGCGTATTGGATTGGCGTTGTCAGTACTTTGAATGCGGCTGAGGAATTCCGGTGAGTATTTTGAGGCTCCCTCACCCTCTTCCGTAGGCTGTTGCTGACACGCCTGATGTGATAGATTCTTTTATGCCGACGAGCGAACTGAAGAGGGAAAGATCAAGGGTATGGCGGTTGACGGTCCCGCACATGCAGAGTTCTATGCGCAGTTGGCGAAACACGATGGGAATGTCCCTGTAAGCAACTCTGGGCCTTTGTTCATATCCTCCCCTATCACTTTCAGTTTCATCTTATGTACTCCGATCTACTCCGTATATTTCCCAAAAAGGAAATAGCGCTCCCGAAACCTTCTTGAACAGGAAATTACTGACTCCCCTGTGTTGCAGTGGCACGCCACATTCGTGAAGGACAAGGGGTATGTCCAGTTCAAGTGATGGCAGAACGCTGGCGTAAGATAGATCTAGGATATGTGGAAACTAGAGGCGTAAATCCATGTATTTCGCAAAGACGATGTCAGCTGCCACAAGAATAGCAGAAAACCCCCCTGCGTCCTGCATGACTGCCTTTAAACAAGCAATACTAAATCACCCTGTCTTCTAAAGCAAGCAGCTAAGTCGCGATTTAAAGTATCGTCTGCGTTCCTATTTGCCCACACGTGCTCCATGATATCAAGTGCCTTGCGCACTGTGCCAAAGACACTCGGTGGTTGCATGGCATCGACCAGCCCACGAAATAGTGGTTCTTGCGCAGGCTCTGCAAGGCAGCCTGCCACACAGAAAGGCCATACGACCGTGCGTAGCAATGCCGGTGGCGATAATTGATTCATCAGTAACTCAAGGATTCGATTAATGTGATGACGTACATCGGCGTTGGCGGGCTGCCATCCAGAGACAACGACAAATAGATAAAGGCGCGCTGCATGAGCCCAGATGCGGGTAATAATGGAGCTCTGCCTTGCGGGTGCTCTCGATTGTTGGCAGGAATCTGCCCCGAGGACGGAGAATATGCTGTTCACCTCCTGTGGAATGATTGGATCAGTTTCGAGCCGCGTGAGATGAATTTCTAGTGATTCCTTGATAATTGCGGCACGCTGGACCAGCTCCATGACATCGAGATTCCCAGCTCTTTTGCATCGTTGTTTCCAGGTGTCAAGCGTGGCAATCTCGCCGATTTGAAGCAACACCCAATTCTGACAACCTATTACAGGCTCGAGGTCGATAGAGGGGACTCTACCATTAATACTAGCCAGAAGGCTATGGTGGTACCCATATAGTTTGGGTTGCTCCTGAAGAGCCGTGCCGGCGATGATGTCGTCGAATATCAAAAGAGCGGATGAGAAACGAAAGGCGGCCTGCTCAGCACTTGGGATCTGAATAGACTGAGCGGATAAATCCAGGGATGACGGCCCTAAAAGTCTGAAAATAGTGTTGAAACTTGAAGTTATCTCCGTGAGTTCGATGACGCTGGCACTTTCGAGGAGGGGTACGAAAAGAGCTAGAGCGGCATTGAGATGTGACTGGCAGTTCTCATACCCCGAAATAACAAGGTCGAAACGCTGGACTTGCATGATACTCGTTAGGATCCGTACAGTACCATGTATATGTTCTGCAATGCTTGAGCTATCAATGACCCTCAGTGCTTTTCTCAGCGTCTCGAAGGCATTCATGGTCTGTGTAAGCACAGTCTCCCAACCCACATCGTGACTAGTGGTCCCGCGTGCGAGGGAGAAGAAATATGAACTCTGACAAAGCGTCACCCTTTGGAAAACTGGACTCCTTAGCATCAATTCCAAAATCCATGATCTGCCGCCTTGAAGAACAGAGGGACGGTAGAATGGAAATAGGAAGGAAAACACATTCTCCAGGTAAAACGTGAGCAGTACAATGTCAGGTCGTCCAGAAGAAACACCAGTGTTTTCTTGAGAATTTTTGTTCGCAAGAGTGCAGCCACCTTTACGCTGATATGCTTCGATGGATACCTCCGGTATCTGCTCCGAGCCACTGTTGTGAGCGTGATTATCTGGCCTCATTTCGGGAAGTTGAGAGGTTGAAGTAGCCGGTTCCCTAGGTATTCCAACATTGGCAATTTCAGCCGCTGATGTGCCATTGCTGGAGATAGAAGTATGAGCTTTACGCTCTTTCCGACGGAGTCGCAGATGTGCCTTTTCCTTCACCTCACGCTTGAGCTGCTCGGCCATCGCCTCCTGTCTAACCCCGCCATCCATCCACACCGGCTTTTCGTGACCGTAATGGCATGTGATATGAAGTGTGGTGCAGGTATCACATAAAGGGCGATTTTCATCACACTTTTTGCGCCGTAGTCGACAGGTCCAGCAACCCGTGCTGCTGTGATGAGGACCTTGAGGCATGTTCGGATTCACGTCGATGTCCATCTCCACCCACGGGAATCGCTTTCTTGCAAGTCTTGACTTGACTATAGCCGTGGCATAAGAAACGTATTCTAAAAATTTTGCACGGGCAGCTGGGAAAGAACTCGTCTCTTCTTATCGTTTCTGAAGATATGTAGAGTGAAGTGACTGCCGTGAGCGCGTTTTCTACCTGGAATTAATAAGCAAACGCTCACCTTCTGCTAAACGCTTATTACCCCTGAACGCCCCAATGTTTTGTTTTGTACTCTATACGAAGGTGCCGGCAAAAAGTCCTGCCGTTTAGTGCATAGACCACCGTAAGGCCCTGTAAGACGCTATAAAACCCTGTAAGCCACTCCTCGGTAAAGATCATAAAAAAGTCATTGATTAGGTCGCTAAAACTATAGTGGGTCATACCCCCAGTATAGTGAATAATGCTCCCCAGTTGCTGTAGCTACAGGCTCGTACTCGCTATATTTATAGGGAGTTTTGCCCAGGGGTGTCTTACAGCGACTTACAGGGCCTTACCGTGGTCTAGGCACTAAACGGCAGGACTTTTTGCCGGAACCTTCGTACGTTAGCGAGCTTCATACTAGTGTGGGCGTTTCAGAAAACACTGAGGGGACTTGGGGACTTGGACATATGGTCTGAATGCAATTTCTCAGGAAATGAAGAATTTCCAAGTAGTTGTAGAGCATTTTAAGAGATCTGAATATACGGATTAGATATGTTGACTTGATTAGGCTGAATTAGATCAGGACCCAGAATGTTCAAGTGGATGTGGAACATTTGGAATGGAGATTGAGTGTGCGAACAGGGTATCTAGAAATAGGTCCTGGGCTCAACTTCTTATGATTGAGAATGCTCAAATGGTTGTGGATGATTTAAAATGTGGTCCAGATGTGGCATGTGCGGACCCCTGGATACATGGGGGATTGGGTCTGGCTGCCTGGGCTTCATTTGAAAATTTTCACAATCGAGATTGCTCAAGTGGATGCGGGACATTTAAAATGATTATTCTAAGGTCGAATCAAACTCCTGGCAAAGGTACAAAAGTGCCAACCGAGGTTACATTCACCTTCCAATCATGTGAGTACGTCCAATTCGAGTAGTAGCCCGCACTCTCACACACGCCCTTAGTGCTCTCAGGCAAGGTCGTATTTTTCCAGCACATCTCCTCCCAAAACTCCTTGCAGATCAACAAAGTATCGGTACCTCCAACACTACCAGTAGCGTGCCGGCATATTTGTACTTTGCCTTCATCAGGCTTATGAGTGATTATGAACCAAATGATCATAGCCAATCCGACCAAGAGCGCAATTGGGATAAATACACAACAGGAATAACAGCAGATCTTGGTCTTCGAATGTTGGTCTTTTTTCATCTTGGCCTCAATGTCTGATTCGGTGTCGATGATTTTGAACATTGGTTTTTTGGGTGCTGGTTGAAGTGCCTGTTGAGGAACTTGAGGTGCTGGTTTCCGTGGTATCGAATTGTCGTGAAGCCCGGCATTGGGTGCGCTTGAGCCGTCGAGGGCAAATTCTGCTGGTTGCGACTGTGGCTCCTGCTGGGCAGGGCTTTCATTGGCAAAGAGGTCGCTCATGTCAAGAACATCGAAGTGCAGAGCGGGCAAAGCCATCGCGAGAATGTCCGAGTTCGTGTAAGTGATTGTTAGGAGAATGCAGCAACTAGCCGGAACAAGCGATTGCAAAGGAGCGATGCAGTGATTGCGAGAATTGTCCCACTCGGTGCCAGAGATTGTGAGAAGAGAGAAAGATGTAGGGATCGGCGGATGTGGTAGGTAGGTGACGGGCTGAAGATGCTTGGTCGTCGACGAGACGCGAATGTTGAGGTTGCGGAGTGGGTTGATGATGACTGGGTTGAAGATGCGTGTGCGATCGTCGACGAGAGTGAAGAATTGAGGGTATCAAGTGGGGTGATAATGAGCGGGTTGGTGATGAGTGGGCGAAAGATGTTATTATGGTGTAGAAGAAGAGAAGAGAGAAGAGGAACGGGAGAGAGGCCTGCTTAAGTAGGTACATTGGCTACCTTCGCCCCTTCCCAAATGACAGAAGATGCATTGTGTTGTGGAAGAAAGAAGATAGACGAGAGACGGGCAGGGGGCTTTCTTAAATAGTTGCATTGGCTATCTTCGCTCCTTCCCAAATGGCAGAATGTGAGGAGGCTGCATTGAGGCAAGTAGCAGTGATCTAATGTACAAAGTTTCTACCATCGCTCCTTCCTGAAGCTTTTGTAAAGTAAAAGTGAATAGCAAAACCGGCCCGTTGCGAACATATTATGTACGAGGACCAATGCCTTAAGACAATCCACAATGTGCCACTCCAACCCAAACATTTTGAAGTCCCTTATCGTAGTAGAAATGAAACGTATATTAATAAAGTACCTACCGTCCTCTTGAATGTTCAATTCCATCTCGCGCCCTCTCTCTCCGCTTCTAATCGGGCAATGCGAGCCTCTTCATCATCCCCTGTCACCAAGCCGCCCCGACGACCCTTCTTTCTTCCCTTTCTCCCACCGTCGTCACCCTCATCGCGACTGTGCTTTCTGCTAGCCATGCCTGCACTGAGTCCAGCCATCCGTTGAGCCTCTTTCAATAGGCGCTCTCGATTACGCTTTTCTCGCTCAAGTGTATGTGGATCTTGAACTGGCGGTGCGGACGAGGTTGCTGCCTTTTCGTTTGTCTTCGGCTGTTCTCGGTCACGATCTTTATCTCGAGCAGAAGAGCGTTCGGAGTCGCGGCGGGAAGGACGATGTGAATATTCTTCGGTACGGTGATGGCGGTTGTTGCTCGTTCGTTCACGGGCTGAAGAGGGAATGCGGTCTTGGCGGGGACCTGTGGGTATGCGAATGTCTTCAGAGGTGGAAATGCTCATGTTGCGACTACTGGCACCTTTGACACTGAAGCCGTTGGATATAACAGAGGGTCTCCGAGAAGGCCCCTCTGGTTCAGTGGGCGTCTCGGGTTCTTCTTTCTCGATTCTGTCCATCTTCTCAGTCTTGACCTCGAGTTCTTCCGAGCCTCGTCGGCTATGGCGATGGCGATGTTCGCGCTCGCGCTCGCGTGTGTGGTCCCGATCACGGCTTCGAGATCTGTCATCACGATGAGATCGATGGCTAGAACGATGTTTATGCGAAGATGATTTGTGCTCTCTATCACTGGCCTTCTCCCTCTCTCGATATTTGTCCCTATCTCGACGGCTTCGATGACTTGAGCGTTTGGATTCGGAGGGCGAAGCGGACCTAGACCTGTCTTCATCGACGTGTTCTGCCTTCCTGTCATCTACCAGATTATCGCCGGCTTCATCACCGCGAGTCTCTTCCTCTTCCTCGCGACGTCGTCGTTCTCGTCGGCGCTCTCTTCTTCGCTCGCTGTCTCTCTCGTCGTCGGAGCGTGAGGTTGATCGATGTCTATGTCGACGATGGTGTCGATCTCTGCTCCTGCTTCGCTTCTTTTCTCGGGATCTAGACCTGGACCTGTCTTTGTCTCTTGAAGGCGATCTTGTTCTCTCGCGACCTCTACCTTCTTTGTCTTTTTCTGACGATTCTGGTGGCACACTTGTACCCTCAGCACCATTTCTTGAGCTACCCAGAGCCGATGTGGGGAAGCTTCGTCCTCGCATGCTAGAGTTTGGTAAGCCCTCACGCATAGCTTTGGGACCAGTTGGAGCATTGATGGGAACATCAACAGGCTTCACAATCGGAGGTTGCATAGCGCCAAAACCACCCCCACGGCCGCCACGGTAATGGTTGTGGGTATAGCCACCACGAGCTGACCCATATGAATTTACGGAATTATATCCAGCACTGGAATCCTCGGGAACGAAAGAAGCATCCAGATCCTCCGTTGTTTGAATCGGCATTCCCTTTCCGGAGTCTAGAGCTTCAGAATCTCTATCTGGAAGCGCATCCGAGGTACCATTTCCGTTTTCTGTAGACTTGTCGCCATTTTGTTCTTCTGTCTTCTCTTGGTCTTTAGTAGCTGAATCTTCTTCGGCTTCTGATTTTGGGCGAATTTCTCTACCAAACTCATCGACGTTAGAAGGAGTCGTAGGAGCGGCATCTGCCTTGGGTCCAGTCGGGACGGATCCTGTCTCACTAATAGGTCCATTTCTCTGCTGGCCAGGACCAAACTGCTGAGGGAACTGCTGTGAGTAGGATTCATTGGAACCGTACCCATAGCCACCACGACCATAGCCGCCTCGTCCCCTACCTCGACCTCGGTAACCTTGGGAGTAGTCATTGTGATGGTTTGCGCGTCCATAATTACCTTGATTATATCCTGCAGAATGAGAGGCGTATCCAGAGTTATTTGCTCCATAATCACCGTGACCCATGCCTGCTGCATTTGGATGATTGAAATTATCTGGTCCGATATTCCATGATTGTTGTCCGTTCCACCCATTATTGAAGCCTGTGCCCATACTGCCATCGAATCCACCCATACCTATCCCCATGTTTATGCCGTTTATGCCCATGCTAGCCGCTCCAAAGCCGCCACCATTCATCATCATGCTCTGCATCGTCATCGGATCCATGCCCATTCCAGGCATCCCGGGCATTCCTATTTTATTGTTAGTGTATGCTAATCTCAACCGTGTCTGAGTTAAACATACCCATCATGGGAAAATTGCCAAAACCGCCTGCCCCCATCCCGTTCTGCATGGCCATCATCATCTGCATCTGGGACATGTCACCACCAAATCCCATTGCAGGGAAACCGCCAGCAGCACTGGGATCGAAGCCCATCCCCCCAAATCCAGGGGTCTGAGTGACACCTTCTGAGTTCTTCTCGGTATTCTCTTTGCCGTCTTCTGCAGCGTCACCATCTTTGGCTGTATCGCCGTCAGCGATTGGTTCTTGACCAGGCGCAATCTCCTATTCGGTGTTAGTTGATGATACAAGCTGATCTACTATGAATTCTTACCTCTATCGACTGTTGAGGAATATCTTGCTGGGCCTGCGCTGCCTCTTCGCTATTGATAGGGTGTTGTGGGGCTTCTTCCGCTTGATTTGCGGGTGTGGATTCCTCCTCTTTCACTTCGGCGGGCGCATTTTTGCTGGGGCCTGAAGAGGCAGGATCGACCGGAAGAGGCGTCTCAACAGAGGCGGCTTCGACTATTGGGGTCTCCGGAGGAGAGGCCTTTGCTTCTTTCAATCTAGCCGCCTCACGCTTCTTCTCCTCGGTCCTCAAGAAGACCTTGATAGTTGTTCGCAGAGACTTATTTGGCTTGCAATCTTCGGCGGAGACGGGTGTGTGCTCGCAAACGGGGCATGAGGAGGGTAGAGTAGACTGGCCTGACGTTTGAGGTTAGCCTTGCAAGCTCCACGCAGTGGGTTTGAACACTTACAAGATTCGCAAATCGCTTGTTCGCAGCAGGGCAGGCGAAACGCGTTGACGGCCAGCCGACTGCAGGTGGCGCATCGAAGCTTGATAGGGATCTCATCTTGGGTCAGGGATCTGTGGCTTCGTTAGCAACGGCTTTGTACCACGTTACTAGGAATCGACGGACTCGATGAGTTCAGCTTGCGCTGCGGTGGTGGTAGAAGCTGACATTGCGGCGTGTTTGGAGTTGCGCCAGCTTCTTCAAAGGCAGGATAGGTTTGTGGAGGATGGTCGCATGCTCGTGTAGAGTGTAGAGTGTAGAGGGATTTAAAGGAAAGTCGATGGCCTAGAGTTATAACTTGGCCAATTCATTGAGTCGCTGTCATGCTGTGCTGTGATTCAATTGTTTGTCAGTCGCATCCAAAATTTCGAAGTCGTCGCGACATCGCCTATCAATCGTACTAGTGGCAAGGCACGTGACTAATAATGACAGTCCATTATGAAGTCAGTCTTGTCCTGAGATACTGAATCGTTATTTATGGTATTTTATGGTATTTATATTTTCTACATGGTATTTACACATCGATGTCTTTTGTCCAGTTTGATGTTGCGAGTTTTACGATTTGCCCTTTCATAGAGTGTCTTTATCAAACCTCGCTAAGAGGAGACCACGACCACTTCGCCAATGTCATCATCAAGAGTTCTACGTTAGCAAATTATTTGCCAATGATATAGAAATTGATTCCACAGTCCCAAGGTGGGCTGTAACCGTACACAATCATGATACTGGGACAGGTCTCCTGGCTTGATTGCATCGTTTTCCTCATTTTTCTAGCCCCTCAATTGATTTTGCGGGTCGGGTTCTTCTCCACGCTCTTCTGTGGACTAAGGGCTTTGCCATTCCTGTGTAGGTTATTTTACATCAAACTTTGAAATATTCTCGATTAAGATTTCCTGTGTCAACTACTTTCGTATCCGTATACTAATTGCTTCCAGTAATAAAATTACCCCTTTGCTTCATCTACGAGCGATTCCTCCAAAGCTGTCCGAAGCAAACGCCGTTTGTCCAAAAAGCATCATGGTTTGAAGACATAGTCATCCGATGCGTTCGATATGCATTTGCATACATCCCAGCTCGTATCGGACGAGTCTTCTTCTCGAAACCGGTCTCACTTCCTTTCCTCAGATTTCGCATGCTTCGACATGGGTACATACATTCGCCCATCCACTGGCACGAAGTTAAAGAAGCAAGTCCATCTTATCTCTCTATTTCAAAATATTATACTGACTTGCCATAGCGCAACTTCAAGGGCATCTGGATCATCGCCGACGAGTCTCGTGGGCCAGATGTCGTGATTTACTACGCCCACGGTACGCGTCCAAATCTTTTTCAATGAGGTTTCATCTAACCTTCAAACAGGTGGTGGATTCTCAATGGGATCCAGCTACTTCTACCTCGAGTTCCTCCTCGCCTGGCTCTCCCTCCTCAAATCCCACGGCGGTTTCCGCAACCCCGCCATCTTCGCCCTAGAATACACACTCGTACCAGATGCTTCCTACCCCGTACAACTGCATCAAGCAATAGCGGGCTATCGATATCTGCTCTCAATCACTGGCGACGCGTCGAAAATTTGCGTCAGTGGGGATTCAGCGGGTGGAACGTTGATTCTTTCGCTTCTGTTGCATTTGGCGAACATTTCTAACAATCATAGCAAGAGCGAGCAAGTTGAGTTCAACGTCAATGGTACTTCCAAAGATTTGAGGCCTGGCATGGCTGTCCTGATCTCACCATGGGTCACTCTTCACTCACCTACCTCCAAAAACACGCCCTCGGATTACCTGGACGCGCATAATCTCCATCAATACGCACAGCAATACGCCGGCAACAAGATATCGATCCACGACCCACTAATCTCACCTGGTAATTGCAAAGACGTATCGTGGTGGCGGAATGCATGTCCGAAGGAGGGCTTCTTCATCATGTATGGATCTGAGGAAGTGTTTGCACCTGATATTCAAGACCTTGCTAGTTTATTACGAAAAGGAGGGATGAATGTTGATGTCGAAGTCGAAAAAGGGGGGATCCATGCTTGGCCTGTTGCTGAGCTATTTTTGAGTGGGACTAGAGAGAAGAGGCAGAAGGGGCTGAGAGTCATTGTGTCGCAAATTCGTGAGCGAATGGGCCAGCAGATTGGATAAAAGTTCTTTTCCCTCCCCCCTAAGACACCGAATCCTGTACTTACCAAACTATTGTACATTTTTGCCAATGAATATGCAGAGAGACACGATCCTGTCCATCTGTCCATGGTATAACGCAACGCCGCCCACGATAATCCGCCTTTCCCAAATCCACCCTGAATCCAAAACTCCAAAAAGGCCAAACTCAAAGCATACTCCTGACCCTCAATTCACCCTCCCTCAAAAACGGCCTAATACTCTCCTCCCAAGCCTGCTTAATCACACCCCCATTCTTGCTCGCCTCAACGTTAATCGGCAACTGCCTCGTCCACTCCATGATCCTCTTATAAACATCCCCATCCCAACATCCAATCGCACTACTCAAACTCGCATCTGTAAACGCCCACGCATCCGTCAACGCCACACTCTCACACAACAATTTCTCCAAAATCTCATTTGTGAGGTCGCGCATGGTTTGGATTTGGGAGAGGGAGAAATAGCTGTCTTCAAGGAAAGAAGAGGAGGAGGCGGAGAGCGGGGAGGAAATAGTCGTTAGCGCAAAGAGGAGGAGGAGGTTCGTGAGGATGGGACGGAGGGATGATGGGGCCGGCGGAATGGAGGAGACAAAAGTGAGCAGGATATAGAGCTCAATATGCGCGCGCGCAGCTTGCAAAAGCGCAACCGCATGTCTCTCCTCCGCCCTAACCCTACCACCCTCTTCCCTCCCCATCGCCTCGAAGACCTCACGACTCAACCTCGCAGCCCTGTACTCAAACACCCTCACCAACTTCTCCGGTTCCAAAAACTCTTTTCCGTGATAAGCGCACGTAGTAGGTCCGTAATAGTGGTAGGGACCCATATACGCCATATCTTCCGGTAAAACAGAGGCAGCCAGGCCCTTCACGAGGTACCGCGAGACTTGTTTCCAGAGCACGAAATTCTCGCCTTCAAAGGTACAGCATGCCGTGACGCTATTCACTATCTCCGGCAAGCCGGAAATAACAAGGTATCCGTGTCCACCGCACGCTTTCCGCGCATCTTCTGCGCCATCAGCTGCTGTTTGTGTGGTCCAGGCTTTGAGACCTGCTAGTAGCATGTGGACGTATGGTAACAACTCATGTCTTCCCTGCGCTTGCTGCTCCAGAAGAGCTTTATAAGTTTTATTCACCGCGTTAGAAGCGAAAATAGTAGCATACGCTTTTGCTACTAGAGTCAGCAAGCGGTAATGCTGTAATTTGTAACTCAGTATAACGGGTTCTTTCCCGCTTATTGATCGTTGACCCTGTGTTCGCACGACGGAGTAACGAACAGCGATTGTAACGGCTTGCGCGAGCTGGAAGGCGCAATTGCGGATGATGAGGTTGCGGCCGTTGAGCATACCGCCGTAGAGAAGTTTTTCGTGCATGGGGGAGGAGGTGTAGATGCCTGTGTGGGAGACGCTCGTGTAGCGAGAGAGGAGGGCGGTGCGGGGGATGCGGACGTGAGTGAAGACTGCGTAGCCGTTGTCTGTGCCGTTGTAGGACATTTTGAGTCTTTGTGGGTTAGTCAGTGAGTGTGAAATTGGCAATGGATTGGGAGGGGACGAGAAAGGAATTTACCCGATGTCGCCTAATTCAAGGCCAGGAAGCGGTTTGAAATCTAAAAGGGATCGGATTTGCATAATGAAGGAATGGACGCCGTAGTCTTTTTGGTCGATTATGAGGCGCGCGATTACTATGGTGTGAGTAGATGCGAAACCCAGAGCGCCGGGCCAGTATTTGGTTGCTGAGAGACTGGGGGTGTGGATGATGAACTCGTCGGTTGCTTTGTCGAATGTAGCAGTGGTTTCAATACCAGCCACGAAAGTTCCATGACCGAGTTCCGTTTGAGTGTAGGAGCCAATGATGGCCCCGGATTCTGCAAGCGAGACCCAGTGTGCTATTTGTTCGGGAGTGCCCTGAAGCTTGATCATTGGAACAAATAACAGTTGCGTCAAGGCTAAAGGACTGGAGTTTGACATGGCCCATTCATGGTTTGACTGGACGAATATGTCATGGTGATGATCTATACCGTCTCGTACTGTTACCCTGCTGGCTCGCAAGCCTTCAAGCAGCATCTCTTCTCGATTCATGTTCCCGTAACGTCGAGGGAGCTTCGAGAGATCATCAGTACCGAGAACTTTCTCGATACGCTTGAATGCTTCATTCTGCCTGGTAACGGCGTCTTTGCTAAACTAACGTTAGTAATATGTCTGATCGTGGGAGGCTTGACTTACCCTCCAAGTATGAGTTCAGTTAGTTTGCTGGAATCAAAAGTAGCCTGGTTTCTGGCACTTTCCATCATTTGGGGCTGTGTGAGGCTTGAATGAATAGCACTTTCGGGCTTCACGGTGTCGAGTCCATAGTTGCTTTGGCTTTGATCCATGACCTTTGCGGTGGGAGTGTTTCGCTCCATGGCTTGATGGCATGCACTTGTAAATAGGAGGCAATAAACCCCTGCTAAAGATTTTCACAGTGAAGGCAATAATGGCTCATAGAAAGGACTTTGCGAGCTCTAAAATTATCAAGGGACTGAAGGCTTGTAAATATACTAGTGATGGAGGCATGAAATAGATACCTGGTTTGTAATATAAAAAGTGGAATGTTGAACCGACCGATAACGAATCGACTTCGGATTCAATGGATCATTCAATCTTAATTGGATCGAATGGCCTGGACCCCGAAAAAAATTAATTCTGATTGAACGCAAGGGTGAAGCTTGGTATCAAATCCGGGAAATCCGTCGCGAGATGCCTGGGATATCCACTATTCACAGAGGCTCACATGGACCATCAACGACGTAAATTTTCCCCTCGAAGCACAATTACGTGAAAAGTGCACCAGGGTGTATCATCATTCGTGGATTAAGCAGTAACCCACTCGAGCAACCCATTATTAAATTATTTTCTTGCACGCCCAGAGGGAAGCGAAGCCTTCTGATTAGTCGACTCGGGTGTGGTGGTGTATCCAATCTAGCGGTTCGACTGCGCCGGCTTCAGCACAGACATAATTTCCACAATACTGGCCATGGCCCATAGAACAATAGAACCAGTAACACCCATACTTCGTACAAACAAGCGTGGTTCTAGCGCATGTGCAACAAAATAGCCTTACCGAAAGAAGGACATGATTGCTGAAAGGAGGGGTGCCATGAGACGCAGCCATTGAGGCCGAAGTTTTTCAAAGGCCCGGTCGTCCACAGAAGTTTCTAGGACTTGCAAGCTCAACCAGGCTTCAGACTCGGTCGTAGTTACAATCGAGATAACGGAAATATTGCTAACTAGAAGGATCAGTCGAAATTGGGCAGTCTTGATGGATGATACTTCATGTCGAATCCTGAGCACCACTCTTCAACATGCAGCAGACAAGAAACAAAGTCAAATGACGTTGTGCAGTTTGTTGATGCCACTTTCATCATTCAATATCCATGATGAAGAAGAGTCCACAAACGTAGCCACCAAAAGCACAAAATATGTAAAATTTTATTGGATATGGCTTTCCTCAGGTGGTACTTCTACGTCAGCTTTGATATTCGAGGTGAACCTCTGCTGTTAGATAAGTCGTGCTGATGGAAAGTTATGTGACGTATGTAAGGCTGCTCTACAATTGTCAGAGCCCAGCCCCCCCAACCTATGGAGACACCCGGCGGCGAAGGACATCCGATGAAAGGGGATCAGCTGATCCAGTATTGACTTCTATCCACCAGTTCCCCGTCATGGCGCGGACGAGGTGTGGCTCTCGGCTGCTCCATAACGAGACATTACAATGTCAAACAACGCCACGAGGGGCATTGTCTAAGTCGGCATGGCGGTTCTTTTATCACGGTAGGGATACTGACTTTCGTGACCGTTGCCCGAGGGACCCAAGTAGAGATCTCTAAGAGTCAGATTCCTAGCACAAAGAAGTGCTCTCAGACTCCGCGACGCGGGACGAAGTCCCTTATATAAGTAGTAATCGAACAACGTGTAGTCCGGCGAGACCTCTACCAGCTCATAGTGATACTTAAATCTCAATCCACTGTGATGTATCTACCTCTTAACAAAGAAGCCAGACGAGAAAGGCTTTCGGTTGGAGATACCCTTCTTTCCCGAACGACCCTGCATCCATTCATCTTTCAGGGATCGAGCATGCGCTGAAGCTTTGGGTGCCAATTCTATGGCGCGCGGCTTCGCTACTCGATATGTTGTGGTCCCAATTCGGCGGTCCATCGGTTTTGGATTAACTTCATCTGCGAATTTTGTTTTCTTTCCTTCCAATTTGGGAACTTTAACCTCGAGGCCGGTTGTTGATGGTGTTTCTTCTTCGTCTTGTAAGAACTCGGCCGGGAGGAGGTCCGGGAGAGTGGAGCCGCGAATGGATAGAGGTACTAATGTATCTGTGGTTTGACTCTTGCTATGGTCGCTCAATTTCCGATCAAAAGTGGTTGGCCGAAGGGACTCATACGGGACGGTCGGAGGGTCTGGGATTGATGCATTCTCCGTGGCCGGATTTTGAGCGTTGTTACCCCACTTGTCCTCCACCTTGTCCTCCACCTTGTTCTCCTCTAGATCGTCCCCCGAATCGTCTTTCAAATCTTCCTCAGCATTTTCCATCACATCTCCATCGTCAACCCCATTCATATCTCCGCTGATTACCTCTTCTACCGCAGCCTCCTCTGGATCAAGAGTAACTACCGCAGCTAATTTGGATCCACCATTCCGGGTTCTGACGGGCAAAGGCTTTTTAATCTTTTTGCTCTCTCCAACACCTTCCAAATCCGCAATCTCTGCCGCTGGCGGTGGGACCATTGCTGGGATTTCCACCACGAGTCTCGAAGCTGCAGGTGACTCTTCGTTCGGCTGAGGCGTACTTGTTATTTCCTTTCCAACTCTAGCCCTCTTTGATGTAGGCGGGGTATAGAAGGCCTCTTCTTCCTCGTCTTGGAGTTTCGAGATCTTATCTAGCTTTCGTTTTGGGGTGCGCGGGACGTAGACGTTGATGGTATCATCTTCGTCCAGATTGTCGTTTGCAGGCTTTTCGCCCCGTCTGCGTGTTGTGACCACTGCAGTAAGGTATTAGCTATTGAACGATAATCCCCTTCCCTGGAACGACATGAAGCTCTTGAGAAAAAAAGAACCAATTGGACCTTCTTCTACAGCCTGCGTACAGAATACCTAGACGAGAGCGCGACTCACTTTGATCTTCTTCTGCAGTTTGCACCGGGCTCAATTGCTCTTGATTATCTTCCTCGTTCGCTGGATCGCTGTACAATAAGTTTTTCGCAGTACTGAGGATTCTGGAGAACATCAGGTAGTAGGCGCAGAGTCTTTTATGCGGGTCATTCGTAGCACGAGGTTTGTTTGGTGGGCCGCATATTTTTCCAAGGTCGATGAGTGCGCTAGAGTGGCAGTATTTTTTTCGGCCTTCACCGCCTTGAACGACATCGACATCGACATCAACATCAACATCTCCCAGCCATCATTAAAGGGGCTTCACGAAGCAAGTTAATTGTCGTTAATTCAATGTATAACTTCTTGTAATAACTATTTTATTTCGTGCTTGCCAGCTACGGACTTCGTCTCCACACACTCTTTTCCAGACACCGACTTCCCGAATTTTTCTCAAAATTAGAGAAATCAGAAGGCTTCCCCCATCGCCCAAAATGGCTACCTTAAGGAGATCGATACCTTTGCTTCAGAAGGGTTCCAGGCTGCTAGGCGCTAGAAACTTTCACATTAGCTCACATCTCGAGATCCGCAGATTAAAATCCCCTAGAATAAAGAGAGCCCCCGTCCCGCCGCCTTTAATTACCATGCGCATTCCAAAACAGTCTAATTCCGAAGATTATCTCCCACCACTCGCTCTTCTTTCCTCTGCTTTCAAATCTGGTGTCATGGAGGGCTTGGAGCCGGACAAAGCCATAGACTTCCTTGAAGCGTTCGTACACAATCTGATGAATTCGAAAGCAGGTGTGGAGCATTTGCCAGGGTTATGTACCAGTAAGTCAACCATATTCCCCTATGCATATTTACAATCATCTTATGCTTCTTAGGACATAATGTAAAACCAAAACACCTGGTAATTCTATCTGGGATTCTCAGGAGGTGTCCTACCACGGCCCAAAGAACGCTCGCCAAGAAACTAGCGTTCTCCGCTTCCGAGATGGGAGAGGAAACAGCCACATACGAGCTTATACAGTCTGCTCTCAATCAAGGTCGCGTTGGCGAACACCAGACTACTTTTCATCGGTTAAAAAGACTGGCCCAGGATGACCCGAAAAATGTTGACGCACAGGCTCTGCTCGGCAAAGCTTTGTTTTCACAGGGTGATTATGCAGGCGCTCGGGATTGGTTAACACAAGCAACGAATGGTCATCTGAATTTTGCTGGTTCCGGTGAGGCACTCACTTGCCTAGGACGAGCTCACTTGGCGGAGAATAATGCAGTATTGGCGGAGACGGCATTCAGGAGAGCAGCCCTACAACTCGACGAGGCACCAGCGTATTACCATCTAGCACAACTCCAGGAGGCCGGCTCCGAGGCTCGGAACGTCTATCTACTAAAGGCCGCCTCGTCAGGGGTGCTCGAGGCATGCCACGATCTTGGTATGCTTGAACTCAAAAAGATTAAGGAAGCGGGAAAGAAGCCTACATCGCTAGAAGATTATGGCATGGCAAGAGAATGGCTGCAAATCGCCGCAAACGATGGTTTTGGGATGAGTATGCTAAAGATGGCTTTCATGTGCAAAGCCGTAGGGCAAGACGAGAATGCTTTGGCTTGGTTAGAGAAAGCGAAAGCGAAAGAAGATGTTGCGGCGATCGCGAAAGGGTTAGCGCCACAATGGGCGAAAACAAGCAAAGAAGAGGCTTTGGAGTTATCCCTGAGTCCGCAACGCTCTCGACGGCAGTTATATCATACACTCTGAAGTCTCCAGACCGATGTGACCTTTGCCACACCGGTGCGCTCCCGACTCAGTTCCTATCATGCCTCTACGAACTTGCGGCCTGGTTAATCCTTGACTTTCGACCGACGGATGCCAAGACCGAACCAGTGCGAAGTTGGAACGATTAAGCTTGGAAAGCTTTGTATCGGCAAGGAGCAGCATGGACGGGCAGATGAGGGCGAAAGAAGGATGTAGAGATCGTCAGGAGGAGCGGATGATTATTATGATGCCAGAAAAGATTATCACCACCTGCATGGAATACATCCTATTGTGTGGACTACGAATGGAATCCTCAAACCTCCCTGAACCCCCACAACTGATTGATATGCTACGCGTCGATACGGGCTTCCAGCTCACGGCTTCGATGGACAGGCATCCGTGGAATCTTGGGATGCTCTTAAGCTTCTAGCAAGCCAGCGCTGAGGTAAAGGCAGCTAGCATCCACGCCTTATTCGCAACCTCAGATTTCGATTTCTGTATTTCCGCGTCTTTCTTAGCTGCCTTCACTGGAAGCCTGACGGGCGATTAAAATCTGCCTATGCCAGATAGGACCCGAGTGGGCTTCACCGTTTACACTTCAGATTGCCGGCCACTGTTCTAAGTCACACCTCCACCAGGCAGGGGACTCTACGTTGGATGCAGCAAAAGAACATGGATCTAGGATATAAAAAGAGAGCTTGATGAGTAATTATCTTGAGGCTTCTGGTTAAAGCGTAGTTCCTCCATGCCCTCGCTGTTCTTCCTGCAATCCTCCCCTTCACTTCCAATCCCACAACTGTCGGAGTCTCCTCACCTGGAATTACTTACCACCATGCTTTCACTTCGTCTTCGTGGGAACAGCCGGTCCAGTCGTCTTTCCAGATTCAACACCAACGCAAGTCGCTCCAGCGGATTTCGTGGATCCTCCGGCGTAGACCGATGGGCCTGGTGCAACATACGTATTCAACGCAGCGTGGATGTTGACCTGGATTCCGGGATCCGATGCCTTATACGCGCCGGGGAAATTGACTGTAGGTGGACTGGCTGAGCCTCCTCCGGTAACTGTGAGTTGGTCTAGACAAATGATTAGCAAAAGTCGGCGGGCGATAATGGGCAAACCTACAGCACGTCATGTAGAACTGGGCCCCTCCTGAGGACTGGGCGGTGTGCAATGCGGTGACCTCAGCACGGAGAAGGTAGTCGCCAGCCTGAATATCCGCTGGGATTTGCACGTTCATTCTGCCGCAGCACTTATTCAAGTCCTTGGTTCCCCAAAGATCATCATCTCCAACCCTAGCACTGGATGTCTATACTCAAGTATTAGCGGCCTTTATTTCTTGGAGCAATTTCTTCATCATACCGGCGACCAACTGTCTTGGAAGACCTTGAACCACCCCGTCGACCCATCCGCCGTACTCGCATCTGAAACCTTGGACATATACGCAATAACGGGTCCATAATGCGCGCCTCCAATCGCCTCGTTAGTGCAAGAGCGATCACCGGGCTGCTGGTGCATTTCCACGGTCACGGTCTGGCCAGCTGCGACGGTACACTTGCCAGCGACGCCCGGACGGCCATTGCAGCGCATTGCAGTGCTGCTCACGCTTGTTACCGGGGAGTTGGAATTTGGCACGCGTGCACAGCTGCTCTGGTAAGAGGTCGTTAGTTTTCGAAACAGAGGTGTTTTGGGAGGAGACTTATTTGATCAACGCCGTTGACCCAGAGATCTTGGAATATGGCATGGCCGGACACATGGGAAGCTACAAGTGCAGCGACGGAGAGGATTGAGTATCTCATACTTGCGGCTTCGATGAAAGGAGGATAGAAATGAAGATATCGCTGGTGCAACCTGGGCGTGGCAGACGGTCAATATATGCCCAGCAGCCACATCTTGTGGGGTAACAGGCAATTGTTCTAGAACTGTCATGCTTTATATCCTGTTGTTGTAAAATACTGGTTTACAGAGGTGATAGTAATTTGGATAAGTTCTCAATAGGTCATGTGGGGGCTTGTAAAGAGCCGAAACGGTCGTGGCTGTTTGCCTAACATGGCACATCTTAGTGGGAGAATGCTGGATAAATGTTTATGTTTATAATTAGGTTGTTCTTCGGCGCGTGGGTAGAGGATACGAAGTGCCAGTGTGGTATTCCAGTTCGGTGTGGATGGAGCGGATTGTGGGGAAATTCTTTAAGTCAACGCTCCGGGTATGGTGAGCAATTTTCTTGTTCTTCCACCGCGTCCTTTGAGTATTCCATTTTCAGGATACATCCGGTCCTAATAAAACGAAAATACAGAACTATGGAGCCTCAACGCAAAGTTATGACTACGAAAGCCATGAAAAGTGGACTGATGGGGGCCAAATTTGGGGATAGCTTCAAATGCACGGACCACCAGGGCATGCGACGACGAAAGTCACGTGTGATGCGCAACTTTACGGTGGCTTGATCCTCTTGCGAACTCTCCTATCCCCCTGCGTCTACTTAACGGTATGCTTGTGTTCAAAACTTGTCTCAAGATGTTGAAATGATGGCGCCTATCACCTCCGACATGTTTGTGTAACCTTCAGCATTGACGTCTCAGATCGGAGGCATCCGAATACCCGCGTCTCATATTGCATTTATCCCATCTCGCATCGCCTATTATTTCCTACGAACCAGACACATAAAACGTCTGTCTAGCCCCGACGTTCTGGTAAAGTAATCAAACTTCGACCCCCTCTCGATTAAGAGGGGGCAAAATGTCAGCTCATGAGTTTTCATCATTGAAGCAGATGCAGAGTTGGGCTTTGCGAACCAACTATTGGGTTTCATTGCACTGTCTCGTGTGGTAAGCAATGAAATGCGCACCGATTGTTCATGAATTTGTGGCTGGCTCTGAAGTATATGAAGCCGTGAGAGATTGGGAGAAACTCAGATATCCCGAAGTCGAAGCGTCTATATGTACAATCTCTCAACTGAGCTGTCACTCATTCATTTTCTATTATCAACCGTCTCTACATCCAAGTTCTAAATTACAACAATCTCAAAATGCACTTCTTAACAATCCCCCTCCTCACTCTCCTCGCACTCACAGCAGCGCTCCCCCTTCCAGACAACGCTTCTTCCACCTCCGCCAACGCTCTCGCAAACGGCATAAACGCCAATCTCGACGCCGGCAACCAAGAAATCCAAACCGTACAAACCCTCCAATCCTCCGAATCCAACCACGCTCCAGCAGCCCAAATTCAATCCAACATCGACGCCGTCCAAGGAGCCCTGGACACCGCTGTCTCCGATCGTAAAGCAAACCAAGCTCTAGCCGCTGCTCAGAAACGTGCAGATGCTGCGTTAACTGCTGGCTTGGATAAGGTCGAGAACGCACAGGCGAAGGCGCAGGGTGCGGTTAGTAGTTTGAATGGTGGGGCTGGGGATGCGGCGACGTTGGATGCATTGAAGGGGACTTTTGAGAAGGGGTTTCAGACTAATGAGAATAATTTGGCGTTGGTATGTATGCTCCTTGCTAAGAGCTTGAAAAGTATGCTGATTCTTTGCAGGCGCAGGCTAGTAATTCGAAGTGATGGTCGAGCTGTTGTCCCACTGGTTGAGAGAAATTGTGCTGGACATCGATCGGAGTTTTTAGGTTCGCATATTAATTACTGAGGAACCAATAAAAATTCAATTCCTTCAAATTATTGTTGGCACGGTTCAAGCTTGAAGTCATGTCCACTTGCTCAAAATTATCCATTGGGTTCAGAGTACCACTAGCCATTATAAACTACAAGCTTCAATACTCTCAATGGCCACGATATTGGTCCATCCATGAATTTAAAAGTTAATACTTCTCAGCTGCCATTTCAGCTATTCTTTCAGCATTCTCGCTGCCAGAACCGGTACCCTCCAGAGGTTCGTTAAAAATCAAGTGCTCGACATTGACACGCGGGCCCTTGAACCATTTACGTGCGTCAACGGCGTAATATACTAGCGCAAACAGCATCTGGTATTGTTAGTAAGTAAATCTTATAGTCAGGCCATATCGTAATGCTTGACATTGATTTGGTTCGGGGGTTGAAAATGGCGGGGTAAACTCACGGTTCCGCCATAAATAAGGCAAGCTGAGATTTGTCAATACGAGTTCAAATGTTGCGAGGTGTGACTTACTGTAGTTCATAGTCAAGTCGTTGAGATCTTTGCCTTTTACACTTGGGACTGTTTTGATCAGTACTTACACAGCCGAGATGGAAGAATCAAGCGACTCACAACAGAGAGCGGGGACGATCAGAAGTAACCATCCTACAGCAACTGCGCCGACTGGTTTTGACCAGCGTCCGAGATTCCAAGGTCCTAACAGTTTTGTTAGTCGATAATTCTGCCAATATTCTCGATTCTTCAGCTTGCCTGGTTTGAATTTGTCTCCAGCGAAGAACAACTTGAGGCCGAGAGGAGTAACAAAAGCAATGTATTGTGCAATTGCGCCGAGACTGAAAACCGCACCAATGGCCACAGGATTCGCGAACATCAAAAGGCCCAACAGTGCAGCAATTGTCAGGACAAACCAGACGCTGTTGATAGGTGTACGTGTCGTTGAATTGACTTCACCCCACCACCTGCTGCCGGGAATAGCACCGTCTCGAGAGTAGGCAAATACTACGCGTGAAGATGCAATAAGCAACCCTTGACCCGCGAAAAATTGCGCGACCATATTGAGAGAGAACATTGCCAGTCCCGCATTCTTTCCCAGAACTTGGAGACAGAGACTGGCCATAGGCTGGCCATAGGCTCCGGCGACGACATCCGTGACATCTTTGACGGTATACGCGATGACGAGCATGACGGCGAACCCAAGGTATAGTCCGAGCTGTCCAGTCATAATGATGGCGCGGGGACCTGCGATATTTGCATTGGAACACTCCTCGCTGAGATGGAATGGGGTGTCATATCCAGACATGGTGAATATCACTGTCAAGAATCCCATTATGAAGGCCCATCCTGTAGGCCATTCCGTACCATTTTGAAGGTCAACCCAGACTGTTTGATTATCGTTGAACCTGTAGTTGTCAGTGTCATATCACACGTGCAGGAAAGACATACTTTGGATTATTGATAGCCCCGACCGGCAGCCAAATGATGAAAATTACAAGGACGACCAGATTTACAATTGTGCCAGCGATGTTAACGTAGCCTAAGACTTTGGTGGAATTCATACCAAGGCAGCCTTGTATGATGAGTATGAGAAGAAAAGTCAAGTACAGATGCCAAGTCTTGGGGGCGTATTCAGGGTGAGTTATCTCGGCAGCCGCGAGTAGCATCGACGCCAAAGCGTAATTGACGGAGCATGGCCCTGTGGCAAATCCTAGACGAGGAATTCAGTATCGATTCAAGCGTGTTGGAAACCATCACTCTGTACCGAGGAAATTGGACCATCCCACAATCTAGAAAGTCGTTTGTTAGTTCCGAATGCTTATACTGCAAGATTTTCAAAGTCCCTACCCAAGAAGCCAATGGACCCCATCCTTCCGGTGCCAGAACTGCAGATGCATAATAGAGGCCGCCGGCTGTTGGCATGCTCGGACAGAGCTCGGCCATTCCGAACACGACACTCTGAATCAATATGCCGGCTGTGATCCATCCCCAGACAGATCCTGCCAGCCCCGAGTATCCGAGGTTGTACGTCAAGGTTGATGCGATCGATGGGAGGAGACCAAGCACAGAGAACGATACCGAAAAGGACTCTATCCAGGTGAAGTCGCTGTCTGCTGTCAGCCAGAGCCGGTTTAAAGTCTATATTGAGGAACCGACCGCCTGAATTCCTGTTTGTACCCCAGAGCAACCAGAACTTTCTCATCAGCGTCGGCGGGGTGATCAATCACTGCATGTTCGCCCTTCTGGGTGAAAACGGAAGTGACATGCAGCGCGGCTTCATCGACAGTATGCCTTTCGCGCATTGTCGCCCCTGAGATATTCTGATCGAAAGCCATAGCTGCACGTAGAAGGAACAAGAGAAATTATCCAAACTGTAGGAAATTGATCATTTGAAGAAAGAAGAAAAAATGAGGCGAAAAAAGAGAACGAGCACAAGAAATTAGCGACTGGCATCTTGCCGATCTCTTATCTAAAAGGAAAGATGAGTGCGTTATACAAGTACCGCGTGCTTATCTGCATACGATATGCTGTACGTGAACCCCATATGCATATCGTGATGATCGATCGACATTGCCCCACTCAGGGTCCACGTTAACCTATATAGGTACGGAGCGCTGGCGTCTTACCAAAGGGGGTAATTAAACCCTGACTTTTACGTTATTAGATCTAGATCCATACCGGGTCAACCCACTGGAATTATCCACAATCGTCTCTGGAATCAAATTGTATCTATTTTGAAGTTGCCGGAGCCCATCATGTGTAAAAGCGATGCCGTATGCGGGGTCGCCTCCCACCATTTTAGCGAGTCGTACAAGGTAGTTTCAGGGGCTTTGGCGACCTCGCGATAGACGGAAAAAGCGGTACTAATTATTGCCCATCTTGAACAGGTTATACATGCGATTTTATCAATACAAATCCATTTTCAAAAGATATGGGGCAGTATCGTAAACTATTATTACCGTAACCGACGGGGCTCGGAAGCTCCAGAGGACCAGAAGACCAGAAAACCAGAGGACCAAAAAGAGAAAGATATAGGAGTATTGCAGGAGGGGGTAGGAGCAAGAATTCTAAGGACAAAATTGTGAACAACTTCATTATTATCTAATTGGGCTTCAAATATAAGGCCAAATATACTATTAACGGTATATAAATTATCTATTGAATATCTGCTTCCAAATCTGTATAGAGAACGTATGTATAACACGTAGAAAATATATAAAATATGAAGATTTTGCGTGTTTATATGATATCTTATTACATGGGAGCCATATTGGGGCGCCCCTTTTGCTCATTCCTTACCCCACCCCAATTTCCAAGATAGGGTGGGGGGAGAGACCTCTTTGTCCCCCCATGGGGCCCCATAGTGCAGCCTAGGCAGTTTTAAGCGGCAAATTGATGTGTAGACGAGACCAGTCCAAGTCCAACAAGTAGGCGTTCACAGATGATCGCTTAATCCGCTTTATTCCCCTCACTGGACATTCTATATAACTTACTCTTAAACTGGGTTTCTTCTTCTAGGTTTATCTACTTCGTTTCGTAATGGCTGCCCTTGAGAGTACGCCATTTATTCAGTTTGCATTTTCCTTATCAAATCTGCTATCTTACAACAGAAGTACTCTCTGGTCTTCTAAATTCAACTGTTTAATCCCTTTCTTCAACACTAGCGGCAAGCAGAGAAGGGCCCACAGCTACCTTTTCCGTTCTGGATGTCATATTGAGGCGCAGAGAAATAAGGTAACGAGAACTCAAGGTATAGGGACAAATTATAAGAAAATGAATTCGTTCTGTGCGCACCTACTAACGATCAAGATGAATCAGACACGACTTTCCATTTCTCAACGACCAGTCTCGGGCAATTCTGCGTCCATATTTCTCAACTGCAGCCTCGAACGCCGGATCCACCCTTCGGCGTCTAGGATAGCCAGCTCTTTACTAGGCCACCTGAGCCAGACTATAAGTCAACCGAATATAATCAGGCGAACACCAGGTTGATAGTTGAAGCAGATACACCAGCTGTCCTTTATACCCAGATGCTGGCCGCTAATTATGCACAGATCAACCAGTAAAGTTGATAATAGCGGCCCAGTTGAAGTAGATGCTAGGAAAGAGGCCGAAGGCACTTCTGGTGATGTCGATACTAGGCACATTGAACAGGACGCGCGTCTGCACGACGCCTTCGCAGCGAACTGGCATGGATCTGGAGTGGCACAATGCTGTACCGTGAAGCAGAGCCGAAGGTTACGTTGCTATGAGGACTGTAAGATGGGGTAAATGCTTTGCGAGCAGCACTTCTTGCTGACACCAAGCGAATGTGGTCTGATTTTACGCTTGCAATCTGACCGCCCTACTTTCAACCACCGTGTATTTTAGGCTAAAGGAGAAAAATAAACCGACCTTCTAATTCTTCTCTAGTCTCTTTCGCTCCGCCTCGGCAGACTCTACTTATACTTTGGTGTTCTCTCGTGTCTCGGCCCTAGCCACCAATTTGAAACTTTGTAATCGCTCTATAACCAAATCAATATTCTGATCAATTGCCTTGTACTTAGCGTTCTGGCAACTACTCTCGATGTGTTCCTTTATAAGTGTGCTGTCAGATTTCGTCGTTGTTACTGCTTCCATCACATAAAGTCCGCGGCACAACAACGCGCATGATTTGGAATCTCACGAGAAGAAACTCCATAACATTGGCCCTTGTTTTCTCATGTGATATCTTAGAATAAGCTGATAGACCCCCAATCATCATTAGTGATTGGCATTACGTTTGATAAATGCCTTAAATAGATTGGTCATGTACTTAGACATCCCAAACGGGTAACAGTTTCGTAGTCAGGGAGGCTATTTGCTGTGCCTTACAACAACAAACGACTAGAAGTAACAGCTGAGCTTATTAATGCTCGAAAAGGTCTAGTGCTTAGCAATAAGCAAAGCCGTAGCTTGGTAAGGGAGAAATGAACCTGACTTGAGAGTGATGGAATGTAGATGCCGGATGAGCGGGACGCGTACATTTCTTTGCGCCCAGTCTTAAGTATAAATACACCATTAACTACGTCGATTTCTCAAATACTCTTCATAGTTTCTAGCATCATCTCAGAAGATCTAAGATTTGCATCCGAAATCCCTCCTACACCAAAGTCTTTGGACGTACCAAAAGCAACCAAAGTTACCTCACTTAATTCGAAAACTAGCAATCATGAAGTTTACCCTTCTGGCGCTCGCTTCATGCCTACTCGGTGCAACCTCTGCCCGGTGGAGTATCGGGTTCCATACCGGAGCACATTGTGATGGGTCTGAGCCCGATGCTTTTGGGGACGACCATGCTTACGGGTGTACCAACATCGGCTCATCAGTGAGCACCCCTTCGGCAGACTTCTCGGGCGATTGTACAAAGATCGTGTGGAATGGCGACAACTGCTCTGGGGGTGCTTGCTCAGGGGGGAGCGGGTGTTGTACTGCGTCCTCTGGAACGTGGAAATCATTTAGGGTGGATTGTTAAAGCTTCTATGGATTGTATTCAGAGAAGCGAAACTTGGATAAGATTGATGATATATATAAAAGATGGGATGGATGGTAACAAAGATATGTTGGGCACTGAGGGAGCGCAGTGGTTGGATTACTGAGGATAAACATAATAGCACAAGTTTGGTCTTTAAGGATTTTTGTTGCAACCACGCGATCGTCCAAGAGAACATAAAAGATTCTCCTTGCCCTATCTTCGAGAAAATCATAGTGCTGTAAAGTCTTTATATTCAAGGCCTTAGACTGTCGAGACTTTTGTTACAACATCCATACTCGGTGCTATCTTTTTTAAGTCTAAGCTTTCTGCATGTTTAGTCTATTGATTGCACTGCGCTACAATTTCGCATTTTTGCGAAGAAATCGAAATTTATTATGTATCACTCAACCACTTAGCGCTATTCGAAAGTATAAGTATCATCATCAAATTCCTCACTAGCGACTCTTCACTATAAGCTAATTCACCACAAAGGCTAAAGCAGGCTTCTACTGCTAGTACTTCTTCTAATCCGAAATCTTACTAAACATAACTTCACTCGAGAGTCACAGATCATCGATAGCAACATCATGACCCCAGTTTCCACTTACTCCATCTACTTGTACAAGCCGTCTTCCCAGCCCATTACTTCTGCCTCAGCATCGTATGCCTGAGAGTAGTGGTCCACGATTTCCTCCTTGGTATGCCCATCTCTCAAATTTAGAATCACATCAAAATTTTTAGGGTGCAGGGCAAACTCCTGAATGAAGCCAGTCTCTAGGCTCAGGTCTAAATCTCTGTTCTCTGGTGGCAGAATGTCGAACGCCCAGAGAACCTTGACTAACCCAAGAACTAGGCTCTGCTTCGCCGAATGCATTCCTGGGCATATCCTGCGCCCGGCACCAAAGTCGTAATTGACCCGCGAGCTCGAAGCTTCTGTTTGAGCGGTATCATACACCCGTTCTGTCCGCAGCCCGAACGGGTGCTGCAGGAAACGTTCCGGATCAAATTTCTCGGGTTCGTCGAAGTCCTCTTCGGAGTGATTTATGTGCCAAACATTGATCATAACTGCAGTGCCTTTAGGTATGCGATGGCCATTATACACATCGTCTTGGGACGGAGCGTGTGGTACCCCTTGCGGGGCAACGGGACGCCATCGATGAACCTGTCAGGCAAATTTTCAGTTTCGTTGATACCGAGAGCTTTTCACGGAATAGCTATACCTCGTTCCAAAACGCCTCTATATACTTCAAGTCGGGTATATCTGATGCCTTGGGCATGTTCCCCCCCGAAACTTTAAGCACCTCGTTCCTGGCTCGTTGCTGAACTTCTGGATATTTTGCAAGGATCATCAACATCGTTGAGAACACTGCGAGTGAAGTACTCACAGCCGCTGATACTATGTGAAAGGCAGGAGTGCCGATATCTTCAATCTTGAATATGTGATCAGTTTTCTCGCGCTGCTCCCTCAATATCTTTGCCAACATGCTCTCCCATGCAATTGACTTCCCTGCGTCCAGTGCCGCGCACTGTTCCTTGCCGGCACCAACCAACTGAGCGCCAGTCTTGAGAATGGCTTCTCTGACGTTTTGAACTCTCTTCTTCCACTCGGTCATCCCAAAGTAGCCAGGAAGATAGCAAAGAAGAGGAAACGAGTCCCGAGCTTTGGGCGACGCTACGGCGGCGTATTCGTCGCTGTACTGTCTGAACTGATTGATTTCAAACCCATGGTCACTCATATGGTCCGGGCGCCTGCCACAAACCCCTATGCATGGAACACTCATTGTCCAGCAGACAAAGATGTCCTCCATTTTCTGCCTCCTCGCAGTTGGAGACTCAATCAATTTGACTAGAAGCCGGGCCGTCTCAGCCTCGTATACTGGGCGGAGTCTTGTTATGGCGGCTGGGCCGAAATTGTTGTTGAGCTCCCTGCGCCAACGGGTGATCCACGCGGAGTTATTCTGGGCGATAAAGCCGGCTTTCAACCCATCTTTGAATACCCATTCTTGATTCAAAGGCTGAGGGGGACGGTCACTGTATACGGCCCCACGTCTGTCAAGTAGTTCACGGACTAGCCGACTGCTATTCAATATGACGAGATTGGTGGCGCCCTTTTTTATTCTAAGGGGAGTGTCGTTGCCATAATTCTTGGCCCAAGCGCTGTAGGTGAGGAAGGGGAAGGCTCTATCGACCTGTAGGAGGTTGCCGACAAAAGGAAAACCTCGAGGTCCTGGGGGAAAAGCTTTCGGCCGACCGCTATTGAGAATCAACGCGATGGCAATACCAAGAAGACAAAGCAGGGAAGGGTAGGTGATGAATGTCGGGGAAAGGATACTGTCTACGATTTGCGCCATTCTATCGCCCAAATAAGCTTCAGAGGGGGGAGATATTGACGTCAAGGACTGGATGACGAGGGATGTTGATAAGATCCAGAAACGCCTGATCAACCAAAAGAGTTGAGTATGGGCTTATTGATAAGATGAAGTGCCTAGGTATACTTGAAAGCAAACAACAAGAAAGTATGGTAAATCGCCAGATCACGGAAAGGTTACCCATCGAGTCAAAACTCATCAAATAACTAACTCCGATTAAACTTTCTCAACTTTCAAATCCAAAAAAGGATGTCAATGTCGGATCCGATAGGCCAATGTTCGATAGTTCCGGTCCACGAAGGTACAAATGGCTGCAGATAGCAATCCCGGTGTCGGCATAAATCGGAGTCTCGGTCCGATGCTGGTCGGATTAGTCCTCGGAGTTGTGGTCGGGGAGTCGGTGGCATACCTCGACCCTTGGCCAGGCGATTCGACGATCCTGTCGTAGGGAACACGAGAAGGAAACACTCGAGAGGCTTTCTAAGTAAATCGGTGTTCGTGCGCATGTCATATGCTCATATAATCCTGCTAAACCGCGCCCAAAGGCTACGTGTGAAGCTCGGATAGCCCATCAGACATCCAGGAAGCCTCCCTAACAGACTAGCGAATATGACTCTCATCCACCTAGGTGAGTCAGTAAACCTTCTCCTACTCGATACTCAGCTCACTGTCTTGGATTATAAATCTGGTCTTTAACACAAGGAAAATACAGTTCTGTTCAAGTTCAAGCCTGAGGTAACTCAAGAACACAAAGACTCATTTGTGCGCGAGTTTAAGAAGTGCAAAGATTTACCGGGTGTGAGAGGTGGCCGGGCGATCATGAGTGGCCCATCTTTGACGAGTCCTATTGAACAGAGCAAGGGATTTGAATTCGCCTTTGTAAGCTATCATGACAACCTAGCGGCGCTGCAAAAATACCAATCGACTGCAGAACATCACCGGTATGAGTAGACTGGTTACTAAGCCATCTCCATTCCTGACATCCTAGCTAACTAGCCACTTACTAAGTATCGCATCGACATACATGTTTCCTTTTGATGAAGACTTCTGTGTCTACGATTTTGAAGTCGATCCCGAAGACGAGGCCTTGTGTGCTTTTGGTCCGCTGCCAATTTTGGCGGGGAAGAACTCAGACCACGGCGCGACGGGAAAATCTCCTCCATAAGAGATGCGTCGTGATCAGAAGCAACCCTCAAACATCTGTTATGGTCACAAAGAATAGCAGTGTATTTATCCTTTTAACAAACTTAACAAGGGAACAAACTGGACTTGAGGCTGATTCATATTTCCCAAAGTGATGACATCTGCCATATATATTGGACCATAAAAATGATGACGTAAAGGTGTAAAAAGACGCCCCGACGTATCTTCAAGATAAAGATACAAACCACAACTCGGACGCTCATTCAATAGAGTTTTAAGAATATTTGTAACGGTTTTGAATATGTATGAAGCAGTATTCAAGAGAACATGGGGTATAGTGCGCCAGATAAATGTCTCGTTATGACTTATAATTAGATACTAAAATATTTAAATCTTTCTGGGGAGAGATATCAAAATATGTCCAATAATCCAAACAGAACTGACACTCCAAAACCACTGGACAATCAATTAATAATTCCCAGCGAGTTTCCTATCTTTTAGAAGTGGAAAAGAAGATGGAAGACTTCCAAAATTTTCCTTCCAAGTAAAACATGCGATTTTTCATTTTGCTTTTTTAATGGAAATTAGAGTAGATTCTTGTTTCTAAATATGCGAATAAGATTTGGGATAGATTTATATGTACAACTATATTTTGTGAAGCTTTTTGCTTTCCAATTTTTCCCTTCTAGACCTTAATTTTACCATTCTCTTCCTTTTTATTCCTCGACCTATCAATGTTCTTTCCACTCCGTCAGTAGAAAAAGTGGAAGGATAGGAAGGTAGAACGCTGAGTAGAAATAGCGGTAGAATTCTGGCTATTATAACATCGCCAACAAAAACAACAGGAAATGGTGTAAGTCATTATTACTTAGGGGTTGTGGAAAATTGACAAGAAGTGCTTCGGCGCCTACTGAGCCAACCGCATTTATGAAAGTATTTTGGGGACTGTGAGATCG
>Ga0247778_1000209_pt1 | contig 102506 bp, 82 predicted proteins | sample UWRJL049202B5_FD_179939 | JGI IMG/M metagenome (GOLD analysis project Ga0247778, IMG submission 179939) | Plant litter microbial communities from Arlington Agricultural Research Station in Wisconsin, United States - UWRJ-L049-202B-5 | ecosystem: Environmental > Terrestrial > Plant litter >... | reverse complement strand
GCACTCGAAGCCAGACAAGCGACGGTACTATCTGACGGCGCGCGGCTCGGCGACGGAGTCAGCCGCTCTGCTGGACGTTTGCTGTCGGCTCAAGTTGCTCGAAGAAAGCGGACACAGGACTGGGAAACTATGATTGTTCGCATTGTGTCAATGCTGATCAAGTTGGCCCAGAGCTGCGAGGATTAAGCCAGAGACGCAGCCAAAGCAGCGCACACCCGATCGCGACCACCGCAACGTAGATGCTGTGCCACTCGTCGTCGCGGTCTGTTTGCAAATCCCTCAAACAGCCGGGTCCAAGTGCGCTTCTTTGACCCTCGATCAAACCGGTTGAACACCGTCTTCCATGGTCCAAATTCTACGGGGAGATCTCGCCATGGAACGCCCGTCCGCCGCCACCACAAGACGGCTTCCACAAACATCCCATTGTCGTTTCCTCGGCGACCTGGGCCCCGTCTTTCTGCCAGGACCCCAGTGATCTTCGCCCACTTCCGATCGTCGAATGGGAGTCGAACCATCGACTCCCCCTGGAGCACACGCGCCATCCAATGGAAAGCAAATTTTTCCACCTTCCGGGCACGGCCACGGGCACGTAAACGATCTCCCTCTCACCTAACCACGCCAGAAACACCGCACGCCACGCGCTGCGCTGCTGGCTCGCGATCGCCCCTTCTTCAACTCAGCGAAACGGATTTTTCAGGTCGTTCCGCGGTGGTTTCGCATTCAGGCTGCGCGGTTTCGGACTGGCGACGCGCGGTTCGATTGGGCGCGGCTCGACGGCGCGCGCCTCAACCACCGGCGCGCGGTGAGCCGGCGGCGCGGGTAGCGCGGCTGGTGCGGGGGTCGTTTTCGCGGTTGCCAGAGGCCGCGGCATTTCCACGACGCTCTGGACGGTGATCTCGTCGGCGATCTTCGAGCGCCGACGCTCGACGGCGGTGGGCGCGGGCGGAGCATCGTCGTCTTCGCGCGGGTTCGAACTACTGAGCGCTTGCAGTGCAACCGCAGCCGAGAACGAAAGCAGCGTGCCGGCAACCGTAAACCAGATCCAGCGCCGCCCCGAGGACGCCTGGCGCTTGATCAGCGTGACGGCATTCTGGCCGGTTTTGCCGGAGTAAGGCACGCCGAATAGCTGATTGGTCGAGGGCTCGCCGGCGGGGCGCAGCAACACTCCGCTGCTCAGCTCGCCGTTTTCGTCGACCGGCAAGAGCAACGGTTCACCCTCGCCGGAGCGCATGGTTCGCGCTGGGTCGTCCGCCGAGGGCGGGTCGGTGGGGAAGAACGAATGATGCTCGGCGATCGCTTTGCGTTGCGGACGCTCGAGCCACTTCGAACGCAAATTCGCGTTCGTCACGTCCTCTTGCACGCCGCGGTCGAGCAACCAAATGGCCAAACCGCGGCCGAGCTCGAACATGTCCGGGCAGCGACGTTCGCGATCTTTTTCCAGACCGCGCGAGATGATCGACCAGAGCAACGGCTCGCTGATGCCAAGTTCATTGAAGGTCTTCGGTTGGCCTTCGAGGATGGCGTACAAGAGCTGGTTGTAGTTCTCCCCGATGAACGGCAAGCGTCCGGTGATCACCTCGTACAGCACCACGCACAGCGCCCAGACGTCGGTCCGACCGTCGACGTCTGCTTCACCGCGGGCTTGCTCGGGCGACATGTATGCGGGGCTGCCCAACACGGTACCGATGCTGGTCAGGCTGGGCGCGCTCTTCTGGTCGAACTTGGCGATGCCGAAATCGAGCACCTTGGGCTCGAGCCGGTTGCCCGAGGCGCGCGCGAGAAAGATATTGTCGGGCTTGAGATCACGGTGAACGATGCCGCGCTCGTGCGCCGCGAGCAGCGCCTCGGTGATCGGCAGCAGGGTCTGCACCGCGCGCACCGGATTGAGCTTGCCGCGACGCTTGACCGTGCCGCCCAAGCTCTCGCCGTGCAAGAGCTCCATGGCGATGAACGGATCGGACAGCTCGGTCAGACCGAAGTCGAAGACCTTGATCACGGCGGGGTGCTCGATGCTCGCGGCCGCGCGTGCCTCTTGCAGCAAGCGCTCCTCCAAGCCGGGGACGTTCCGAGCCAGCTCGGCGCGAATCAACTTGAGCGCGACGTGGACGTCGAGGGCGATGTTCTTGGCCACCCACACCGACCCCATTCCGCCTTCACCCAGGATCCGAACCAGCTGAAACTTCTGGGCGACGATCACGCCCGGCTCGTAGGCGGTGTAGGGGCGGCCCGGAGTGACCGCGGGTACGATAGCGGTCGGGACCGCCGCGATCGGCAACGGGACCTCGATCACCAGCGCGGCGGCGTCGACCCGCGTTTGGTCCATTCCCTGGCCGCCTTCCGGGCCGCGCGCGCTCGGCTCCGTGGCGGCGGCCGCCATCGGATCGGTCGGATTGTATGCGTTCGCGCTGGATGCCAAAGCTTTGTCGGGACCTGAAACCAGGCCTCTGCCGTAGCGTAAAACGGCCGAACCTCGGGCAACTTGAGTCCTAGAGTCAGGCCCGTCTGTGCTAAATAATCAGCGCTATGTCGAAGTGTTCGCTGTTTTTACCATTGCTTTTGCTCGCTGCGTGCGGGGGCACCCCTGCTGCGAAAAACCCAGAACCTGCCGAGGAAGCCCCCAAGGCCGAGGCCAAAGCGGACGAGTCTACCGAGCCCGACGCCCAGCCGAACGAGGAAAAGTCCGACAGTAAGAAGTCGGATGCCAAAAAGTCCGACGCCAAATCGGAAAGCGAGAGCGCAAAGCCCTCGCGCTCTGCACAAGATATCCTGACCGCGCCCGACGTGGTGTTCATGCTCTCGTTCAATGACTCGGACGTGAAACAGGCGGCGGAGACCAAGTGCACGGCCAGCTCTGGCAATGATCCGAAGAAGATGAATGGCTGCATGGCCAAAGCGCGCAAAGCGATCGACATCGACGGTTATCAGTTCAAAGAGATCAGCGGCAAATGGTTTTGGTTGACCCTGCGCACGCAGGGCAAGACCCTGCACATGCTGCACAAGTTCGAGATCGAGTTCGGCCCGGAAACGCCCGGCAGCGTGACCATCAAACCCAAGGGCAAAGACTTGGGCGCCAAGCCGGGCAAGACACCCGGCACCGTGACCATTCAGGTGCCGAACGATTATCAAATCTCGCTCGAGGATCCGAAGCTGGGTAAATTGGTGTACGAGGCGAAAATCGGCCTATTGAGCAACGAAGCTAATAGTCCTCCGCGCTGACTCGCGCCCGATTGGCTCGAAAGACGTTCACGAAGTAAGACACGGCGAGCATGAACGCGAACGGCCACCAACCGAGCGCGAACTTCATGGCAATGGAGTTCCGCGGTTGGTGGAGCGCGTCTAGATCGAACGCGGGCGACAGCGTTGAGCGGAGGAATACGGGGAACATGGCCGCGGCGGCCGCGGCGAGCACTCCTGCGATCAGCGCGCAGGAGCCCAAGAACGCGCGGCCGTCGAGCGTCCCGCGGCGCGAGGCGACGAGCACCACGCTCCCGGCAACGGCCAGCGCGCTGCCCAGCCAGGCCAGCGGACGGCTGCACAGGTGGCTCAGCAAATCCGGCCGAACGAAGTAGGTTTCGAGCGTGACGAGGGCGAACAGCAACGCCACCGCGGGCCACAGCTTACGCTCGAGCGACAAACAGCGATCGCGCACCGCGCCGGCCGTTCGCCAAGCCAAAAAGGCGGCACCGTGGGCGGCCAGCAACACCACCGACAACAGACCGACGCTCAGGGAGTAATAGTCGAGCAAGCCGACCTGACCGGTGGTGCCGAAATGGGTGAAGAAGGGCATCGTGAACTCACGACTTTGGTCGACCGGCACCCCGCGCACGACGTTGCCGAAGGCAACCCCGAACAGCAGCGCCAAGAGCAGGCTGGAAACCGCGAACACCGCGTCCCAAACGGCGTGCCACATGGCATCGACGACGTGGCTGCGCACTTCGATCGCCACGCCGCGCAGCGCGAAGCACCACAAAACCAAGTGCAGCGCCAAATAGAACGCCGGGAATGCAGTGGTCAGGACCTCGGGAAAGGCCAGGAACAGCACGCCACCGGCCGCGATTAACCAGACCTCGTTGCCATCCCAGAAAGGGCCAATCGCGGCCAATACCGTGCGCCGCTCGGCGTCCGATTTGGCCACGAACAAATGCAGCGCGCCGGCCCCGAAGTCGAAGCCGTCGAGCACCACGTAGGTAATCAGCATCAAGCCCAGTAGACCAAACCAGAGCTCAGCCATGTGCCTCCTGCTCCGGGCCGTGCGAAAGCTCGCGCCCGACGAGGAACAGAAAAACCAGGCCGAGCACGAAGTACAGGCCCGTGAAGCCGATCAACGTGAACAGGGCGTTGCCCGAGCTGACGCTGGCGCTGTGACCATCCGCGGTGCGAAACAAGCCGTAGACGAGCCACGGCTGCCGACCGAGCTCGGCCGTCATCCAGCCCGCTGTCGTAGCGATGTACGGAAACGGAAACGCCAGCATCAAGATCCAAAGCACGGAGCGCGTTTGCTCGAGCACGCCCCGATACCCCAGCCAACAGCTGATGGCCATCAATAGAATGAACAGTGTGCCGAGCCCGGCCATGATGTGAAACGAGTAATACAAGAGCTCGATATTGGTCGGCCAAGTGTCGACCGGGAACTCGTTCAGGCCGAGCACACTGCGCTGGGGCGTGCCGTAGGCCAAGATACTCAGCACCATCGGCGCCTTGATGGCATTGTCGATCCGCCGCTCGCGCACGTTCGGTTGGCCAATGAAGGTGAGTTCGGCATGGTCACCGCTCTCGAAGCGGCCTTCCATCGCGGCCAGGGTGACCGGCTGAGATTCAGCGACCAACTTGGCTTGCCGATCCCCAGTGGGGAACGCGACCAGCATGCTTGCGACGAGCGCGATGCGCGTGCCCCATTTCAAGTACAAGCGCGCTTGCTCGAGGTGCTGGCCACGCAGAAAGTAGAACGCGCCCACCGCGCTGACCACGAACGAAGCGGTGACCACGCTGGCCATCATGGTATGCAGGTATTGGACGATCGCCCACGGGTTGAACAAGAAGGCGAACGGGCGGTCGAGCACCAACACACCTTCCAACAGGGTGTGCCCGGCCGGGTGTTGCATGAAAGCGTTGGTGGTCACGATGAAATAGCCCGAGAGCCAACTGCCGGCCCAAACCGCGAAGGCTGCGCCGAAGTGCTTGCGACGGCTCAACCTCCGCTCGCCGAACACCAGGGCCGCCACGAACGCACTCTCCAAGAAGAACGCGAACATGCCTTCCATCGCCAAGGTCTGGCCGATCACACCCGCGGAGTAGCGGGAAAAGCGGGCCCAATTGGTGCCGAACTGAAACTCCATCGGCACGCCCGTGACCACGCCGAGCGCGAAATTGACGCCGAAGATCTTGCTCCAAAAGCGAGCTGCCAGATCATAACGCGCGTCACCGGTGCGCAAGGCGCGCCACTTCCAGAGCACGATGATCAGGGCCAAACCCATCGTGAGCTGCGGGAACAAATAGTGATAAACGATCGTGAAGCCGAACTGCAGCCGGTGCCAAAAGTTCGGGTCGTCCACGCTGATCTGCTCCGGGCTCAACATAGGACCCGCGGCCTGAATTCGAAACCGCCAAAAGCGGGGGTGCGACAGTTGATCGCAGTGACGACTAAGGCGCGCTGGCCGGGCCTGGAATCGGTGCGGGCGCGAGAGTCGGGGCGAAAGTCGGAGCCACGGTCGGCGCGGGAGCCGCCGCCGCGGGAGCTGGGCCTGCAGCCGGAGCCGCCGGAAACTGGATCGGGTACTGCACGGAGGGCAGATTGCCGCGACGATCGGCACAGGCGATGTCGAGTTCGGCTTCGCGTACCTCGTAGCGGCTGATGCCGAGCTCGGCACCGTACAGAGTTCGCTTGCTCATGCCCGAGAGCACCACGAAGCCGCGACCGCCACACAGATCTTCACCCTGCTTCACGCAGTTGTTCAACGTCGCACCGCACTTCAGATGCCAAGAACCGTCCGGCTTCTGCAGGGGCGGAAGGACCGTGGACGAGGCGCAAGCAACGAACAGCAGCGAACTCAGAGTCAGGCGAAGCATGGCTTTCCTCCTTGCCGGAATGCCCACCCCGGGGCAACCGCGAAACAGCGCGCGACACGAGATCGTGTTCGCAGTGTTTCCGAATCAGCGCAAAGCGGCGTTCCAGCGTCACTTGGATGACGCCGTGGCGTCGAAAAATCCCGCTAAAAGTCGAGCGGCGATCGGCGGGATTGCGGCCGCGTTTCGGGCTCTTTGCCAGCGAATTCTCGAAAAAATACCTTGCTCGCGCCGGTGCGAGTGAGATCATCAAGGCGTGATTTCGAGACATTTTTACCATGTTTTGCGAAAAGCAGCGGGGCCCCATGTCACTTCCCGCTGATCGCACTGGAATCGACGACGATGGCTTTCGCGTGAGTCTGGAGGGCGCCACATTGCCGGACTTCGTGCAGATGGAATGTCTCGCGCAGTCGAACCGCGTGTTCCGCATTACCTCCGGTCATCGCATTGGCTATCTATTCTTCAAGAAGGGGCAGATGATTCACGCGCTCAGCGGGGATCACGTGGGCGAGGCCGCGGCGCTCGAAATTTTGAAATGGCGCGATGGCTCAGTGGAACCGTGCAACGTCGGTTGGCCGGATGCCCCCACCATCCACTCCACGTGGCAGAATTTGTTGCTGCTCTCGGCGCAAGCACGTGACGAATCGGGGCGTCATAAGCTGGTCTCGTTTCCGAGCCCCCGCAGCGCGACGGCCACTGCCACCGGGACGTTGCGCAGCGACACGACCAAACTCGCGAAAAGAGAAGAACCCTCGATGAACGCCCCGCCGAGTTCACAGTCACTCTCGCTCGCACAATTTCAAGCATTCGTTCGGCTGGACCCGGCAGGCAACGTCGTCAGCGCGAAGGGAAACTCGGAAGAACTCGCGCCGGTCGCCGCTTACGCCGCTCGCCTGGCCGAGCTGATCGGCAACATGCTCGGCATGGAGGGCTTCAGCTCGCTGGAATGCAGCTTCCCAAAGGACCGCGTGTTTTTGCATCGCGAACGCTCGGGCAACCTGGTCGCGCTGAAAGTCCCCGCCGAGGCCGAAGTGGGCGCGCTGCGCGAGCGCTTTGGCGTCTGAATCCAGCCCTCGCACAGAAAGCCCGGAAAGCCCATGATCACCCAAATTTTAGCAGGGATGCGGGATGTCGACGGAGTGCACGGCAGCTTCGTCGTGACCAAAACGGGCGCGCTCGCCGGCAAAGACCTACCGCCAATGTTCGACGACGCGGTGCTGAGTGAGGTCGGGCGGCGAGTCGTCCGCTTGCACGAAGGCCTGTGCGCTGACGGCGCTGACTTCGATCATTGCGTGATGCGCTTCGCGGACCACAAGCTGTACCTGCGCAGCATTCCGAGCGGCTTTCTGTGCGTGCTGTCCACCAATGCCGTGAACACCCCCGCGTTGAAGATGGCGCTGACATTGACCTCACGCCGAGTCGACCCCCTAGTCGTAGACGCCGCTGCAGCCATCTCCAGCGCGAGCCCATCTTTGACGCAGCCGCGTCCATCAGAAGTGCCACCGCCCCCGGCGTCGGGCGCTCCTTCGCGACGCCAAGCCACGTATCGCGGCCATCGAGTCTGAAGCGTCGTCCCGTTTACCCGTGCGGCGTCAGTGCTCGGCCTCGGCCTCGTACAGCTTGACGCCAGCCAGGTGTACGGTGCCATCGACAATGATCGGCAACGAGTTCCCGGTCACGGTCACCGAATAGGGTCCGATCAACGCCCATCGCGCTCCCCCACCGGTGCTGCCGAAGAATTTGTCCGCCACGCCGGTGACGCCGGTGCCGAACGAGAGCCTGCCGCTGTCGTTCGGCACGGTCGAAGCCAGCCAGGCATACGCCCAATATTTGCCGTTCGGAACCGCCCACGCCGCTGAGTCTGCCGTGCTCAGGGTACGACCGGTGCCGAGCAGGGCGGGCACGGCGCTGGTCGGCCCAGGCGTAGGCAGCAGCTTGCTAGTGCTCGTGTAAGCCGATCCACCGTTGATCGTGAGCTTCGCGTCGCTCTCGGTGAGCAGCGATTCACCGTCGACCGTCAGCGCGGGGCCGTTGATGTTCGCCCCCCGCGCGAACGCACAGTCGGGAAACAGAGCCATCGGCGGCTCCACGCCCCACACTCGTTTGCCGCCGCGATACACGGTCACGGCCTGGTTCGCGCCCGTGGTCTTGCTGAAGGAGTAGTGACTGTTCTGATCGAAAAGTTCGTCCGGACTGCCAGCAACGATGTCCTGCGTGATGACGAACTTGGTGCCAGTGGTGACGGTCGTCGTGTCATTGAAGCCAATCTCCAAATAACTGTCGGTGACGAAGTTGTTCGGATCCGGCGGTCCGGGCGGAAACCGATGCACCGAAGCGAGCACCTTGGTGCTGATGTCCAGCTGCATGTTGCCGGGATCGATGGTGGCCTGCGAATCGAGGCCAATGACCGGTTCGGTCACCTGGTTGTGATTGTAGTAATAACGAATGGTGAGCTGATTCAGCGGCATCGTATGGGTGTCCGAATACGTGATGTTCAACGTGAACTTGGGCGTTCGCGTTTTCGCGCCCACCTCGATCGGCGTGTAGCTCAAGCTGATTAGCGCAGTGCAGGTGTTGTTGCTGGCGCATTGGTCGCTCGAGCAATCCGAGGCTTTGCTGCAAGGCTGGTTGGTGGAGCAGGGTGCGCACTCGCTGCCGCCGCAATCGACGCCGGTCTCCCCGTCCCCCGCCGCCTTGTTGAAGCAGTGAGGGGGATAGCTCACCGGCACCGGGAACACGCATGGCTCCCCCCCGGCACCGGACGAGCCCGCATCGCCCACGGCCCCGCCGCCCGCGTCGGTGGCCGCTGCGCCCGCGTCGAGACCACCGCCTCCACTGCCGCCGGCGACCCCAGCCACGCCGCCCGCGCCCCCGCCCGCGCCGGAAGCCGCCACGCCGCTCTCTCCACCCGAGCCGGATGTTCCAGCCGAGTGGAAGCCATACTCCGGGAAACTGCAATTACTGATGCTTGCGAAAGTGGCCACAACGGCCGCGCAGACTACGGCGGGCCTGCGTCGTTGACTCGACGCACTTCCCGGAGGACCTCCGAGGCGACGAGCATATTTCCGTCCCGGCATCGATCCAGCGAAGCTTAACACGCGGAGGCCGGTCGCGCATTCGGGCGCGAGGCCGGCGGCGCAATCAGCTGAGCCCGTCGCGCCCGCCCGCTCACCGGGCACGCGGCTTCGAGGCGCGGTCTTACTCCGCCAGGTCGATCTGGTTGTCGAGCAGGATTGCGCCTTTGGAGACCACGGTCTCGCCGGGGGCGATGCCTTTGAACACGACCACCCGTTGTTCGCGCACGGCGCCGGCGATCACGTCTCGGCGCACGAAGCGACCGGAGGCGTCTTTGACGTAAGCATATTGGCGGGAACCATCGGACACCAGCGCACCTGCGGCCACTTCGACGCTGCCCTCGGGGGTCGACGCACGAAATTGCATTTTGGCGTAAGTGTTCGGTTTGAGCCGACCGTCTGCGTTGTCGAGGCGGACGCGCACCGGCACCGTATGACGCTCCGGGTCGACGACGGCGGACACCATGTCGACCTTGCCGTCGATCACGACGCCGGGCAGCGAGGTGATGGTCACGCGCGCAGTCACCCCGGGCGCAACGCCGTCTGAATCCGACTCGAACAGGTCAGCGACGACCCAGACCGTCGATAGGTCCGCGACCAACATCAACGCGGCCTCGGCGCCGGGCGTGAGCTCTTGGCCGGGCAGGACGTTCTTCTCCACCACGCGACCGGCGCGTGGCGCGTGCACGATGAACTCGTTTTCCGACTTGGAGGTGATATCGAGCGAGGCCAGCTTCGAGGAAGCGACTCCGAAGGACAGCTCGGCCTGGCGCAATTGCTGCGCCGCAGATACGGCTTCTTTCTCCGGCAAGGCGCGCGCCTCGACGATTGCCCGCGTGCGATCGAGCACGTTTTTGGCCGATTCGACGTCGACCTTGGCCTTGCTTTGTTCGACGTGCAGGGCCGCCAAGTCCGCGCTGGCGACCGCGAAAAGCGGCGCGCCTTTTTCGACTTGCTGCCCGAGCTCCGCGTACACCTGGGTCACTCTGCCCGAAAGCGGCACCCCGATGCGCGCGGCCTTCGTTTCGTCGACCTTGACGAACGCCGGCACGGCGTCGGTCCACGTGCTGGCGATCGGCTTGGCGACTTCGAGCGCGAGCACTTGCCACTGCGGGGCGCCCGAGGCGATCGCCACGGTGCCGTGGTCGACGGTCAGACCGGTTTGCGTTTGCGCAGGCGGCAGCGCTTTGCGTACGAAGCGCGAAGACGCCCAGATTGTCGCTGCGCTGACCAGGATCGCCAGCACGACCCCTACCCGCGTGGTGGGCCGAAAGCGGAACGCAGGGTCACTCGGCGGCGGTACACCTGCACCTTGTGACGGCGGGATCTGGTTTTCGGCGTGAGCGTGTAACATCAACTTTCCTCTCGCGGCTTTTGGCCGACCAAGTTCTGATCGATTCCGAGCGCGCGGCGCAGCTCGTTTTCGACACTAAAGAGCGCGAAGCGCGTGTCCGCCTCTTCCAGTTCGAGAGCGGCATGCTCCCGGCGCGCGATCAGCAAATCGGTCAAGCTGATTTGACCGCGTTCATAGGCCGTGGTCGTCGAGCTCACGACCTCGTTCGAGCGAGGCAGGGCAGCTTTCTGAATGCTTTCCAGTTTGCTTTGCAAGAGCCGACGGCGAATCAGCAGCGAGCGCGCGTCCGAAGCAGCGTGACGCTGGGTCGATTGTAAAATCGCGTTCAGTTCCTCGGCGCGGTGATCCGAGGCGCGCGCTTGGTATTGACCGTGATCGAAGAACGGCAAGGGAATCGAAGCCGAGATACCAATCGTATATGGCTGATTGCCGGCAGCCTCGTAATAATCTCGCGTGTACGCGACTTGCAGTGTCGGGTCGGGAATCGCGTTGCGGCGATAGAGGGTGCCCTCCGTGACGGCGGCGCGTTGTTCGTAACGTAGCGCGCGCAGGTCCGGACGCGCGGCGATTGCGCCGTTCAAGTCGTCGGCCGCAAACTCACCGCCCGCCGACTTCTCCGCGGTCTCGAGGGAGGCTCCGTCCGCTTCACAGGGCGCGAACAGCAACGCTTCACAATCGGCCAACGCGTCTTGCAAATCCGAGCGATTGTCCGATGCGTCGCGGCCGACGCGATCGGAATCCAACAACAAGCGCGAGTGATCGACGCCGCTCACGTCACCGCGATCCATGCGGATCTTGGTGAGGTCGGCCATCGATTTTGCCGACAGCAGGTTATCGTCCAAAATCTTCTGCCGTGCGGCGAGGTAAGCCACCCGAGTCATTGCTGCGCGCGCGTCAGTCAGCAAACCGAGCAAGGTGCCGCGGAATTCCTCCGCCGACGCATCTCGATGCAACTTCGCCGCTTCGCTGCGCGGTCCGCGTTTTCCAAGCTCGAAGGTTTGAGCGAGACCGACCGAATACGACAGCGTGTCCGCGCGCGAGACGCCCGGCGCGGGCGGATTGAATCGGCCGACCGTGATGTTGTTGAGGCCCAACCCCAAGGTAGGGTTTTGCCATACTCGGCTCGCCCCCACCTGGTCATTTGCCTGCGCCACCCGCGCGCTGGCGGCGTGAACGTCGGGATTCATGCGCGTCAGCCAGGCGACCAGCGCCTGAGGATCAGCGAGCAACGTAGCAATTGGCGCCGCAGGACCCGGCGCGGATGGGGACGGCTGCGACGGGGGGGGTGTCGGTGCGGGCGTGACCGGCTGCTCAGCCCAGGCGGAGCGGCCCAGCAGGATGCAGAAAGCAGCGAGGAAAACCGGCAACGAGGCGCGAATCAAAGGAGGGGCTGGGGAGCGTGACATTGAACCTGAGGCACTATGGACACATTCCGAAGCACAGCGCGTGCCACTCAGAATACGTGGCACTGCCAGCGGAACCTTCCTGCCCAAAGATCGAATGCCGTGCGGTTCTCCGAGGCCGGCCAGTAAGTCTCTAGAGCCATTGGACAAACCGCGTTCTGCTATGGTCATTACGCCGCTCATGTCGAAGGCTCGCTGGCTTGCTTTTGCATCTCTCACGGTTGGCCTGGGCGCCGCTCTGCAGGTTGGTTGCGGGAATGGAGACGGCCGGCCCGGCTCGCTAGTTAGCTCTGGCGGAGAATCGGGGCATGCCGACGGCTCCGCGGGCCATGACGGCGGCAATTCGGGTGCCGCCGGACGAACCAATGGCGAAGCGGGCGAAGGCGGCGGCGACGACGCGGGAGCCGGCGCGGCGGGCGAAGGCAGCCAGGCCGCGGCACCGATCGCGATCTTTCCGCAACAGCTCGAGGTCGATGTGGGTTGTGACGCCAGCTCCGAACCGACGGCGCTCGTCATCCAAAATGGCGGCATCTTGCCGCTCACGATTGCAAGCGCGTCGGCGACGGCGGGCTACGCCGTGAAGACCACACTTCCATTGCAAATCGACGCCATGGGGCACGCCGTTCTTTTGCTAGCTGCGCCAACACCGAAAGCAGGCACGGCGCTCGGGGCCATGTCCACGGGCACGCTGACCTTCGTCACCAACGAGCCCGAGAGCCCGAGTCACGAGGTATTGATGCACACGACGCTGTTGGGCGGGCAGTTCGAATTCACGGACGGCAACGGTATCCCGCTGAGCGCGGCCCTGCCATTGACCTATCTGAGCTCCGACACCTGTCCGGACAACGTGAAGTACCGCGTGCACAACACCGGCAACCTGGCTTTCACCTTGCTCGGGCCCACCTTCCCCACGCACTTCGGCGGAAGCAGCACGGGCGATCGCGGCCTGAGCGTTGCCCCCAACGGCTACGCGGAGTTCGAAGTCAGCGGTAATTCGACGAACGATGGCGCGTGCAGTGGGGGCGGCGACTTGACGTTCACGGTTCAGGGTTCGTTCTGCGGAGCGGTACCGAAGCTCAGCGTGATTTGGCCAACGAACGTCGCAACGACCGGCTGTACGTGTAGCGCGGCCACTGACTAGTGCAGCGCGCCGGCAAAGTACTTCACTTCAACTCACATACGCTGCACTAGCGCGGCAGCGCGCGGCCCGGCTTACTGAAGCAGGCCGCGCACCAAGGATTGGCTGCTGCGTCGTCCGGGGGCGGACTTGGGCGGTGCGGGGGGCACGATGCGCAATGCCTCTTCGAGCATGAACCGCGGTAACGCCTCGAGCTGATCGAATTCGATCGCCAACGAACGACTGAACTCGCCGGGCCGGCGACCATGTACGACGCGCGTCACCGTGGCTTCCGCATCGACCCACACCGTGCTGCGCGGGATACGGAACGAGACCAGGATCCGCTCGCCCGTCAGCGCGGGATCGGCGGGGCCCACCAGCGCTCCGGTGGCCGAAAGATCGACCACGCGGTCGGCGATCAGGCTGAAATCCCGCTCGCGCACCACCTGGCAGGCGATTTTGACGGTGTGGCGAGACGAACCTCGGGGGGTCTTGGGCGAGCGGCGCATGAGCGTTCTCCAGGGTGAACAGAAATGGTAGCGACCCCGAGCTGGTCCTGTCCAAATTCTGGTGAAAAGCCAGTCGAGTGTCGGCCGCCGACCACTCCCCCCGCTCGAACGAGCTACATTGGTAGAGTCGATGCGGAGGCTCTCCCTGTTGCTGTTGGTGCTGCTCGCCTTACTCGCGAGTCGCCCGCTGCGTGCCGCGGAGCCTGGCGCCGAGCTCAGCATCTCGCTGCTCACCATGGGCCCCGGTGAGCACCCATTCACCAAGTTCGGGCACACGGCGATCTGGGTGCACGACGCTTCCGCGGGGCGCGATGAGGTCTATAACTACGGAACGTTCGCCTTCGACTCGCCGACGTTGGTGCTCGACTCGGTCGCAGGCAAGCTACCCTACTGGCTCTCGATACAAAGCATGGGCAGCACCCTGCGCACCTACAGCACGCAGGGCAGATCGCTATTCGCATCCGAGCTCGAATTGACGCCTGATGAACGCCTGCGATTGCACGCCGCGTTGCGCGAGAATGCGCGACCCGAGCACCGCTACTACCGCTACGACTACTATCGCGACAACTGCGCGACGCGCGTGCGCGACATACTCGAGCGCGTGTTGGGCGCGCAGATCTGGCAAGGACGCGCGGAGCCGGCAAGCATGAGTTATCGCGCGCACACGCAGCGGCTGGTGGCAGACGACCGACTCTTGTACGCGGCGCTCGACTTGGCCGTGGGCCGCCAAACCGACGCGCAGGTGACCTTCTGGGATGAAGCTTGGCTGCCTGAACGGTTGCACGCGCTGCTTTCGCGAGCCACCGTGAACCACGACGGGCGAACGTTGCCCTTGATCCGCAGCGAGCGCACCTTGCTCACGTCCCGCTTCCCCGAGCCACGTTCGGCGCCGCCCACGTGGGCCGGCTATTACGCCACTCTCGGGCTGCTCCTCGGCTCGTCGTTTGCGGCCGCGGGGTTCTTGGCCAAGGCCCAGCGGCGCGCGCTCCGAGTGGCGCTCGGCGCGTCGTACTTCACGCTGGGCACGACGCTCGGCTTACTCGGCTGTGCGCTTTGCTACCTGACGTTCTTCTCGGCTCACTCTGCGGCGGCATCGAACTACAACGTGCTCTTGTTGCCGCCCTGGTTGCTCGGCCTGTCAGTGGCAGGAGTCGGAGTCATGCGCGGCAAGCCCCGAGCTTTTCGCCTCGCGCACTGGACCGCTTGGGGAGCCGCCGGTTCGAGCGCTCTTGCCCTCGTCATCGACGTGCTGAGCCAACACCCGCAAGCCAATCTGCAGGAGCTCGCGGTCGCCTTGCCCCTGTGGTTGGGCGTCGCGCTGTCAGCCCGTCAGGCGAAAGGATCCAGCGCGGGCTCGGTCCGGGATTTTTGATGGTCGCGATGAGCGCCGCGCCCGTCTCAGCCTTCGGCGTCTAACTCCGGCTACCCTGCGCAGTCGCGAGCTGCGCTGCTGGATCGCGAGCGCCCCCAATCCTCGTTGGCTCCGCGGGTTCTCGCGCCGACCGTGCGCGTTCTTGACGACGGATCGGCGCCAGTAATACTAGCGGTATGACCATGGACAAAATCGCGATTAGCCTACCGCGAGCAGTGCTGGCCGACGCGCGAAGGGCCGTGCGCGAGGGTCGGGCGGACAATGTCAGCGCATATATTTCGGCGGCAATCGCAGAAAAGTCGAAGCTGGATGATCTGGCGCAGCTGCTCGACGAAATGCTGGCGGAAACCGGCGGACCGCTGACCGCCGCGGAGCGACGGCGGGCCGACACGGCACTCGGCGTACGCGCGGCGCGCGCACAATCCACGCGCAGGCGCGCCCGGTGAAAGGTCTGACGCTCGACGCGGGTGCGTTGATCGCTTTCGATCGGGGGGACCGCTTCGTGGTTTCGTTACTGGCCCGTTCGCTCGAGCTCGAGCTCGGCATCGCCGTGCCGTCTGGCGCGCTGGCGCAGGCCTGGCGCGACGGTCGTCGGCAGGCGCGGCTTGCTCGCTTGCTCCGCTCGGCTCAGGTCGAGGTGGCCGCGCTCGACGATCGGCGAGCACGGGCCGCAGGGCAGTTGTGCGGGGCAACCGCGACGCGGGATATCGTGGACGCTTCGGTCGTGCTGTGCGCCCGCGAGCGCGAGCATTCAATCGCGACGTCCGACACTCCGGATCTCGCGCGTCTCGACGCGCGGATCCGGCTGATTCCCGTCTGAGCGGTAGGGCCTGTCGCTGAATTCAGGTCCTCACGTAAGCCTCCCCGTGCCCCCAAGGTGGAAAAATGCTGACCATTGGCTGGCGCGTGTGCGCCATGGGGGAGTGGATGGTTCGCCTCCGCCGCTTCCGGGCACGGGCACGTTGACGGGGGCCTGAGCAATCAGGGACGGACCGTAACCTCGATCGTCCCCTGACCAGCGAGCGCGCGAGTCAGGGAGTGGAGAGAGCGAACTTACTGCTGCGTCGCGATCGGCTTTTGGCCGATCCAGCGATCTCGGCGACTATAGGCCACCTTCTTCGCTTCTTCGGGCGATACGGTCGATTTGTCGTTCTTGATGTTCTTGCTCATCGTGACCATGAACACGGTCGAGCTGCCCTGCCCACCGATGATGGTCGACCAAGACAGGAACATCATCCACATGCGAAACCACTTTTGACCGTATTTTTCGACGATCGCGGCTTCGTTTTTCTTCCAGTTCTCGTACCACTTGTGAATCGTCACCGCGTAGTGCACGCCGCAATTCTCGACGCGGTGCACCTCGAAGCCCGCCCGCTCGGCTTGTGAAGTGACGAAGCCGAGTGGGCAGCTCGCGTCCGCTCCGGGGAAGATGTACTTGGCCATGAACAAGCCCCAGACCAAATCTTCGAACTGCCACGAGCGACGCAGGCCTGCGATCTGCAAGTAGAAGATGCCGTCGTCGTTGAGCATGCTGCGCACTTGGAGCAAGAACTTCTGGAAGTTCTTGATGCCGACGTGCTCCGCCATCTCGAGGCAGGTGATCTTGTCGAATTTCTCCGAGGGCAGGTTGCGGTAGTCGTCGACGATGATGCGAACCTTGTCGGATACGCCGGCTTTGGCGGCGCGCTCGGTCGCCCACGCGGCCTGCTCTTTGGCGAGGGTGATGCCCGTGCTGTGCGCGCCGTAGTGCTGCGCCGCGTAAGTGATCATCGGCCCCCAGCCGCAGCCGATGTCCAGGTGTTTGTCGCCCGGCTTCATCTGCACGTACTGACACACCGTCTCCAGCTTGCGCTCTTGTGCGGCCTCCAGAGTCTCTTCCGGGTCCCGGAAGATCCCGCTGGTGTAAGTCATCGACTCGCCCAAAAACCAATTGTAGAAGTCGTTGCCGCGGTCGTACACGTGGGCGATGTCACCCTTGTCCGAAGCCTGGCTGTGGGTCACATTTTGGCCCAAAAACTCGCGGAAATAAAACTTCACGTCGCCCCAGGTGAAGCAAAATTGAAACAGCTGGTTCCGGCGCAGCATCACTTCGTACACGTCTTGCTTGAAGTCGATCTTCTCGGCCATGTACGCTTCGTAGAAGATCTCCATCGGGATCTTCTTGCCCGCCCAACGCTTGCCCTCGGCGGCGTCTTTGAAGCCGAAGTACTCGCTCCAATCAGCGGAGCCGGCGTCGTTTTGGTGCGAGCGATAGACCAAGTACAAGAGTGGCAGTACGACGCCGCACAGCGGCACGGCAAGCCAAGTCAGCGCGAACGTCAGCGCACCCGCCAGGGTGAAACCAAAGCCACTCAGCGAAAGCACCAACGCGGCAACCGCCGTCGGAACCGCGAGCAGCAGCGCGCCATTTTGCTCGAGCAGCCAGAAGATGAAGGGCATGCCGTGCGTGCGGCCGGTCTCGTTGTGCTGCGAGGCGGGCCTTTGGCGCAGCTGCGCGGCGCGCGAAAGGAGCTGCGTGTCGCTGGCCAGGGGCAGCGGGCTATCTGTGTTCTCGCCAACGGCGAGGGCGGGGCTAGTTTGCTTCATGGTCGAGGGTCGATTTCGCAGGGCGCGTCCGTTTCGCGTCGTTGGTAATGGGTAAGCGCAGAGCCGGACGAACCGCCCTCGCAAGCCGCGCAACGGTGCGAGGCGAAATGCTTACTGGGATCGAAACCTGAAGCTCAGGAGCGCTGCCAAGGTGCCGGAAGCGCACGTTGCTGGGAGCTTCAAAGCGCGGTCGTACCGTGCAACTGCACAGGCCACAACCGCGCTCGCCGGCCGATCAGCCGCGCCGACCATGACGCGGCGCGCTGCGTGCCGCGCGAATGCGCGTTTCGCAGGTCAATCCGCGCGGATCAGGCGGCCAGAGCCGCGGCGCGCAGCGGGCGGCGGGCACGCAAATCGATCCGGACCGGAACGACGATCATCGGCATTCCGCGGCGCTGCAGCCGCTTTTGGACCATGAACGCGGTCTCGTTGTGGAGCACGCGATTCCAGAAAGTGTCTTCTTCGAAGATCAGTTGGCCGGCGACGAACAGCGCGCGCGGATAGCGCGACGACAGCTCTTCCGCAGACTTTTCGATCTCGACCGCGACCTCGGTCCCGACCGAGAACATGCTGGCCGCGGGCAAGCCGAGCGAGCGCGCATAGTGCTCGTAGCAAAGCAGATTCTGACGCGTACGCGCTTCGAGCGCGGCCAGCTGATCGGCACCCTTGAACGATTCGGAGTCGACCACCGCGACGCTCAAGAACACGACGCCCGAAAAGTGATGCGGGAACATGCGCAGCAACGTCAACAGCGAGTGCCGCCCAAGTCCGCTGTAACCCCCGACGAGCAAAATCGCTACTGGCTTTTCCAGGTCCGGATCGCGGGCGGTGTGGTGCTCCATCAGACCGTGATGGGCTTCGAAGGGAATGTTGGCGTCACCGGGTTCGGCGGCAAGGGCGAGCGCCGACTCGACTTCGGGCGGCGAAGGCAGGTCCGCATCGAGCTTGCGCAGGGCGGCCACGACCGACCCATAGTGGCGTTTGATCGCGAAGCAAGCTACGACCAACGCGGCCGTGACCAGCAGCGTGAGCCAGCCACCGTCCACGAACTTCTCGAGGATGGTGATGACGAGAATTGTCGCACACAACGCGAGAGCCACTAGATGTGCGAAGAGGTGACGCTTCCAATCCGCGTGTTCGGCGCGGTGTCTGATCCAAAATCGCGCCATCGCCAAGTTGGACAGGCTGAACGTGAGAAACACGTTGATCGAGTACATCACGACCAATTTGGAGACGTCACCATGGGTGTAGAGCAAGGCACCCAGCGCAGCGGCGGCCATGATCATCACGCCGTTGCGCATCGATAGGCGATCGGAGAGCGCCGCAAAGCGGTGCGGCAGCCAGGAGTCAGTCGCCATGTTTGCCATCACGCGCGGTCCGTCCAAAAACCCCGCTTGCGCCGCGACGAACAGCAGCGCGCCCTCGCTGAGCAACGCCGCGATGATGAAGCCGCGCCCGAAATCGACCCCTGCGATGCGCCACGAACCGGCGACGCGCTCGAACAGCACGGCGTTCATGGTTTTGCCCGGCTCGGGGTGCGCGTGCACCAGCAAATAGGCCAGCAAGATACCGCCGGCCGTGATGGCCAAGGAGCCAGCCATCAAGCTCATGGTGCGCTTGGCGGTGCGCACTCGCGGTTCGCGCATCATGCCCACGCCATTGGAGACGGCTTCGATGCCGGTGTACGTGCCGCCGCCCATGGAATAAGCGTGGACGAATAGCTTGAGTAAGCCAAACGTACCCAGCGCGACGCCCGTGCGACCGATGCTTTCGTGCACCTCGCTGGCAACGTGGCCTGCCTGAGCCGCATTCCCACCGATCGCGAGCGCGATCAAGATCGAGTGCGTGAGCAAGAACAGCACGAACACCGGGACCAGCGCGCTGACCGATTCTTTCACGCCACGGATGTTCATCACCGTGAGCAAGACCAGACCGGCAAAGGCCAAGATCATCTTGTAGGCGAGCGCGCCCGGCGGCAAAAAGCTGAAGATGGCGTCCGCCCCGCTGGCGATAGAGATGGTGATCGTCAGTACGTAGTCGACCAAAAGCGCTGCGCCGGAGACGACGCCCACGCGCGGATCGAGTAGCTTCGAAGCCACGACATAACCGCCGCCGCCGGAGGGGAACTGCTCGATGATCCGGCTGTAGCCATAGCTGATGATGAAGACCGTGGCCCCCGTAGCGAGCGCGAGAAAGAAGGCCAAGCCGGTGTGCTCGCCGAGCGCGCGGTACGCTTCGTCCGGGCCATAGGCCGAGGAGGACAGACCGTCCGCGCCCAGCCCCACCCAGGCCAAGAGCGCCACGAGTGACAGCTTATGAAAAGCGTGGGGGTCTTTGACGTCTTTGGGAGCACCGAAAATCAGGCGCTTGAGTGCGATCGACATTTCGCGCCGATCAAGCCGCAGACATTCGGCTCCAGCAAGCAAAGCCGCGCCCCGGAGCGCGGTTTTTATACTTCCCTTATAGGGTTCTCGCCGGATTATTGCCGAGCGGTATCGCGCGCATTTCGAGTCCTCAGAATGTACAGCGGTAGCGCGAGCACGCACATCAGCGCCAGTGTCGCCTCGACATCGAACGTTTCTCGATGCGCGAACGTCAAAGCAACGCGCACCACGCTGCAGATCCAGAGAAAAACCGCGATCGGTAGCAGATCGGAGTCGCCCTTCGCCAGTTCGAGCGGAATGTCGCGACGAGCGATTGCACGATAACGCGTGATTGGAATGACCGGTGCCATGCCCAACAGCGTGCGCCTGGGCGGATCAAGAAACCGTCAACACTGGGCGGTTCGGGATCAAGATTTGATCAAGGGCAGCGGTCGGAGTCTCGACTCAGCCGTCGCTCTTCAGGCGATAGCCGACCCCGGGCTCGGTCACCAAGTAGCGGGGGCGCGTGGCATCCAACTCCAGCTTGTGCCGAAGCTGGACCATGTAAACGCGCAAATATTGGGTATTGTTGGCGTAGCCCGGCCCCCACACCTCTTTCAGGAGTTGGCGATGAGTCAGCACTTTTCCGGCATTTTTTAGCAAAGTGGCCAGCAACTTGTATTCGATCGGCGTGAGGTGAATCTCTTTTCCGGCCAGATGAACGCTGCGCTTGTCGAGATCGATACTGAGCTCGCCCACGGTCAAAATGGGCTCGCTGCGCTCTTGCCGTGAACGCGCAGAGTGCCGGAGAGCGACTCGGATGCGGGCGAGCAACTCGCCCGTGCCGAAGGGCTTGGTCAAATAGTCGTCTGCGCCGGCATCGAGCGCGTGGATCTTGTCTTCTTCCTGGCCCCGCGCGCTGATCACGATGATGGGCGCGGATGCCCACTCGCGCAAGCGCTTCGTGACGACCAAGCCGTCCATGTCCGGCAGGCCCAGATCGAGCAGGATCAAATCCGGATTGTAGGACGCCGCTTGGGTCAGGCCTTCCGCGCCGTTCACCGCTTCGACTAGCCGGTAGCCGTGGCTCGCCAAGGACGCGCGCAAGAACTTCCTCATCTGCGTGTCGTCTTCGATCACGAGCAGGAGGGGCATGACTTCGGTCACGGGCCAACCTTAATGCGCCGCGCGCAAGCCGCACTCATATTTCCTCGCTCGGGTCCTGCGCCTCGGGCAGCATCGGCTCACCTGCGACGGGTAAGAAGACGTGAAACTCCGCACCGCCCCCCGCGCGGCGGCTGACGGAGAGCCGCCCACCGTGAGCCATGGCGATGGCCTTGCAGATCGCCAAGCCGAGCCCCACGCCGCCCCCGGAGACCCCGTTCACTCGGTAAAATTTGTCGAAAATGCGCTGTTCTTCGCCCTCGGGGATACCTGGACCGCGGTCGGCGACCACGATTTCTACTCCCCCGGGCTGCACCGAGGCGCGGATCTCGATCGGGCTCCCCGCGGGCGTGTACTTGAGCGCGTTCTCGAGCAGATTCACGAGTAGCTGTTGGATGAGCACGGCGTCCAAGGGCACGAGAGGCAAATCAGCGGCCAGGTTGGTCAGCAGCTGGCGACCGATGAGCGCATCTTCCACGCGGTTCAGCGCCGCACCCACTACCTCTTCCAGTGGCTGCCACTCTTTGTTGATGCGCACCGCGCCAGCTTCGAGCCGCGTCATGTCGAGCAGATTTCGCACCAAGCGATTGAGGCGCTGCGCTTCTTGCAAAATCGTTTCCGTCAACTCCCGGCGCGTGGCCGCGTCGATCTCGTCTTCCAAGAGGCTGCTGGCCGCGCCGGTGACGACGGCCAACGGCGTGCGCAAATCGTGTGAGACCGAACTGAGCAATGAGCTGCGCATTTGCTCGGTCTCCACTTGCAGCTGAGCCGCTCGCGCCGCAGCTTCTTGTGCCCGCACTCGCTGGGTCAACCCGCTGATGACCAAGGCCACCAAGAACATGACCCCGAAGGTCACGACGTGACTGAGATCGTGAACCGCGAAGGTATAGAGCGGCGGGATGAAGAAAAAATCGAAGCACAGCACGCTGAGCACGGCCGCCAACAGCGACGGCCCGTAGCCAAAGCGCAGCGAGACCAGCACGATTCCGAGCAGGTAAATCATCACCGCGTCGGCGAGCTGCTCCGGACCGAAGGCGGCCCAGGAGATCGCGGTGGCCAGCAGCGCGCCGCTGCCGGCGGCTGAGTAGGCCAGCCATGCGCCCGGAATATGCCGCATTGACAAGGGTTTCATCGCTGGTTCCCGATGCGTCATCCGCACTAGAAGCGGCCCGTGGGAACAGGCACTTGACGGGCGAACGAAGCCCACGGTAGGCGTGCGCTGAAACGCTGGGAATTACCACCGGCTTGGGCACCTCCAACTCGGCGGCCCTGGACTCCTCGAAGACCCTCATGAGAAAAATAATCAACGACTTCGTCAAGTTCCAAGACGCCAGCCTGGCGAGTAAATGGAACGGTAAGAAAGTTCCATTTTCGCGCGTGTACGAGGCCTACATGGAAGGTCAGATCGACATCGCGGACGACCAGTGGGAGCCGTTGTTCAACTCGCGCCACGAGACGTCGACGTTCAGCCTGACCGACTCCCACTTCAAATGGGCGTTCACGAACTTCTTGCCCGAGGTGGCGATTCATTCGAAGAGCCAAGATAGCCGCATCGTCGGTGAGCACTACAACCGCGGCAACGACTTCTTCCAATGGTGCTTGGGCGAGGCGATGGTTTACACCGCCGCTTGGTTCGAGAACCCGAGCGTGCCGCTCGAGCAAGCGCAATACGCGAAAATCGATCGTGCCTGCAAGAAGCTGCGCCTGCAACCGGGCGAGACGCTGCTCGACATCGGCTGCGGCTGGGGCACTTTCGTAGCCCGCTCGGCCAAAGAGTTCGGCGCCAAGAGCTACGGCGTCACGCTCGCCCAAGAGCAGGTGAACTTCGGCACGGACCGCATCAACGCTTATGGCGTGAGCGATCGGGCCAAGGTCGAGGTTTGCGATTACCGCAACGTCAAAGGCCAGTTCGACAAGATCGTCAGCCTGGAGATGTGCGAGCACGTCGGCGTCAAGAACATCGTCAGCTACTACAAGAAGGTGCACGAGCTGCTGAAGGACGACGGCTTGTTCGTGCTGCAGTGGACGGGCATCCGCAACCTGTACAGCCCCCAGAGCCCGCTGACCGCGATGACGCTGCGCCCGGAAGACCTGATCTGGGCCTTGTTCATGGCTCGTTACATTTTCCCGGGTGCCGACGCGAGCCTTACCCTGTCCGGCATGATCCGCGCGGCCGAAGACGGCGGCTTCGAGGTGATCGACGTCGAGAATATGAGCCCGCATTACATCATCACGCTCCGCGCTTGGCGCGACAACTGGATCTCCAACGAGAAGGCCGTGATCGCCGCCTACGGGCAGCGTTGGTACCGCTTGTGGAAGTTCTTCCTGCATTGGTCCGCGTTGATCGGCGAGCAAGGCTCGGCGTTCACCTATCAGCTGATCATGCACAAGAACAACGAGAGCTTCGACCGCATGGGCCTGCGCTACAACGGCGGCCATTTCCGCTGAGCGTACGCTGAACGCGCAAAAGAGGCCTCGGATGACGTCATCCGGGGCCTTTTTTTTCGGGCATTTGGCGTAGGCGCGATGCTCAGCTCCGCAACCATGCGCGCGCTCGCTCGGACAACCCGATGGCGAGCGAAATCGGCTAGCCCCACTGGATGATTGCGCTGCCTGCGAGCACCACGCCCAGCCCGAGCCAGGTGCTGCTCGGGATCGCGTCCTGGAACAGGAACTTGCCGAACAGGACGCTGACTAGCGCGAACAGCCCGACGTACACACCGAGTAGCTTCGAAAAATCGACGGGGATCTGGTTCAATACCAGGCCGTACGAGCCCAACGCGCTGAACCCGAGGGCCACCAGCCAAACGACTTTACCGCGCAAGCCAGCGCGGATGAGTGCATCCCCACCCACCTCGAAGACCGCGGCAAAAGCGAGAATGGCGAGTTGCACCAAGGTACTGAACACGGGAGTCGGTGACATGACAAGGAACGCTAGTAGCAGGCGCGCCCGTTCGCCGCTCACCGCGAGATGAAGAAATCATCGAAGGCGCGGGTCGGGCTTCGAGCATTCGGTTTTTATGCGACCCGTATAATTTCGATACGCACGAGAAACTGCGCGGGGATCACAGTGCGCTGCGACACACAGCGCGCGGTGGCGGTCGGGGCCAGGCCTCTTTTTGCCGATCGCGCCCAACATTGAGGAGCTTTTCATCATGGCGGACCCCGCAGACCTCGCCAAGCAAGTCGCCGACGTGACCAAATCGGTCGGAGACTTGCAGACGGCAGCAAACATCGTTTGGACACTCGTGACCGGATTCTTGGTGATGTTCATGCAGCTCGGCTTCGCGCTGCTGGAGACCGGTCTGACCCGTGCCAAGAACGTGACCCACACGATGGGCATGAATATCTTCGTCTATGCAATCGGGATCCTGTGCTTTTGGCTGTGCGGGTTCGCGTTTCAGATGGGCGGTGTCGGCGCGCTCGCCACCTTCGGTAACGATGCGACGCTCTCTCACGAATTCGCGCTGCAGATCGGGGGCAAAGATTGGGGGCTCTTCGGCACCTCCGGCTTCATGCTCACACCGGCGGTGTACACACCGGCGATCGCAGTCTTGTTCTTGTTCCAGATGGTGTTCATGGACACAGCCGCGACGATCCCTACCGGAGCCATGGCGGAACGCTGGAAATTCGCTTCGTTCTGCCTGTTCAGCGTGCTGATCGCAGCCGTCATTTATCCGCTCTATGCCAATTGGGTTTGGGGTGGGGGCTGGCTGTCCACCTTGGGCAAGAACTACGGGCTCGGCCATGGCCACGTGGACTTCGCGGGGAGTTCCGTGGTGCACATGACGGGCGGCGTCATGGCGTTCGTTGGCGCCAAGCTGATCGGTGCACGCGTCGGGAAATACACCAAAGAGGGCAAGGTGAACGCAATCCCTGCCCACAACATCCCGATGGTCGTCACCGGCACGCTGATCTTGGCGTTCGGTTGGTTTGGGTTCAATCCGGGCTCCACGCTGGCGGGGACCGACACGCGCACGGCGATCATCGCTACGAACACCATGATCGCGTCGGCCGCCGGCGCGCTGACGGCATGCTTGTACGTCTGGACGCGTTTTGGCAAACCCGACGTCACGATGATCTGCAATGGCTTGCTTGCGGGGCTGGTAGCGATCACCGGACCCTGCGCGTTCGTCAGCTCCGGTGCTTCGATCGTGATCGGCGGCATCGCCGGCGTCCTGGTCGTCGCCGCCGCCGTGTTCGTCGACCAAAAATTGAAGATCGACGATCCGGTCGGCGCGGTTGCGGTGCACGGAGTGTGCGGCGCCTGGGGTATTCTCGCGCTCGGGTTGTTTGCCAATGGCACCTACGGTGACGGGCTCAACGGCGTCGCTGGCAACGTGAAAGGGTTGTTCTACGGCGACAGCGGGCAGCTGATTGCGGCCGTGCTCGGCATTGCGACCAATGTGCTGTGGGTCGGGCTGACGGCGTACCTCGGGCTCAAGGTCGTTGGGCTGATGGTCGGGAACCGTGTCAGTCGAGAGGTCGAGGTCGAGGGTCTGGACGAAGGCGAAATGGGCCTTCCTGGCTACGCCGCTGAGTCTGGCCACCCCGTTCCCCCGGAGACGAGTCTCCCGCACAGCGGGGCCGCATCGCCGGCAGAGTGACCGATCGAGCGCGTCTCGCCGCTGCCCGATTCGAGTGCGAGTGCGCTGCAAAGCGTCGGCGGGGCGGACTACTCGTTCGCCCCGACCGAGCCAATCTGCCAAGGACGGTCCAGCTGCGCAAGCCGCGCGCAGTGTTCGATGACGGGGCGCCGACGAACGATTCCGATGAAAGCCCCGCGCTCATCGACTACGGAGAGAAAGCTCTGTTGGATCGCTGCCTTGATCAACGCCGCAACGCTGGTATCGACGCACACCACCAAGCCGTTCCGACGTCGCGGGACCGTGAGCAGCGCCGTCGATTGAGCGAGTTCTTGCCAAGCGCTACCCGCATCCAGCAGGAACCACATCAGGTCGCTCGTACTCAGCGTACCTACGTAACCGCCTTCGTCGTCGAGGATCGGAACTGCCGCGAAGCCGTTGGGCTTCATGCGTTCCAATGCTTGCTCGACGCTTCCGCTCGCGCTGACCCAAACGACTTCACTCTTGGGCGTCAAAAAAGCGCCGAGCTCCATACGCGTCAGAGCGCGAGAGGCTGCGCGGGGTGAAGGCGGCGAATAGCAGTCATGCGCCTGGCTCATGCTGCGTGCACCAGCGCAGGCGGCAACCCGTGCATCTGGCACAGGTCATCGAAGCTCGGGTGAACGACGTACGGGTGAGCTTCGTCGAACCAGGCGAGGGCACGCCCGTCGTCCAGGAAAAAAACGAAATGCGGCGCGGGCAACGCGCCGCACACGAACGTCGGATCGACCTTCATACAACGAAAGCTCTTGGCTTCGAGTGAACGAGCTTGGCGGCGCAAAGCGCCGACCGCGCGCTCCTGCTCAAAACCGAATAAGGTGGAAAGAGTCGGGTTGCTGACACCTGGGGGGTAGTCGTTAGACATGGCTGCTTCGATTGCATCTGATGTGCCAAGCGCGGCTCGCCGAGTGTTTGAGCTTTCAGCGCCGAAGACTCGTGCAGCAGTGCATGAGAGCCGGGCAACACTGCATTCTGTCGCTCGCACGGACGCGGTCACGGGGCACGTATCGACGCGGCGCTTTCCCACGCAAACCGGCGATTTTTGGCGCGGGCGAGCGCGTGTTTGCCGCGAAGCGAGCATGGCACGTCGGATGCAACTCGAGCGGTCGTTGCGACAGGAACAGGAGTTCATGATGAAAAAGATCGAAACGTTCATTTCGCCCGTATCTTGGGAGCCAATGCACGCCGCGCTCGCCAAGCTCGGCGTGTCCGGAACTTTGCGCCAAGTCAAGACCTTCGGTCGCACACCCCCACGTCGTGAGGTGTACCGGGGCTCCGCGTACATGCAGGAGACCAGCAACGAGCTGGAACTGTCACTGACCGTGGAGGATGAGCTTTTGGACGCCACGCTCGCAGCGATCGCGCCAGCGATCGGCGACGCCGAAGTCCTCGTTAGCTCGGTGCAAATCTTCGGGCGAGCGTCGGCTAGTCGGCCCCGCCCCGTGGCAAGCCCCGTCGTTTCGGCGCGCCCGGCAAGCTATACCGGCCTCGCGGCGGTGGCACGCGGCTGAGGAAAGAATTCGACGGCACTCTTCGCTGACACGCGGATCGGCCCACAACCACGGACACTGGCAACGGCTCCCGCCGACGAAGTTAGTTTCGCCCGCGGGACGCCGGCCGGTGCTCGACAGCGGCGTTGGCCGGCCCCCAAAAGACGCGATCGCGCCAGACGACTGGACGACGGATCTCGTCTGCACTGACTAAGAAAATTCGAGAGCTGGTGCGAGCGCAGGCCCTTCTTGCGACGGACTGTTTCGAGCACGACTTGCCGATTACCTGCTAGTCGCTCCCGGGGCGTCGCGGCCCCGCTTGGACCGCAACCGTTGCATACAGGCGCACGCTCTGCGCCTGGTCGTAGTTGCTCGTTGCGGGACGCGTCGGCCGCGCGGGTGTATGGGGCTCAACGGAAGCCGAGGAGAGCGGAGCCGAGTCGCTCAACTTTGGACAAAGAATCCTCGTTTTGGCGGCCGTGCAGCAGTGCACGATCGCGGCTGCACGACCGTGCTCAGCGGCACGATCCAGCAGATTTCATGCACTCTTAGCGCCTGAGATCGCGAACGGCATGCTCGATGCATATCACGTCAGCACTCAGGCAAAAGAATTGGAAAAACATGGGAACCGAACTCCTCACCGTTGGCGTCAGTGTCCTGCTCTTTGGGCTGTGCGCGTTCTTCGTGCGCATTTGCGATCGGATCTGAACGATGTCCTTTGACCTACTACTGACCGTGGCCAGCGCAGTTGGGCTCACCGTTTACCTCTTCTATGTCCTCGCGCGACCGGAGCGCTTCTGACCATGTCCCCAAGATATTACGTCCTAGTCATCGTATTTTTCGCGCTCGTGGCGGCCATTGCCTGGCCACTCGGACGCTTCATGGCACGGGTGTTTGCCGGAACGAACACAATCACCCGCAAGGTGGGTTGGCCAATCGAGCGCGCGCTGTACCGTCTGGCCGGGGTCGATTGCAATCGCGAACACACCTGGAAGGGCTACGCGCTGGCTATCCTGGGCTTCTCGCTGTTCACCCAGCTCATCACTTACGTGATGCTGCGGTTGCAAGACGTCTTGCCCTTGAATCCCTCGAAAATGGGCGCCGTCCCGCCGTGGCTGTCGTTCAACACGGCCGTGAGCTTCACGACCAATACGAACTGGCAGTCTTACGGCGGCGAGACCACGATGAGCTACCTGTCACAGGCAGTTGCGCTCACCTCGCACAACTTCTTTTCGGCGGGCGTGGGCATCGCAGTGGCAATTGCTCTGATCCGAGGCATCGCCCGCCATGAAACCGACAAAGTCGGCAATTTCTGGGTCGACCTGGTGCGCGTGCATCTGTACGTGCTGCTTCCGCTGTGTCTGTTTTATGCCCTGTTCCTCGTATCACAGGGCGTGATTCAAAACGTCATGCACCCGACGTCTTGGACGACGCTGGACGGCGGGACGCAAACGCTAGTTCAGGGTCCGGTCGCTTCGCAGGAAGCAATCAAGATGCTGGGCACGAATGGCGGCGGCTACTTCAACGCCAATAGCGCCCATCCCTTCGAAAACCCCACGCCACTCGCGAATTTCGTGCAGATGCTGTCGATTTTCGCAATTGGCGGCGGCTTGTGCGTGACGCTGGGCGAGATGTTGGGCAATCGCCGCCATGGCTGGGCGGTGTTCATTACGATGACACTCGTCTCAGTCGCCGCGATGTTCGTCGTCGGTCACTTCGAGTCTGCAGGCAATCCGACGCTCTCGCCCCTCGGCGTCGATCAAACGACGACGATGTTGCAACCCGGCGGAAACATGGAAGGCAAAGAAGTCCGCTTCGGCGTGCCGGAGTCCTCGGTATTCGCGGTCGTCACTACCGATGCGTCGTGCGGTGCCGTCAACGGCATGCACGACAGCTTGATGCCGCTCAGCGGCCTGATCCCTTTGCTCAACATGCAGCTCGGTGAGCTCGTGTTCGGTGGCGTCGGTTCGGGGATGTACGGCATGCTGGTCTTCGTCATTTTGGCCATCTTCTTATCGGGCCTGATGATTGGTCGCACCCCCGAGTACTTGGGAAAGAAGATCGACAGCCGCGACATCCGTTTCGCGAGCTTCTATATCTTGATCACGGCCGTGCTGATCTTGGGCATGACCTCGATCGGTCTAATGACGGACGCCGGGCGCTCCGGCATCCTGAATACAGGCGCCGAAATTGCCGGCGCACCGTGGAAGCCGCATCCGCACGGGTTCTCGGAGGTGTTCTACGCCTTCACCTCCGCTGCCGCGAACAACGGTAGCGCCTTCGCCGGCCTCACTGCTTACTCGGCCGACCACCCAATCTTCTACTCGCTGACGCTCGCCATCAATATGCTGCTGGCGCGCTTCCTACCCATGATTGCCGTACTCGCCATCGCGGGCAACATGGCGAAGAAGAAGCGCGTCCCACCGGGTCCCTCCAGCTTCCCCGTCGGCGGCGGCCTATTCGTTGCGCTGCTCACGGGCACCATTCTGTTGGTCGGCGCCCTCACCTTCTTCCCGATGTTGTCTTTCGGTCCGATCGTCGAGCACTTCCAACTCGCCGCTGCCGCCGTTGCTCATTGAACGAGTCTCAACATGTCCAAGTCCAAAGAAAACTCGCGTTCGTTGTTCGATCCGGCGATCATCAAGCCGGCCATCGGTGCCTCGTTCAAGAAGTTGAACCCGCGCGACATGATGAAAAACCCCATCATGTTCGTGGTGGAGGTAGGCACGGCACTGGTCTCGGTGCTGTACGCCGCCGACCTGCTGCGAGGACGTCCGGTCGATTCCAAGCTCACCTTGCAGCTGATCATCTGGCTGTGGTTCACGGTGTTGTTCGCGAATTTCGCGGAAGCCGTGGCCGAGGGCCGGGGTAAAGCGCAAGCGGCAACGCTGCGCAAAATGCGCACGACCACCAATGCATTCCGAACACGCCTCGCTAGCGGCGCCGCTCCCGTGGCCCTGACCGGTGAAGGACGCGCTCGAGGCGAAGTGGTGCCAGCCACCGATCTCAAGAAGGGCGACCGCATCTACGTCAAGGCCGGAGAGCTGATCCCTGCCGATGGCGAGATCATCGAAGGTGTGGCATCGGTGGACGAGAGCGCCATTACCGGCGAGAGCGCGCCCGTGGTGCGCGAGGGCGGTGGCGACCGTAGCGCCGTCACCGGTGGCACGCGCGTGCTTTCGGATTGGCTCGTGATCGAGGTGCGTCAGGATCCGGGCGGTGGCTTCATCGACCGGATGATTTCACTGGTGGAAGGCGCGCAGCGCCAGAAGACGCCCAATGAAATCGCGCTCACCATTTTGCTGGCAGGCTTGACCATCATCTTTTTGGCGGCGACGGCGGGCCTCGTTCCGAGCGCACGCTTCTTCGCTGGCGACATCAGCATCTTGCTTTTGGTGTCGCTCTTGGTGTGCCTGATCCCGACCACGATTGGCGCCTTGCTCTCCGCCATCGGCATCGCCGGGATGGATCGCTTGGTACAATACAATGTCATCGCAACCTCGGGCCGCGCGGTAGAAGCGGCCGGCGACATCGACGTCCTGATGTTGGACAAGACCGGCACGATCACCTACGGCTCGCGGCAAGCGTTCGAAATGGTCGCGGCCACGGGCATCGACGCCAAGCGATTGGCCGAGGTCGCCATGCTCTCCTCTCTTTCGGACGAAACCCCCGAGGGCAAGAGCATCGTCAGCTTGGCCGAGAAGACCTTGGGCAAGCGCGTCGACGCAGACGGTGGGACCGCGGTCCCCTTTACGGCACAGACACGGATGAGCGGGCTCGATATCGGTGCTCGAGTGCTGCGCAAGGGCGCTACCGATGCGGTCGTGAAACACGTGACGGCACTCGGTGGCTCCGTACCCGAGCAATTGATGACCGAGGTGAAGCGCATCGCCAACGAGGGCGGTACACCGCTCGTCGTCTCGGATGGCCCGCGTGCGCTGGGCGTGGTGTACTTGAAAGACACCGTCAAGCCGGGCATGCGTGAGCGCTTCGAGCGCCTGCGCGCCATGGGCATCAAGACCGTGATGATCACCGGCGACAACCCGCTGACTGCCAAAAAGATAGCCGAAGAAGCGGGCGTGGACGACTTCCTCGCCGAAGCCACGCCCGAGACCAAGATGGCGTACATCGAAAGCATGCAAGAAGGCGGACGGTTGGTGGCGATGACCGGTGACGGCACCAATGACGCCCCCGCCTTGGCGCGCGCCGATGTCGGAGTGGCCATGAATACGGGCACACAAGCGGCGAAGGAAGCCGGCAACATGGTCGACCTGGACTCCGACCCGACCAAACTGATCGAGATCGTGGAAATCGGCAAGCAACTCCTGATGACGCGTGGCGCGCTGACGACCTTCTCGGTCGCCAATGACTTGGCCAAGTACTTCACGATCCTGCCCGCGATGCTGACCGGAATCGCGGCCTTTCAGCTGGCCAAGGGCGATCCGCACAGCTCCGCCTTTTGGTCACTGAATATCATGGAACTCGGGACCCCCTCGAGTGCCATCCTGAGCGCCGTCATCTTCAATGCGCTGATCATCATCGCGCTCATTCCGCTCGCATTGCGCGGCGTCAAATACCGCCCGATGGGTGTCGAGCGCATTTTGCGCCGCAACTTGCTGATCTACGGCGGCGGCGGCGTGCTGCTGCCGTTCATCGGCATCAAGCTGATCGACGTGATCGTGAACGTGCTCCATCTCGCGTGAGGTTCCCATGAAACAACTTCGACCCCTGTTCGTGATCACTCTGGCGCTGCTCTTCCTGTGCTGCCTGGTCTACCCCGCCGTAGTCACGGCTGCGGCACAGGTCTTGTTTCGAGACCAGGCCAACGGAAGCCTCGTCGAACGCAACGGAAAGGTCGTGGGCTCTGCCCTGATTGGCCAATCCGTGGCCGACTGGGCCGCTCACCCCGAGTACCTCTGGGGCCGAGCCTCGGCCGCCAGCAACGATGCCGCGACGGGCGTTACCTATTCATCGGGGAGCAACTACGGTCCCCTGAATAGCGCCCTCTCGGACGAAGTGAAGGCGCGCGTGGCGCTGCTGCGCGCCTCGGGTGTAAACGGTCCTATCCCCGCCGATCTGGTGACCAAGAGCGCCAGCGGCCTCGATCCTCACGTCTCCCCCGCCTCGGCCGAGCTTCAGGTTCCGCGTATCGCCAGCACACGCAAGATTGCCGAATCCAAAGTGAAGGAGTTGATCGCAAACCACACCGAGCAGAGCACCCTTGGATTTCTCGGGGAGGCGCGCGTGAACGTGCTGTTGGTGAACCTCGACCTGGACGCGGCGGCGCCCTATGCTGCGGCACCGCCCGCGGCGAGCGCGGCGCCCGCGAAGTAACCGGGTTACGGAGTGAAAGGTGCCCGATGATTTCCTCGCAGTTTTAAAAGCCCATCGCCGGGCACCGCTCAAGATCTATCTCGGCATGGCGGCGGGCGTCGGTAAGACGGTCGCCATGCTTCGGGAGGGCAAGCGTCTCACGACGGAAGGCGTCGACGTCGTATGCGGCATCGTGGAGACGCACGGCCGAAGCATGACGTTGGCCGAAACTCAGGGCGTCGAGCTCGTCCCGCGCAAGACCTTGCTGTACCGCGGTGTGCCGCTCGAGGAGATGGACCTCGAGGCCGTCCTCAGTCGGAAGCCCGCTGTAGCGCTGGTCGATGAGCTCGCTCACACCAACGTCGGTGGCTCCAAGAACGAGAAGCGCTGGCAGGACGTAGAAGAGCTGCTGGACGCCGGCATCAGCGTGATGGCCACGCTGAACATCCAGCACCTCGAGAGCCTGCACGATATCGTGCTCCGCGAGACGGGTGTGGACGTCCGCGAGCGCATCCCGGACCGAATCGTATCAGGGGCGGACGAAGTCGTGGTCGTAGACTTGCCCCCCGGTGAGCTTCAAGAACGACTCCGCGAGGGCAAGGTGTACCCACCGGAAAAGGTGGAACACGCCTTGCGCCGTTTCTTCACCAGCAAGAACCTGGCTGCTCTTCGACAGTTGGCATTGCGCGAGGTCGCCAACGCAGTCGAGCAACGCGGCCGCCGTGAGCCGGCTCAACCGAGCGACGCGCAGGCCGGCCCCCGCTGGCACGCCGTCGACGCCGAGCGCGTGATGGTGTCGATGTCGTCGCGCCCCAGCGCCACGCGCCACTCGCTGCGCCACGGCGCGCGCCTCGCCGGCGGCCTGAATAGCCGTTGGTTCGTCGTCTATGTGCGCACCTCGAGCGAGGCCGTAGAACGCATCGATGCCACGAGCTTGCGTTCGCTGACCGAGAACATCCGGCTGGCCAAGGAGCTGGGCGCGGAGGTCGTGCGCCTCGAGGGCACGGACGTGGTGGGCGCGCTCGCCGACTTCGCGCGCAGCAAAGGCATCACTCACGCGGTATTTGGCCGCACCGGGCAGAGTCGCTTGCAAGAGCGGCTACGCGGCTCGATCCTGGCCGAGTTCATGCGAGCCGTGCCTGAAGTGGACGTGCTGGTCGTCGGCGAGCGACGTGACGAAGAAGCGGGGCTCGCCGAGCCATGAATCGCCGCGTGCTGATCATCGAGCCCGATGCGACGATCCGTCGCATGTTGGAGTACGCGCTCTCCGCAGCCGGGTTTGCGCCGACCAGCACGTCGACCGTCGAGGCTTCGCGAGCGCTGCTCGACGGTACCCCGATGGATGCAGTAGTCCTCGAAATGCGGGCAACCAATTCGGATGGCACGGACGGCGTGCGCGCCTTGCGCGCCGACTATCCCGAGCTGCCGCTGGTGGTCACGGGCACACTGCTCACGCCGCGAGTGATGCAGGAGTTGATCCGTGCCCGCGTAGACGACGCCGTTCCCAAACCGTTCACGCCACGCGAAATCGTCTCCGCCGTGGAACGGGTGCTCCAGAACTCGCGCACCCGCCACAACGGTGCGCTGGAGTACGCGGCGGCCATGACCAACGCCCGTCGCGCAGTCGTCGAGGGGCGGCTGCGAGACGCCGAAGCACCGCTGGCGAGGGCTCGCGCCGTTTCGCCGCTCGACGGCGAGGCCATGGCCCTGTTGGGTTTGGTCGCTGAGCTCCTCGGACACGATCGCGACGCTGACCGCGCCTACCGAGCGGCCTTGGCGCTTCAAGAGGAACGAGTCACGGAGGACATCCTGCCCGCGGAAGGCTTGGCCCGACTACGCGCCTATGCGGGAGCCCGGGCCGTACCCACCTTCGAGCACCATGGTCGAAAGTCGCTTTGGTTCGTGTCGAATGCCGTGAACGAGCTGGCGCTGGGTCCCATCGGCGACAAAAAGCCGGACGTCATCGTGTTCGCTCTGGGTCTGGTGGCAACGGAGACCGGCGCGCTCTACGCGCGGATCGGAGCGGACAAACAGGCGTTCCTGATCGCCACCAGCGCCACCACGGAGCGCCTGGTACTACGTATCAAACACTCTTTCGAGGAGCCGCAGGTCTTGGCCCACCCCGAAACCCTCTCGCGCATGGCGACCAACCCGCAAAGCCTCGCGCCGGGCAGCGCCGAACCCGGCATCACTGGATGAAAGGGCGAGCATGACCGTAAAACCACAGATCTTGGTGATCGACGACGATGAATCGATCCGCCGCACGCTACGCCTGTGTTTGGAGACCGGCGACTATTCCGTTTCACTTGCCGGCAGCGGCGAAGCAGGCCTCGCGCTGGTCAAGAAGCAGCCGCCCGATCTTGCGCTCGTCGACCTGAGGTTGGGCGGCATGGACGGGCTAGCCGTCACCCGCGCGCTGGCGCAAGAGGCACCGGGGGCCCAGGTGATCATCATGACCGCGTATGCCACGATCGACAACGCGGTCGAAGCCATGCGCGCCGGCGCGTCCGACTACCTCGCCAAGCCGTTCACCCCCGCTGCCGTGAAGCACGTCGTGGCGCGGGTACTGGACTCTGCGCGCATGCGTCAAGAGCTGGCAGAGGTCGAACGCCACAACCGCCGCACGCCGGTCAAGAGCAGCAACCCGCAGGTGCTGGAGGCGTACACACTCGCCGAACGCGTCGCCAGTAGTGACGCAACGGTGCTCTTACTGGGCGAAACGGGGACTGGAAAAAGCCTCCTGGCCCGCCACGTCCACCAACGCTCGCCGCGCGCATCGCGGCCGTTCGTAACCGTGAACTGCGCCACAATCAGCACGAATCTGATTGAAAATGAGCTATTTGGCCACGCCAAAGGCGCCTTTACCGGCGCAGATCAGCCGCGCGCTGGTTACGTCGAGGCAGCCAAGAATGGCAGCCTATTCGTGGACGAAGTCGGCGATCTGGGAAAAGAGACGCAAGGCAAGTTCTTACGCCTGCTCGAAGAGCGCGAGTACGTGCGCGTCGGCGACACCGAACCGCGCCACTCGGACGCGCGTATCATCGCCGCCACCCATCGAGATTTGAAGGGCTCCGTCGCGGACGGTTCATTTCGAGACGACCTCTATTACCGTCTGAACGTGGTCACCATCCGCCTGCCCGCGCTGCGCCAACGGCGCGAAGACATTCCCGGGTTCGTGACTTCATTCCTCAGGCCGATGACACGGTCGGGACGAGCGAAGACCATGAGCGTCTCGCCCGAAGCGATGGCCGCTCTGGTCGCGTACGACTGGCCCGGCAACATTCGAGAGCTTTCGAACGTGCTCGAGCGGGCGACCCTGCTCGCCAACGGGGAGGTGCTCACGCCCGATCTGTTACCGGAAGAGGTCCGCGTCAGTTCTCGCACCGTCGTGCCACTGCAAGACGGCGATGAGTCGCTGGAAGCCGCCGAGCGACGCCATATCGCACAAGTGGTGGCGCGACACCCAACCCTGGATACCGCGGCCAAGGCGCTGGGCATCGACCCGTCCACCCTGTACCGAAAGCGCGAGCGCTACGGCCTCAGATGAGCGCTTCTTCTCCTCCTCCAGCGCCAGCTGGTCGGCGCAGCTCCCTGCGTTCGCGACTGTTTCGCGCGCTCGCGGTCGTGGGCGCCACGCTGGTCGTGGTGTGCGCGCTGTCGACAGCCGCAGTCACCCGCTTGGGCGGGGCGATCGGGCTCATCCTACGGGAAAATTACGTATCGGTCGTCGCCTGCCAGGAGATGAACGAGGCCCTGGAGCGGCAGGATTCGGCAGCGCTATTCAGCGCCAGTGGCCGCGACGACATTGCGGCGCCACTAATCGCGCAGCATCGCGCCGGCTTCGCCAAAGCCTTCGCGCGGGAGGCGGGCAACGTGACTTTGCCCGGCGAAGGCGCGGAAGTGCATCAGGTCGATGTGCTGTACCGCGAATACGTACGCGAGGTGGATCGCGTGCTCCGCGGCCCGAGCGAGCAGCGCGTCGAAGGCTATTTCAAAGATCTCTTACCCCGGTTCGGCGCGGTTCGCAGCAAGGTGACGAACATCCGCGTGATGAATCAGCGCAACATGGAGTGGGCCGACAAGCAAGCTCGGCACACGGCGCGGCGAACACTAGAGCTTGCCATCTTCGCGACCGTGCTGGCTCTGGGCATCGCAGGCTGGTTTGCGCTGCGGATTCCGAAAACAGTGCTCGACCCGATCGTTTCGTTCGCTCGACATGCACGGGAGATTGGTGAGGGCAAGCTCGATACGAACATCCCGGTGCCCGAGGTCACCGAGCTCAACGTGCTCGGGCACGCGCTCAACCGCATGCAAGAGCGCTTGCGCGCCTATCGCGAGAGTTCGCTGGGCGAACTGCTAGCAGCCAAGGATCTTTCGCGGGCCACCATCTCGTCCATGGTCGACCCCGTGATTGTCTTCAGCACGCGCGGGGAGGTGCTGCTGGCCAATGAATCGGCCGAATCGACGTTCGGTTTGATCTCCGGCGATGTCGATCTGCTGCGCCGCGGCGGCATCGAGATCCCCGAGCCGATCGCGCTCGCGCGCGACGCGGTGTTGACCCACGGGCAAGCGCTGCTCCCACAAAGCTTGGCCGAGGCCATGCGCTGGATCACGAGCGACGGAGAGAAATACTTCTTGGTGCGGGCCTCACCGCTGGAGAGCGACGAGGCGAGTGGCGCCGGTGTGATCGTGGTTGCCCAAGACGTGACGCGTTTCCGTCGTATCGACGCGCTGAAGAGCGACGTCGTGGCGACCGTGAGTCACGAGCTCAAGACCCCGCTCACTTCTCTGCGGCTCGCGACGCACATGTTGCTGGAAGAGTCCACGGGGCCGCTGCAGAGTATGCAACGCGAGCTGGCAATTACTGCACGGGACGAAACCGAGCGCCTACAAAGCACGGTGAACGAGCTCTTGGATTTGGTGCGCATCGAACGCGAGGCCGGGGCATTACAACTTGCCCAGGTCAATCCCCACGCGCTCTTGCAAGAAGTGGCCTCCGCCCATCGCAAAATGGCCGAGTTGAAGCAGGTCACGGTGCAAATCGAGGAGGGCGAACCAGAATCGCTGGTCGAGGTCGACCCGGAAAAAATCACCATCGTGCTCAGCAACCTGGTCTCGAATGCCATTCGCCACTCACATGAAGCCGGGCATGTCTGGCTGAGCAGCTACGTACAAGGAGACGACCACGTGTTTTCCGTGCGCGATGACGGCGACGGCATCGCCCCCGAACAGCTGCCTCGCATCTTCGAGCGCCACTGGAGCGGCTCGGAGCCCTCGACCCTCAAGGGGCGCCATGGTCTCGGTTTGGCGATCGCCAAAGAGATTGCGACGCGTCATCGCGGCACCCTCGACGTCGAGACAGCACTGGGAAAGGGCAGCACCTTCTTCCTGCGCGTCCCGCGCGGCCGAGAACCATCCGAGCCAGCGGAAAAAGGCTGAGCCACGGCGTCACGGTCGGCGTCAAAGTGTGGAACTCAGGGCAGCGCGAGCTGCGATGCTGGACCGCGATCGCCCACTCTCCCAGTCGTGCATTCCCGCATGAAGAGCGGGGAACTCGTGCGCTCTCGCACGGGCAACGCTCGTCAGACGAGCGCTCCGCGCGCAGTTCGGTGGGTTGGCATGTACCCTGCCTTAGCTGGGTCATGCGGTCGCTGATCCCCGGCAAGCAAACGGCGTTTGGTTCAGAGCGGACCCTGGCGGGACCCCTCGATTTAGTCGAGGCATGGAAGCTCAACGTCCAGTCCATGCTGGTTCGCCAGGCCGAATTGAACGGGCAAGAGCCGAAACTGCGCGTCCGCGTCGACGCTAGGCTGGTGCTGTTCGGCGCCCTGTTTGGCCTGGCGGGAGGACCATTGGGTACGGTTCGCGCATTGGTCCTGCTGCTCTCCATCCTATTGGTGCACGAGTTGAGTCGGGCCGCCTTGGCGCGCGCGCTAGGTCGATCGGCCCGCGTGTCGATCTCGCTGGCTGGGGGTCGAACCGAGATTTCAGGGCCTGAACTGCGAGGCAGGGCAGCGTTTGCGTTCACCATCATCGGGTCACTTGCCAACGTCGCGATTGCGGCTGTGCTCATAGTTGCGAGCCGGCGCGTGCATGCTCCGAGTTTTTCGCTCGCGCTGCGCGAGTTCGGCAACGGACACGCAATCTGGGGTATCGCCCAAGCGTTGCCGCTCTTGCCATTTCGCGCGGGGAGTGAGCTAGCGCGACACTTGCCGCCACACCTTCGCTCTGGCCATGCCATCGCTTCTGGAGGCCTGGCGATTGGGGCCGTGTTCGCCGTGTTCCATCTGCCCAAGTCGCCGCTCTTGTTGCTCGCGCTGTTGTTCGTGGCCATTTCTTCGGCACGCGCCGCCTACGAGGCCTTCCAGGAGGAATTCGACCGACAGAGCGATATCAACGGCAAGCTGGAGGAAGCGCGCGCAGCCCTGAGCGCCGGAGAGCATCGGCGGAGCATCTCAATCGTACGCTCCGCGCTCGCGGTAGCGAGGTCGAAGGAACAACGCCAAAAGTTGTGGACCACCTTCGCTTGGGCCGGCATTGGCAGTCGCGATCCGTTCATGGCGCACGCGGCACTCCAGCAGTTACCGGCTGCTTGCGTGGACGTTCACTTGCTCGCCGCGTACCTGCACTGTTGCAATCGCACTCTCGAGGCCCAGGAGCTCTTGCAAGAGGCTCGTCGCTTGGGACGATGGACCACCGCCGAAACCAGCCGGCTCTTGATCGATATCCTGTTCGCCCAAGGGGATCGGAGCGCCGCCCTGGCCGTGAGCGACGCCGATGCCGCGATCCTCTCCGACGACGACCGACGGCTAGTACGGCTTGCCCTCGCGCGGCCAGAGGGATCCGCCGCGTGACGGCCCCAGCTCCGCTGCTGCTCGTGGTCGAAGACGAGCCCGCCATGTGTCGGTTCCTTGGAGCTTCCCTTTCCAGCCGCGGCTACCGGCTGCTCGAGGCGTCGACGGCGACGGATGCCTTGAGCAAGGCAGCGTCACGCAGCCCCGATCTCGTGTTGCTGGACCTCGGGTTGCCCGACATGGACGGACTCGAGGTGACGCAAAGGCTCCGCGAGTGGGCAAGCTTCCCGATCATCGTGATCTCGGCCAGAGGCCGCGAAGAGGACAAACTTCTTGCGTTCGACGCCGGAGCTGACGACTACTTGACCAAGCCCTTCGGCACTGGCGAATTGGCGGCCCGCATTCGCGTGGCCTTGAAGAACGCGGCGGCAAAGAAGTTCGGCGCTACTGCGGAACCCGTGATCACCGCGGGCGCGCTACAGCTCGACCTCGAGCGTCATGCCGTATTCGTTTCCGGGCGCGAGGTTCACCTCACTCCTACCGAATTCAAGTTGTTCGCGACCCTGATGAAGCACGCGGGGCGTGTCCTGACTCATCGACAGTTGCTCCAAGAAGTGTGGGGCGAAGCCTACGCGCACAACACGCAATACTTGCGCGTGTACATGGTCCAGCTTCGACACAAGCTCGAAGCGGATCCGGCGCGGCCACGCCACTTGACGACCGTTCCGGCAATCGGCTACCGCTTGAGGACGCACTGAAAACCGTTGTCGCGCCCGAAGCTCTGGTTGCCAGCACCGTGTCGGCCGTGCAGGGGCTGCAGGTCTTGCAAGGCCCCCACATCGCATCCGCAGACGACGCAGCAATGCTTGCGCCCAACACGATCACCGGCGCCGAAGCGCCGTTCGAGCAATTCAGAGATAGCTTGCGTCGCCTTCGGACGGCCTTGGGCCAAGAGGGCACCAAGGCAACGCGTTGAGAGCAGCGAATTCAAGCGCGGACGTCAGGCCGTCTCCGCGCGTGCCTCACTGAAAGTCGTTTCCGAGCACGCCGTTGACAGCCAAGAGCTTGATGTTGCCGTAGTTGTTGAGCGTGCGTTGCCAGCCAGCGAGCGCGGTTCCATCCCCGAGGGTGACCGCTTGGGCGTAGCGATAGCCGGCGACGGCGCTGCTCGCGCGGCCAACAGCCGACCACTTGTCATTCGCACCGGTGAAGCGCGAAAATACGATGTCGAATGGGGCCAAGCTAGCCGACGGAGCCGTATCGCTCTGTTGATACCACACCGCCAGCGCGTTGCCGCGAGAGTCAGCGGTGAGCCAAGGCAGGTTCGAGCTGTGATTCCCGTCGGAGATGACCGTCGCCGAGCCCCACGCTGTCTTGTATTGGTTGGCGAAGACGTTGCTGGTACTGCCGCCGCTCTGCGCCCAGGCCACCAAGAAGCTCGTCCCCGTCCAGCGAGTCGAAGCCGCGAGCCACCTCGCGCTGGAGATCGCCGTGGTCGCGGTACTGATCACTGCCGGCGCAGCCCACACCTTGCTGAAGAAGGCGCCCATGAGCTCGTAGTTGGTGTTGTTCGCGTCCACGGTCGTCGCGCGCACGTAGCTGAGAATGGCGTCGCCGGCTGGGCTGGTTGCCACGCCAACCGGCACCGAGTAGCCATCTGCCGCCGTGCTGGAGAGTGCGCTGGCGCCCCACTTGTTGGTGGATGCTAGGTACCTAAGTACCAAGGTGCTGGTCTTGGCTGGGGAGGCATTGTTGGTGAACTGATACGCGGCAAAGCCGTTGCCAGCAGCATCGAATGCCAGCGTCGGACCGCTCACGCCCGTGCCCACTTGCAAGTAGGTGAGCGAAGTGACCGCGGCATCCCAAGTGCCCTTTTCGTCCGCATGGCGCGTGAAGACTCCGTAGTCGTTCACGGTCGGCGTTACGGTCGAGTTGTAGTCATAGGCATCCCAAGCGACGTGCGTATGGCCGTTGGCGTTGATGGCGACGGTGACGTTCTCGGGATTGACGGTTAGGGTCGACGCGGAGAGGATGTCGACCCTGGTCGAGGTCGCATCCCAAGTGTTGCCGATGTTCCGTCGAGCTTGGATGCTGTAGGGCTGGATAGTACCGCTCGCGTCATTCTCGATCCAACCGACGATCAGGTTGCCGCTGGCGTTCATGGAGACGCTCGGAGACTGGCACCTCGATGCGTTGGTGTTGACCTTGACCGGCGTCGCCCAGCCCCTACCTTGAGTGAAGAGCGCAGCGTAGATGTCGGGGGTCGAGCCGCCGTCACTTACCTGAGTCCAAGCAGCCACCGCGCGGCCAACGCCATCGGTCGCCATCACCAACGGCGTATTTCGATCGTAGGCCCCTGTGCCGGCAGTCAGCGATGCTTCAGCCTTGCCCCACGTGCCGTCTTTCACGCTGAAGGACGACGTGAACGGCCGCTCCATGGGCGTCTTCCCTGCGTCGGTGATGGCGGTGGTGACGCTCACCGTGTAGGTGCCGAGCAGATTCAAGCGCGCCCTGGGTTTGAACGTCGCCGCTGCGTCCGCATAGCTGACAGAGCCACTGACCAACGTGCCGGAACCGTCCTTGATCTGTACACTGTCGCCCGTTACCGAGGCCGGATCGAGCGGTTCCGAGAAGCTCACGCGAACCGTGCCTGCCGGGTCGGCGCCAGTCGACTGGTCCCTCGGCGATACCGCAACCACGGTGGGCGGGCCCGGCATGGGATCGGTGGGAATGGTGATTTCCCCGCCTTCGCCGCCGTTTGCTTCATCACCGGCCGCGCCGCCCGAACCGCCCAGTTCCGGAGCGCCCGCCGCGCCTGCATCCGACGAGCTGCCGCCGCCATTCGGCTTGCCACCGCCCTGGTGATTGCCGCTCACGCCGCTGCCGCCGCTCGGGTTGCCACCGGAGCCTGCGTCGTCCGTGATGACGACTTTTACATCGCTGAGTCCGCCACAAGCCGAGGCGATCGCCAGCGTGCCGCCGACGAGCAACACGCAAAGCCCAGTCTGATTTCGATAAGAAGACATGCCCACTCCAATCGGCCGAGTCACAAATTTCTTGCAGCTGGCGTTGTGCCTAAACTTAGAAGCGACCATTCAGTCCGACAGAGCCCAGACCAATCCAAGGCTGTACCCCGGCGCGGGCGGTTTCGGTCTGCTTCTTGCCCGAAAGGATGAACAGAGTCGTCCCCGCGGCCACGCCCACACCACCGGCGACGAAACCGATGATGGAAATGATCTTGGCGCTATCGCCGTCTTTACCCAGTTGCTCCCGTTGCGCTGCATCTGCCGAGGACAGCTGGCAGGGGTCCTGGTCTTTGCACAGCGCGTTGCCATCGCTGTACTTGCTGCTCGCTTTGAGGGCGAACACCGTGCCTGCCGCAATACCGACGACGCCGACACCAAAGGCGACATAGGAGGCGGTGCGCAGCCCGTTGCCCGATTGAGTGGCGCTGTTGGTGTCGACTCCGGGGCTGGTCGTGACTGGCGTGGCGGCGGGCGGCGCGGTGCCCGGCGGCACGACGGGCGCGCCGCCCGGCGTCGGTTTGAGCAGCAGGGTCACCGTCGCCGTGCCGCCCTCTTTCAACAAAATGGTTTGCGGGTCGCTGGCGACGCCGTTCCCCGTCGCTTGTAGTGTGTGTTGACCGGGGTCCGCGGGACGCCCCACCCCGACCAACGCGAGGGGCACCTTCACGCCATCCATCACCAGGTTGGCGTCCGCCGCACCTGGACCATCCAGCTTGACGGTCAAGCTTGCCAAGCGGGGCTCGAGCTGCGCCAGCTCCTTTTCCCCATCCTCGTGGGCCTTCAACACGGCCGGCGAGGTGCTGGTCGACTCTTCACGGGTGAGGCTGAGGTAAGTCTCGCGAGCTTTCACGAGTTGCCCGAGCTGCACCAGCGAGCGCGCCTTGTACAGCAGGTGCACCGGGGAGTGCACGAGCGACTCGGCCCGCGTGAACAAGTCGAGCGACTCGGCCCAGCGCTTGTTTTCGTACGCGGCCTGGCCTTGCGTGGCGGCGGCGCGAGCCCCTGCCTTCTCTTCATCGCTGGCTGCGGCAGCGGGACTGACCCTGAGCAAGCAAAGGGCAGCGCACAAGCAGGTGACGCTTGGCAAAGTTATCGCAATCCGTAAAGCTCCCATGACCTCGAAGCCTAACACCACGACCGGCCTGCCTTCAAACGAGCGCGGCTGCCCCTGCGGCTGACCGGGCCACGAAGACGTGAGCCACGGTGTATGCTGAGGTCGCGCTGACGCTTACATTCAACTCCTGATTGCCCCCCCGCGCGCGAGCGCGAGCCCGAAGACACATGAGCAAATTTCGCGTCTATCAGTACCCCCAATGCAGCACGTGCAAGAAGGCACTCAAGTGGCTGGCCGCTCACGACGTATCGGTCGAGTTGATCGACATCGTGCAACATCCGCCATCGAAGCGGGACCTGCGCGAGGCGCTGACCCGCAGCGATCTGCCGATAAAAAAGTTGTTCAATACCTCCGGGCAATCGTACCGCGAAGGCAAATTCGGCGAGCGCTTAGCCGCCATGAGCGAGGCAGAGGCGCTCGATGCGCTGGCGGCCGACGGCAAGCTGATTAGACGCCCGCTGCTATTGGGCAAGGGCTTCGCGCTGGTCGGCTTCGACGAAGCGGCGTATCGGGAAGCTCTGATCTAACCGCTTGAGCCATCGAGAAGTGCCTCAACTCGGAGGGCGCGTATCCGGCCTAGACGTCCGGTTGCGCGGCCGACCAGCCTGATGCAAAATCCGTGTAAAATGCCGCTGTGGGCCCCGGTCGAGAAAATTCGCACAACTGGCCTTGGGCATGACCGATACGGCCGGAACATGGCATTCTCAATCAAGGTTTCGAAGGGGGGCGCGTCGCTATTGTTCGGCGCGCTAGGCATTGCTGGAGCACAAACCATAGCGTGCTCTTCACCATTTCACTCTTGCTACGAGACCAGAACGTGCGCGCCAGAGCCGCAAGCTGCGGGCGATGCGGCCGGTGCGGCCGGTGCGGCCGGTGACGATGCCGGGAGCACCGGTAGCGGAGGGCGGCGTCCGAGTGCCCCCGCGTCCGGAACGGGCGAGGCCGGCATGTCCGGTTCGGGTGACGCTGGCGCGTCTGGCTCGGAAGAAGCCGGAGCGTCCGAATTTGGCGGGGCGACAGCGACCGGCGGCGGTCCGACGGCAACCGGCGGCGCGGGGGCGACAGTGACGGGCGGCGGTCCGACAGCGACCGGTGGCGGTGGTACGACAACAACGGGTGGCGGCGGGGCGGGAGGCAACGGTAGCGCCAGCTGCAACACGCTCGTCCAAGGCGGAAGCGCCGTTGCTATCGAGAGCAATCCCGAGGTTGCTCTGCCAGCTGGAACGCAAGGGACGATCGCGAGCGGCAAATATTTCCTGACCAAAGCCGAGTGGTTCATCGACTCGTTCGGGGCCAATCTGACCGGCACGATTTCAGTCGCGAACCAGGGCACGCTCACCACGATTCAAGGCGTCCTATCCGTGGGGGAGATTGGCACGGTGCGATACACGAGCACGCTAGTTACAAACACGCCCGTGACGAGCATTTATACCTGCGAAGACCCTCCGGGCGCACTGGGGTTGCTGCCGGCTTTGAATATAGCGGCTCCTTCGGACTACACCGCGACAGCAAGCACACTGAGCTTGTCATTTCCTAGTGACCAGCCCGGGCACGGCTACCGACTCACGTACACGAAACAGTAGCGCCGAACGCACGAAGCAGTAACCCCGGCGCGCAAGCGACGTGACTAACCAGGTGACCGACCCCGTCCGCGGATTTACCAAGCCCAGCCAAGTGACGAGCAGATCCGTCACATGAGACGAATCGCGTCGGCAGGCACGCGCGTTTCCCAGCAGCGCAGCGCACACTTTGGCCGAGAGGCGTCTCGGTACGTTTTCTGCACCGGATCTCGGCATGGACATCGTACATGAAGTCAGTGTGGCAGCAGGGCACGCGATGCACGGCATTCGCGCGGGCAACGAGAAGCTCGCGGTCCACAAGTTAACGCATGGGTTACAGCCGCAAATCTCGGTGCACAGCGTGGCCTTCGAGCCAGGCGTAGCGCTGCCCATTTCCTGCACCATCGACGGCGTGGGCGCGCCGCCGGCGATCAGCTTCGATGGCCTTCCGGAAGCGACCCAATCGGTGGTCATCATCGCCGAGGATCCCGACGCGCCGCAACTCGAACCGTTCGTGCACTGGTTGGTGTACGGCATCCCGCCCGGTGCGGGCGCTGTCGATGCGCAAACCCAGCACGACTACCTGATCGGCGAGAACAGCCGTTCGGAAGTGGGTTACACGCCCGCTGCGCCGCCGCCGGGACACGGGCTACATCACTACCATTTCCAGGTCTTCGCCCTGGACGCGCCGCTGCAGCTCGCGGCCGGCGCCGAGCGCGACGCCCTCGTACAGGCGATGACGGGTCACGTCCTCTCGTGGGGCGAAATCGTGGGCACGTACGAGCGTGAGTGAGAAGCTACTGCGCTCTTTAGCGGTACCGTTCTCGGTCACGTTCGCTCTGTCACTCGCGCTCGCTTGTGAGCACTTCGCCCGGGGTCCGGGCGCCCCCGGCGCGCCGCCGCTCGAACAGAGCGGTCAGCGCACGGTGGCAGCGCCGCACGGGTTGCCCGATCCGTGTCGCGGTGTCGCGCTGCCTGCGGCGCAGCACTTCGTGGCGTCCGGGCTGTGTGCTCGCGTGGTGGCGAGCCATCAGGGCGAGCTTCGCCAAATCAGCTTCGCCCCCAATGGGGACTTGTTCGGCGTCACGGTTCAAGGACAAATTCGGCGCTATCGCGACGCGAACGGGGATGGCGTGTTCGCACCGGGCGAGATCGTGGAGTGGGCGAGCACGGGCGACGAAAACGGCAACAATTGCGATATCGACGCGGCCGGCGGGTACCTGTACGCGGGAACCAAAGCGGGCGTGAAGCGCTGGAGATACGCGGCCAACCTCGATCACGGCGGTAGCGGTGAAGACGTCATGGTCGGTCAGCCCGGCGGCGGCAATCACCCCTACCATCCGGTGCACGTATACGACGGCTTCATGTACGTCGATTCGGGCTCGGAGCACAACGCGACTCGCCCCGAGGGCACGGCTTACGACACTGAGCGCTCGGTCGTGAAACGCTTCGAGCTCGCCAAGTTCAAACCCGGCAAACCCTTTCAGTGGCGCGAGGGTGAAGTTTTCGTCAGCGGAGTGCGCAATGTCACGGGCTTCACCCGTAACGCCGCGGGTCGCATGGTGGGTGTGCTCAGTGGCATGGATGATCTACGCTATCGCGGGAGTGACATCCACGCCGACAACCCGGGCGAAGAAATCGTGCTGCTCGAGCAGGGCAAGAGCTACGGTTATCCGTTCTGCTTCGCGGCGGCGCGGGTGGTGGTCGACGGCAAAGTGATCCCCCCCGGCACCAAGCTGCGCGCCGCATGGGCGAGTCAGAATCCGCTCGCGGCAACAACCGAAAGCCCCGTGGATGACGCCTGGTGCAGTGCGCACGCCGCGCCGCCGCTGACGTTCATGCAGGCGCATTCATCGCCGCTCGGCATCACGTTTTTCGATGGGCCGGATGGCGCACTCCCGATGCGTTTTCGAGGCGGCGCGTTCGTGGCGTTGCATGGCTCTTGGGATCGCACACCGAGCACGGGTTACAAGGTGATTTGGGTGCCCTTCGATGCGCGGGGTCACGCTCCGATGCCGACGTCGACCAGCGAAGCGACCACGTATCCGTACGAGGTCGTATTCGGCGGTGGCGCTCATGGCATCCCTCGGGACGGCAGTTGGTCGTGGTCCCAGGCAGAGCTCGGAGAATCCCCCGTGCGCCCGGTGGGCGTCGCGATTTCGCCGATCGATGGCGCGCTGTACGTCTCGAGCGACAATGGCACCGTGCCGCTCCAGCACTCCGAAAGCTCACAGGCCCAGGGCACGCTGTATCGCATCGGTCAGCTACGCCCCGGCGAGCACGACTAGTCACCGTTCAACCACGCCAGCGCTTGCGGCAGGGACACGCCGAAGCTCGCCGTGAGCCCGTGCCCCATGGGACCGAGATCCAGAAAGCGCGCTCGTAGACCAGCGCGCTGCACGCGGGCCGTCTCGCGTTGCATGTGATCGTGCATCATGTCCCAATTGCCCGCGCACAGCAGCAAGCGTTGGACACCGTTTTGCTCCAGCTTCGACGGCTCGGGCGCGATCCGCGCGCCGATCAGCATCACTCTCGGGTATTTTCCGGCCGCGCTTTGTGCGATGCGCAGCGCGCGAAACGCGCCCATGGAATAGCCAATCAGCGTGCGCCCATGCGCGTCGTCGACGGCCTCACCGAGCGCGAATTTGGCGCGGATTACCGCAGATTCTACGGCTTGCTCGACGCCCGCTTCGGGCCAGCTTGCGCCGCCACCCGCACACGGCGCGCTGGCGCGCGGACAAATCAAATGCGCATCCGGCGTCACTTCGTCTGCAAAGTGACTGCACGTGCGAACGGCATCGCCGCACATGCCGTGCAAAAGCACCGTCAGCGGGTGTGCTCCCGGGCTCCGCGCAGGGAAGATCACGACGCCGGCCGAGTCTTTGGTTTCCGGCAGTTCGAGCCGCGTGGGCGCTGAAGAACTTCCGTCCGCGGCCGACGAAGCATTCGCTACACCCAGCAGACACACCACTGCCTTCACGCGCATCCAGCGAGCACGCAATCGCTCCAAGGCGAGCCTCCTCGGCCGAAGCCGAAACGAAAAGCGACACGCCAACCGAGCACCGTTCACGAGCGTCGTGAACTCGAGCTCCGAGAGCGTCGCTTCAGAGACTCATCGCACGAGCCACGAAAAGTGTGACCAGCGCTTGGGCTGCCCCCCAGCGTGAACGACGCACGTCGACTGCGTGCTCGCTGCGCTGCGCGCGCAGGGGCCCACCAAGCGTCAGCCTCCGGCTGCCGCGGGGGCCCCGAAATGCGCTACGGCTTGCTCTCGGTGAGTCCGCTGTCCGAGCCGCGTGGCGGCTTGGGCGTTACGCGCGGTGGCGTCGGGGTCGGCCCTTCGCCGGTGTCGCTCGTGCTCGGGATGTGGCGGCGCGGAGCGGCCGTGGGGATCACACTCGGGATCGGCGGCGGAGGCGGTGCCAGGCGGGCTTCAGCGGCGCGGCGCGCATTGACGACTGCGGCGGCAGAGTCCCCGGCAGGGTCGAGGTGGCGTGCGCGATCCAAGCCGGCCAAGCACTCCTTCGCGTCCAGTTGCGGGCAGCCTTCGAGCGTCGCGCGGCGCAGTTCACGGCCGCGCGCTTCGTTCGATTCTCGCGGTTCGGCTCGCAATACGGGCTGCTCCGCCAGTTCGATCGGCGGAAACCAGTGTCGATAGTAGTAAACGCCGAGAGGTGTGAGCAACGCGAGGGCGAGCGAACCCAGCATCAGCTCCGCCGCCCAGCGTTCCCGCAAGAACCTGCGCAAACGAGAGACGCGCTTTCGCACACGCGGCGCAGGGAGATTTGCGTCGCGCGCGATCTGCTCCAGCTTCTCGCCGTCGCCTTCGCGCAGCATCCACTCCAGCGTATGCTCGGCTTCGGAGTCGGGAAGCTCGCCCTCGGCCCAACGCAAAATATCTCGCGCCGATAGCGGCTCTTCCGTGGCCGCGGGTTCAGGCCCCGCTTCTTCGGGGACTTCGCGCGTCCGGCGCCGAAAATGGTCGAACACTTTGTTGCGCGTGACCGCGAAGACGAAGCGGCGAAACTCTTCGTCATCCTCCGGAACGCGCGCGGCCGACAGCACGTCCGCGAGCGCGGCTTGCACCACATCGTGCGCTTCGTCCCCACGCACGCGCCGCTTCACGACCACCTCCAGCTCGCGTCTGAGCCGCGGATCGGCGAGCCGCCGGCCTCGATCATCGGGCGCAAGGCGTACGGGCATCACCATCGTCGATTCACCATCGGACGAGCCCCCCAAAGTGTGACGGAGCCGCGCCGATCTTCCGCGTTTTACGCGCGCCGAGCGAATTTCTCCCCTCGCCCGGAACCGCGCACCCTGCGAGCTGCGAAGCGGGCTCGCGAGCGCCCCCTCCCCCCGACCCCGCACGGGGTCGGAAGTGACCTCACTGCGTGCGTCAGCCGCCGCCCTCTCGAGACAGGGTAGGCTGAGGGCATGACCGCGGTTCGTCCACCTCCCGCTGCGCCGCCCTGGGCCGGCTCCTTGTTCAGTGTTGGCGTGACGGGCACCAACGGCAAGACGACAACGACAGCGATGATCGCGGCCTTGCTCGGCGAACTGGCGCGGCCGGTGGCGCGGGTGACCACGGTGGGCGCGTTTTTGGATGAAGAGCGGCAGGAGGTGCCGGCGCACTACGCGGGCTTTTTGCAGACGCTCGAGCGCTGCCTGCAGCGCGGCGGGCGCTATGCGGCGTTGGAGTTCACGAGTGAAGCGTTGGCGATGGGCTTCGCCAAAGCTTGGCCGTGCCGCGTGGCCGCGTTCACCAATCTGAGTTTGGATCACTCCGATGCACACGGCTCACCCGAGCACTATTTGGCCAGCAAAGCGCAGCTATTCATGGCGCTCGCGCCCGGCGGGACGGCGGTGCTCAATGGTCGAGACTCGGCGGCCCAACTGTTATCGGAAGTGATCCCGCCCGGAGTGAATGTGTTGACCTACGGCGTGCCCTCGCGCGGACAAGCTTGGGCCGCGCTCGATCTCGCTGCGCACTCACCGCAAATGGACTTCGCGGGCACGCGCTTCGAGCTCGAGCGCTGCGCGCTCTTCCCCGATCTTCCAGCGACTTTGCGCATCCGCGCGGTGGGGGAAATTTTCGTTGAAAATGCGCTCGCGGCGTTGGGGGCTGCGCTCGCCGCCGGTGTGCCAGCCGTAGCGGCGGCGGCCGCGCTGTCGCGAGTGGCGCCCCCTCCCGGTCGCTTTCAGATCGTGCGCGAGGACCCGCGGGTGGTCGTCGACTATGCGCACACGCCCGACGCCTTGAGTCGCACGCTCGCGACGGCGCGCGCGCTGTGTCAGGGGCGAGTGTGCGTCGTGTTCGGCGCGGGCGGGCAGCGCGACCAGAGTAAGCGACCGTTGCTAGGCGCAGCCGCGCGTGCCGCCGATCGCGTGATCCTCACCTCGGACAATCCGAGGCACGAAGATCCCGCGGCCATCATCGAGCAGATCGCGGTCGGCCTCGGCGATCACCCGGACGTGCTGCGCGAAGTGGACCGCGCGCGGGCGATCGAACTGGCCGTGCGCGGGGCGGCGCCCGAGGATTTGCTGCTGATCGCGGGCAAGGGCCACGAGCTCGAGCAAGAGACGGCGGGCGTGCGGAGTGCCTTTTCGGATGAGGCAATCGTGCAGAGTGTGCATCTCTGACACGGCACGCTGGGGAACCAAGTCGCAGGAACAACGGGATTAGTGGGGGTTTGCGCCTCTGGCATGGCGCGTGCTCCGACGGGGAGAAATCGCGGGCCACAAAGGCGCGATCTACTCAGGAGTTTCGCCCATGATCATCGAAAAATCCGGTTTCCTTCTCATGGCTGGAACGCTCGCTGCCGGCGGCGTCGGTGGCTGGCTCGCCCACGACGCGAAGGTGCATCGTGAGCGAACGCAGTTCGCCGAACCGCCCACGACCGCGGTGCCAGTGGTCGCTCCGTCTGCATCTGCGCCGGCGGTGCTCGTGGCCACGGACCGCGTGCCCGCGCTGCCCGCGTGCGACGACAGCGTCGGCACCGTGGAGGATTGCCCGGCCATGGGTCCCGCGGACGAAGGCGTCTGCAATAACTTCGCGGCCAAGCGCTGCTCGGAATTCAAGTCCGCATTCAAGCCCAAGGTGGCACAAGCCGCGGTGAGCTGTATCAAAACCCTCAAGGGCAATGCCGCGTGCGATCCGGCGCGCGTCAATCTCTGTGGTCACAGCGCGCTGATGGCGGCCTGTCCCGTACCAGCGCCCGACCCCAAGCTGACGGACTCGACGGGAACCGTGCTCAGCTCGCCCATCGACAGCGCGTGTGAGAACATCCTGAAGGGTTGTGCCGGTCAACCGCTCCTGCCAACCATCGCCGACTGCCGTCAGACCCTGTCCGGGATGTCGGACTTCGGGCGCGCCAACATGGTCGAATGCATGGCCACGCACTGCGGAGACAAAGGGTTGCTCGGCTGCGAAGCCACGAAAAAGCCGTAGCCCAAGCGCAGCTAACCGCGATAGTGGCGGACGTCCGTCACTTTGCGCAGGTTGGCGGCGTGCTGCTCGAGGCCGCGCTGACGCACACCGATGCGATTGGCGAAGCCGAACAAGCGCGGCAAATGCTTCCAGAACGGGCCCTTCCAGCCGAGCGCTTTGAAGGCGCCCTTCATCATCGTGTTCATCGCCGGGCTGACCACGGTTTCGGCGTTGGTCATCCAGTTGGGATGCACGGCGGCAGCCGCCATCAGCGTGGCGTACAGCTCGTTGAGATCGAGCTCGGGCGACAAGAACCAAGATGGCAAAAAGAGCGGGTCGTCTTCGGCGAACCAGCCCATGTCTTTGCATTGGCGCTCGAGGGGCGTGCCCGAGTAGACGCGAATGCCGGTGGAAAACAGCACCATGTCCGTGGGCGCGATGTGCTCTTCACAGAAGGCCAAAGTCTCACGCACGGTGTCCATGGTTTCACCCGGCGCGCCCAGCATGAAGAACCAATACGTGGGTAGCCCGCCCTCACGCAGCGCGTGAGCGGCACGGATCACGGCGTGCTTTTGAAAGCCCTTGCGCAGCGTTTTGAGCGTGACCTCGGAGGCGCTCTCGGGCGTGCACATCACGCTCTTGAAGCCAGCGCGCCTCATGGCCAGCACCAACTCCGGCGTCACGCCGGCGGGGTTCAAGCCCATGGTCGAGAGCTCGACGCCATGCAGCGGGCGCCGCTCGAGCTCTTCACAGATCGCGCGCGCGTGCGAAAGCGGCAAATTGAAGGTCGAATCGACGAAGTCGACCGCACGCACGCCATGCTTGAAGACGGCCTCCTGCAACTCATCCACGACCTCTACCGGATCGCGCAGGCGATAGGCGTGGCCCTCGATGTTGTTGTACACGCAGTACGAACATTTGAGCGCGCAGCCGCGCTTGGTCTGGATCGAATACGGGCTACCGTGCGCCGCGTACTGCTTCAGATCGATCCAGCGCCAAGCTTCACTGCGCGGTGATTCCGCAAAATCACGCACCAGTGCGCGCCCCGCGGGCGGCTCGCCGCGCGCCAAGCGCCCCGTGTCCAAAATCGGCAGCGCCTTTGCGCTCCCCTTGCCCGGCTCGAGCAGACCCCGAACGCGATTGAGCGGCGTGCCGTCTCGGAGCGCGCGCAAGAAATCCGGCAGTGCTTCTTCGCCCTCACCGACCAACGCGTAGTCCGCCTCCAAGAACGCGAACGTATCCGCGGGCGAAACATTCACCGCGCTGCCGCCGACCACGATCTTGGCGCGCTGCGAGGCCGCTCGCACCGAACGCACCACCTGATCGCGAATTTCGGTCAGGTAGAAATGCGGCACTTCGAAGTTACAGTTGTCGATGTTGCGGACACTCAGACCCACGATGTCCGGATCGCATTTCCGCACGCGGTTCATAGTCTCGCGCGCCGGGTCGGCGGCGAACATCAGATCGAGCACCTCGACCTCGTGACCGGCTGCCGCGAGGCCGCTCGCGACCGTACACAACCCGAGCGGCAGCGCCGGCCACGGCATGCGCTCTCGATTGGGGTTGACGAGTAGGACTTTCACCGCGGGCGATACTAGCCCTTGGGCCCGCGACTCGCGAAAAAGGAATGCATTTTCGCGTGTTTTCGCCGCAGAACGCTCCGGAACGCGGGCCGATACGGGGCCCCTCGCGCGAGCGCCGGCAGCGGGCGCGCGTTTGCGCCACACTGCTTGACAAGCTGCGCCCCGATCGAAAGGATGCGGGCCGCAAATCAGTCGAATGTCATAGTTCCGGAGTACGCGCTCGTAGCTCAGCCGGATAGAGCAGCGGGTTTCTAACCCGCCGGTCAGGGGTTCGAGTCCCTTCGGGCGTGCCAAGTTTTCGAGCAGAGTGAGGTCTCTTCTTCTTCCGTTGCCCACGCGGGTGCTCACCTTCACGGCTAGAAAATCGAGTTCGAATTCCAACGCCGTTTACTTAACGTCTTCGCCGCATTTTTCGCGGAGTGCACCTTCACGGCTAGAAAATCGAGTTCGAATTCGAACTCGATTTTTCGCGAGTCGACCCCACCACGCCAAATGCGAGCGTGAGTGATTCCCGGCGCCAACAAAAGAGCGGCCTGCTATCCCAAACGATTTCGATCCCTTGAACTGCTAGCCGAGGGGCATTGTTGCGAACACAGTATCTTTACCACGCCCATCTTGTTGCAGGGCGAGACAGACCGGCAAAGAGGTCTTGGCCCGCGCCATTCAAGCGCAAAGCGGGCGCAGCGGCCCGTTCGTGTCGCTCAATTGCGCCACCCTATCGCGCGAGCTGCTTGCGGCCGAGTTGTTCGGGTACGCGCGTGGCGCCTTCAGCGGCGTCCATGCCGCGCGCCCCGGGCTGTTCCGCAGCGCAGAGGGCGGCACGTTGTTCCTGGACGAGATTCGCGATCTACCGCTCGAGCTCCAACCCGCCCTGCTGCGCGCGTTCGAGGAACGCAAGGTGCGCCCCCTGGGCACCCGACCAAGAGATCGCAGTCGATGTGCGCGTGCTCGCCGCCACCTACGTCGATCTCGAGCAGGCCGCGCAAGCGCGCAGCTTCCGTAGCGGTCTGTACGCACGCCTGGCTGGCTCAAAGTCGCGGGGCTGGACGTGAGCGCGCTGCGAAACCATCCTCGGGCTGAGCTTGCTCGCTACCGGCCGGGGTTGCTCGGGTGAACGCTCTTGAACCGTGGCTGGGCCGCCAGTAGGAGCAGCTGCACGCCGATCTCCTTCGCCGGCAAGATCCTGTCGACGTCCCCCGTTGCGATCGCAGCGCGCGGCATGCTTTCGGTCTGCGCCTCTTCCGGAAGTTGGGCAAAGGTCACGCCACCTGCGGCCCGAATTGCGCGGAAGCCCTCTGCTCCATCGTACAGGGCACCGGACAACACGACCCCGACCGCTTTGTCACCGTAAAATTCGGCGACAGACTGAAACAGCGCGTCGATTTGCGCAGAAAAATAGCCGCTCGGGCGCGGGCGTACCCGGAGGTGGCCATCGATGACGGTCATATGCGTGTCCGGAGAGATGACGTACACGTGGCCCGATTCGACGCGCATCCCGTCCACGGCCGTGAGTACCTGTAGCAGAGTCCGCGTTGCCAGGATCTCGGGCAGCTGACTCTCGTGCGTGCGGCTCAAGTGTTGCACGAGCACCACCGCGAGCGGCGCAGTGCGCGGCATGGTTCCCAGTAAAGCCGAGAATGCCTCCAGCCCTCCAGCGGATGCGCCGACAGCAGCCACCAGAAACGGCGGAGAGACGTAGTCCTGGGGGTCCGAGCTCGCATCGGCGTCTCCGGCTGAATTCGTCGCGTTCAAGAGCTCCGTCCTGGTTTCGACACCGGAATGTCGAGACGAGTCGGAGGCTCACTCTTCGAGGCGCGGATTTGGTTCGACACCACCTCTTTGAATTCACTGCGGGTGAAAGGCTTTTCCAGCTTGAGGTTGCCGGCGTCACTGAGATACTCGGCCGCCGAGGGCCCGAACGCGCCACCAGTCATGAAGACCAACCGCCCCGCAAGCAGCGGGTCGTGCGAGACCAACCACTGGTGAACGTCGATTCCGCTCATGCCCGGCATCATCAAATCGCACAAGATCAAATCGAACGCTCGGTCTTGCTCCAAAATGGCCAGCGCGTCGTGGCCAGACGCAGCGCTCACGACCTCATGACTACTCAGCATGCGCGTCATCACCTGGCGCAGCGCGGCCTCGTCGTCGACAATCAAGATTCGCCCGCACGGATTGGCGACCACCGGCGGTTCAACCGGGCCCTGTGTCGAGCGCAACTGCGCCGCTTCACTCCAAACCGGCAAGCGAACGACGAAGCGCGTGCCTTTGCCCAGCTCGCTCTCCACCTGGATGTCACCGCCGAACTCGTGGATGATGTTGCGGCAGATCGAAAGGCCGAGGCCCGAACCAGCGCCGATGCGTTTGGTCGTGAAGAACGGCTCGAAAATGCGAGACAAGTTCTCCGCCTTGATGCCAGCGCCGGTATCTTCAACCGCCGCGCACACGCTGCTGCTGCCCTCGGTCCAGGTACGCACCGTGATGGCTCGGGTCTCGCTGTCGGCCAGCGCATGCGATGCGTTGATCAGCAAGTTCAAGAACACTTGTGACAGCTTGCCCACGGATGCCCAAACCAACGGGGTGGGTTGGAAGTCGAGGACCAGAGTGGCTCGCGCTCGCAGCTCGTTGGCAGACATGGCAACCGCGCTTTCGATCGGGCGCCGAAGATCGAGCTTGCACAAGTCGGACGTATCGACGCGGATGAACGTGCTCAAGGCTTTCGAGATGCGCGTGATCCGGCGGGCGCCATCGAGCGCGTCGCGTGCGCGATCGCTGGCCCCTTGCAGCGCCGTCGGTTCGAGTAGTTCGGAGTCATCGCCGACCACGGCGTTGAACGCCTCTTCGCCGAGCGCACTCCGCAGCCCTGCGCTGCAGCGAGCAGTGACCGCCGCGAACCGAGGCAGCAGCTGGGCCAGCTCTTCTACGTTCGCGAGCACGTAAGCCAGGGGGTTATTGATCTCGTGGCCCATACTGGAAGCCAAAAGGCCCATACTTGCCAGCCGTTCGGTCTGAACCGAGGCCGCGTGCCGTTTTCGCTCTTCGGTCTGATCGCGCACGGTTACTTGCAACTCGGACTTGCCGCCAGACTCCATGCGCGCCACCACCACCGTGGCGGCAAACTCCTCGGCCGCGCTGCGCTGAAAAATCCAGTCGAAAGACGCCGCGCCGTCGCGCAACGCGGCCGCCAAGAGCGCGTTCATTCGATCCTCGGAGAGGCGGTTGTCCGGTTGTCGCGCGCGCGAGCATTGGCCAATCGAACGCGACAACAAGTCTCGTTCGTCGCGCGCACCGAACATTGCGACACTGGCCGCGTTGCACGAGGAAAACGTCCAATTGGGCGGCGAAAGGCTAAAGAACGCGTCTGGAGGATCTTGAAGCAAAGCCCGATGCCGCGCTTCGCTCGCTTGCAGGGCGGCTTCGGCGCGTTTGCGCTCCGAGATGTCGCTCAGCACGGTACGAGCGGTTCGCGCCTGGCCGTCGCCCTCTGCCAGCCGTGCTTCGAGACGCGCCCAGAAGGTTCCGCCATTGGCGTCGAGCAATCGCAGCTCGCAGCCGCGCGGCGCGCCATCGGCAAAAAGCCCGCGGCGGTGAATGAAATAGATGTCTTGATCCGCCGGCAGCACGAAACGGGTCAACGGTTGCGCGATGATGGCGCTCCTGGGCACACCGAGCAGGCCCGCCGCAGTGAGGTTTGCCTCCAGCACCACGCCGTCCTCGCCAATCGTCAGGTAGCCGATGGGAGCGAGATCATAGAGATCGAAGTAGCGCGCTCGAGCCCGTTCCAATTGCTCTTGTGACGAGCGAAGCTCTTCGTTTTGCAGCTCGAGTTCGATGCGGTGCACCCTCAGATCGTGAACCAAGGTGCGCGCGTCTTCGGCCGACAACCTGCTGACATCTTCAGGCATCGAGAGCTGCTGCCCTCGCTGCTGCAGCGCCCGCTGTCGCAAGTCTTCGGCTTGGGTGTCGGTCAAGGCTCTTTCCTGCTGATGACTTTCAGGTGTGCTCAGCTTCTCGGCCATCTGCTACTCCCTTGGCTTCTCGCTCGGTCGTGAACACGGCGTAGACTTGGCCCGCCTCATTCAAGAGCGCGGTAGCAATCAGTGAAATCGCGACCGTTTTCGCATCCTTCGTCAAGCGCTCGGTGTGGTATGGCTCGAGCACTTCGGCACGGATCAGGCGCGCAATCACCGCGAGTGCCGCTTCGCGCTGCCCCTCGGGGAACAAGTGCTGGATGTTCATGGCGAGGGCCTCGGCTTCGGAATAGCCATAGCGCCGGGTTGCCGTGCGATTCCAGGCCAAGATTCGACCGTCGAGTGCCTGTACGGTGATGGCGTCGCCCGCATCGCGCATCACGGCCGCCATGCGGCGTAGCGACTCGTGTTCGAGCAGCACCGATTGCGCGCGTTTTTGATCCGTCACCTCCATGAAGGTGATTACCGCGCCTTCGATCACATTTTCGAGCGTCCGGTAGGGTCGAATGCGCAGCAGGTGCCAGGCGCCGGCGTGCGTTTGGACTTCGACCTCGCGGGGAGTGAGGGTATCGAGCACCTCTTGCACGTCCAAGACCAGCCGGTCGTAACCCTGAAGGTTGTTGACGATGTGCGAAAGAGGCCGTCCGACATCACTTCGAATCAGGTTGATCAGCTGCGTCACGGCGGGCGTGAACCGCTGGATGCAGAGCTGATGGTCGACGAACACCGTACCCACACCGGTGCCCGCCAACAAATTGTTCATGTCATTGTTGGCCCGCGAGAGGTCCGTGACTTTGGCCTGCAGTTCGGAGTTGACGGTTGCGAGCTCCTCGTTGACCGACTGCAATTCTTCTTTGGAAGTCTCCAATTCCTCGTTGGTCGACTGCAATTCCTCGTTGGTCGATTGCAACTCCTCGTTCGAGGATCGAAGCTCTTCGTTCGAGGTTTGCATCTGCTCGTGCGTGCTCAGCAGGTGCTCGTCTTTGGCGCGCAGCTCTTGGGTCAGGCGGGCAACCTGTCGCTCGGCGTCGTTGCTCGGCTCTGTCGGCGCGCTGCCTTCCGAGTGCGGGGGGAGCGCACTCTCCTCCGCGGAGACCTCTTCGAATGCGACCAGAAACAAGTTGGCGCCCACCGTATTCTGCTCGTCCAAAAACACCGGCTCGACGCTGAGATTGATGGTCGTAAAGTGGCCGTTGGTCTTGACTCGCACGTTCAGACAAGTAATGCGCTCGCTCTGCGCGGCTGCTCGGCGCAGGGCGCTGGTCAAATCTTGGCGCAGACCCGGGCGTGCCATTTTGATGATGCTCAGCCCAGCTTCGCCCGGGGGTGGTTCGAGGAACTTCCCGACCTGACCGTGCAGGTAGAGCAGATCCCCCTGCTCATTCACGAGTGCGCCAACCGGAGTGCGCGAGAGCAGCGCGCGCTCCGTCAAGTCACGAAGGGAAGGCCCACTTGCTCTCGCGGAGGGACGCGCCTGACTCGAACCAGCCGTTGGCTCACTGGCGCGCGGCCAAAATCTGGCCAACGACGCCTGTCTCGTAGACCGGCTATCCCCCTGCCACTGATAGAGCTTGGCCTTGCGCTCGACGGGTGCAAACAGTTCCGTGAAATCACCGACGGTTTCGGAAGAGCCGAGCAAGAGCAGGCCGTCCGGATTCAGCGCGTAGTGAAAGAGCGGGATCAGCTTACGCTGCAGCTCCGGGCCCATGTAGATCAGCAAGTTGCGGCAACTCACCAAATCGAGCTTGGAGAAGGGCGGATCCTTGATCACGTCGTGCTCCGAGAACACCAACAGATCGCGGATACTCTTGTGAATGCGATAGCCGCCGTCTTCCGCCGAGAAGAAGCGCGCCAGACGTTCCGCCGAGACGTCCGTGGCAATGCTGGCAGGATAAAGGCCGGCACGAGCGGTGTCGATCGCCCGTGCGTCGATGTCCGTGGCGAAGACTTGGACTTTGAAGGTCTTTTTCAACGCGTCCATCTGCTCTCGTAGCAAGATGGCGAGTGAATAGGCTTCTTCTCCCGTCGAGCAGCCGGTGGTCCAGACCCGCAGTGGAGAGTCCGCCGCCTTGGTGGACAGCACCGAGGCGAGTCGCTGCTGCAGGGCGTCGAATGCTTCGATATCGCGAAAAAAACTGGTCACGCCGATCAGCAGGTCGCGAAACAGCGCGTCGATCTCCTGCGGAGTTTCCTGCAAGTAGCGCAGATACAGGTCGACCTGTTCGATCTGATGCACGGCCATGCGACGTTCGACGCGTCGACCCACCGTATTCTGCTTGTACTGCGAGAAATCGTGGCCGGTATGCGCGCGCAGCAGGACGAAGATCTTCTTGAGTACGTCGTCCGTTCTCGCCGCGGGCTCTGGCTCTCGAACGGTCATCTTGCCGAGCGCGTGCGCTGTGTAAGCGATGAGCTGGGCCGGCATCTCCGCAGGCGGCAAGATATAGTCGATCAGGCCCGTGCCGATCGCGCTGCGCGGCATCCCGTCGTACTCGGTGGAGTCCGGGTTTTGGGCCATGGCCATGCCCCCCTCGGCCTTGATCGCACGCACCCCCTGGGTGCCGTCGCTCCCCGAGCCCGACAGCACGACGCACATGGCGCGTTCGCGCTGATCGTGCGCCAATGATCGAAAAAAGAAGTCGATCGACAACCGTTGACCGCGCTGGGCGACTGCCTCGAGCAGCTGCAGCGTGCCATTCAGCAGGGCCATGTCGCGATTGGGCGGGATGATGTACGCGCAGTTCGGCAGCACGCGCATGCCATCTTCGACTTCGAACACTTGCATGCGCGTGTAGCGCTTGACCAGTTCGACCAAGATGCTCTTGTGATCCGGCGCCAGGTGCTGCACCAACACGAACGCCATGCCGGTATCGGCTTGCGCGGGCATCCCGGAAAAGAAGGCTTCGAAAGCCGCCAGACCACCCGCGGACGCTCCGATACCCACGATTGGAAAGCGCGGGTCCTCGACCTCACCGCCGTTCGGCACGGTTTCCCCTGCGGTGGGCTCAATCTGAAGCGACTCGTCGAGGATCATGACTATCGGTACACTTTCGGGCCGCGCGTGCGTGCCATTCAACTGGTGGGGGCGCTGTTCGCAGCGCAATGCAGATCGATCATCGCGAACAGCGCCGGCAAATCGATGGGTTTGGGCAAACAGGCGAGCCCCTGCGGAGCGGCGTCGGGAGCCGAGGTCGAGACGCAGACGGGCAACTCGGCAAGTCTCAGGTCGCCGCTCATCGCCCGCAGCAGCCCCAAGCCGTCCATGCGGGGCATGAACAGGTCGAGCAAGACGAAGCAGACCGCATCCGTGGTGAGGAGAAGAGATAGGCCATCGATGCCATCCGCCGCGGTCAGCACGCGATATCCACGCCGTTCGAGCACCGCTTGCAGCAACTCACGCGTGTCTTCGTCGTCCTCCACCACGACCACGAGGCAGGCGGGGGCCATCACGCCGTCACCGATTGGATGGGTAGCGTCACGGTGAAGGTCGTGCCCAAGAGCTCGCTCGATTCGACGACTGTCGTGCCGCCGTGGGCCGCAACGATCTGTTGGCAAATGAACAGACCGAGCCCGAGCCCCTGCGCCGCTGCGGCCTTGGCGTGCCGGGCGCGCCGGAACGGGTCGAATAGATAGGGCACGAAGTCCTCCGGGATGGGCGCTCCGAAGTTGTGCACGCCGCAAACCACCTCCGAAGCCGTGGCCACGAGGCTGATATTGACCGCGCGCTCACGGCTGCCGTAGCTCACGGCGTTGGCGATCAGGTTCGAAAAAACCTGAGCCATGCGATCGGTGTCCCACAGCCCGCGGGCCTGCCCTGCGACCGTCATTTCGATTCGTCGTTCAGGGTTGGCGGTCTTGAGCTCATCGACCGCTTGCGCGCAGATCGCACTCAAGTCGGACGCTTCTCGCAGCAGCGCGATGCCACCGCCCGATCGCGCTCGTGTGAAGTCGAGCAGCTGGGTGATCATGCGCTGCATGCGTTTGGCGCTGTTCCCGAGCCGCGTGAGTAAGAGCTTTTCCCCGTCTCCGGCGGTCTCCAGCAGCAGGTGCTGCGCCATCAGCACGGCGTTGAGCGGGTTTCTCAGGTCGTGCCCGAGAATGCCGATGAACAGCTCGCGAAAGCGCTCGCTCGAGTCGCGATCGACGGCGATCGCAATTTGGCCGGCGATCGTGGCAATGCTCGCCGTCATCCCGTCGGAGAGCTCAGCCTTCGTGTAGAGCGCCAGCACCCCGACCAAGCGCTGGCCAACAATCAGTGGATAGCCGGCAAAAGACACGAGCCCCTCGCGCTTGGCCCACTGCTGCTCGGTCACTGGCGAATCGCCGATCACGTTCTGGATCAGCATGGGCTCGCGATTTTTGGCGATCAGGCCTGCTTTCAGCGACCCGAGCGCCACGCGAGCTTGCGAACCAGCGCTATGGTCATAGAGCCCCGCGCTGGCGCGCAGCTCGAGCAGGTCGTGCGTGGCATCGTAGGTCCAGATCCGCGCGAAGGCGGCGCCCATCGTCACCAATGTCGCGCAGCAGTGGGTCAACTGTGCGGATAAGGTCTCCTGCGTGACCAGCGCGTGCCCCACCCGCTCGCCGAGCTCCGCGCGGGTACGCGCCTCGAATTCTCTGGTGACGTCGAACGCGAAGATCGAGACGCCGTCGATGGTGCCTACTGCGTCTCGCGTCGGCACGTACACGTAGTTCAGGCGCAAGTGGACCTCGCTGCCTCCTCGGAGCACGGTGGCAGGCTGCTCGCTGCCCGACTCGGGCTGTCCGGACGCCATCACTCGAAGCAGTACCTCATCCAAGCCCTGCGCACGAAGCTCCGGAATCGCGCCCAGCAACGGCTTGCCCACGACATCACTCGGCTTCGTTCGCTGCCACAGTTCGAGACAGCGCGGGTTGGCAAACACCACGCTCAGCTCGGGACCTCGGAGCAATGCAATCGCGGCGGGCGCGGCGTTGAACAGGCCCTCCATCAAATGTCGCGCCGCTTCGCGCTCGTGCTCCACCTGATCGCGGAGCGCGGCGATCTTCAGCTGCGAGGAAACGCGCGCCAGCAAGTCACCGGCCGAAAACGGCTTGATCAAGTAGTCATTCGCGCCGGCCTGCAGCGCTTGCAGGGTGGATTCTTCACCCGCGCGCGCCGACAGCAAAATCACCGGCAAATTTTGGGAGACAGGAGCCGCGCGCAGCGTGCGCAGCAAGCCGAAGCCGTCGAGCCGCGGCATCATCACGTCCGCCAAGACCAACGCGGGCCGCTCGCGAGCGATGGCTTCGAGCGCGGCAATGCCATCCTCCACCGCTTCGACTCGCCATTTTTTACTCAACAGACGCGTCACGTACTCGCGCATGTCGGCGTTGTCGTCGGCAAACAGCACGCGCTCTCGCGGTGCAGCCACGATTTCACCCGGTGGCGTCGGGGGCACGCTCGATCGGGCCGGATGGCGAACCGTGTCCCAGCTCCGCGCCTCTTCCACGAACGTTGGCGCGTTGGGCGGCACCGAATCAGTCAGCTCCTGCGCGACGAGCTGTTCTTTCGGCAGGTGCGCCGAGCCACGTGGGAGACGAATACTGAAGGTGGTTCCGCTGCCCACCGTACTCGCGACGGAAACTTCACCGCGATGCATGCGCGTGAGCTCACGTACGAACGCGAGCCCAATGCCCGACCCTTCATGACTGCGCGATCGCACGCCCTCGACGCGATGAAAGCGCTCGAATAGTCGAGGCAGATCCTGCGCCGCAATGCCGACGCCGGTGTCCGTTACGTCGAGTAAAACGCACTCTTCTTCTACACCCAGGCGAACCCGGATAGAGCCGGCGAATGTGAATTTGAAGGCGTTGGACAGCAAATTCAGGACAATCTTTTCCCACATGTCCCGGTCGACATGGACGGCCTCGGGCAGGGCTGGGCAGTCCACGACCAGCTCTAGGCCGGCACGCACGATCGTGGCGCGGAAGCTGGTCGCAAGATCGATCGTCAAGGCAGCCAGATCGGTGGCCTGATAGTGAGCCTCCACTCGACCGGCTTCCATACGAGAAAAATCCAGCAGCGTATTGACGAGCTTGAGCAAGCGCAGCGCGTTGCGGTGAACCACGTCCAGCCGCCCACGCTGGGTGGTGCCAGAAATCGCGTCCGCGCGCATGTCCTCGAGCGGTCCCAGCAGCAAGGTGAGCGGCGTGCGAAACTCGTGGCTGACGTTGCTGAAGAACGCGGTCTTGGCGCGATCGACCTCCGCCAGGCGCTTGGCGCGCTGCCGCTCCTGTTGATAGGCACGGGCGTTTCGAATCGCCGTGGCCACGTGATCAGCGGCGAGATCGAAGAAGGTCCGATATTGGTCGTCGAGCTGGCGGTGCGGGCTCACGGCCACGACCAGCACGCCGTAGACTTGCGGCTGCTCCGGAGAAAACAGCGGCAGGATCAGCACCTGGTCGGGCGCTTGAGCCCATGCGCCCTGCGGCAGCCCCATCCAGGCGACACCAGAAACGAGGGACGCCGTACGCTTTTCGAGCGCGCTCCGGATGCCTTGGCGCATGGCGCGGTCCACCGGCCAGACCGCCGCGGTGCTATCCGTGAAGGTGATGGTCTCGGGCAACGAACCGTCGTGCAGCGCCTGCGCGAAGCCCGACGAGCCGGCAAGATCCGCGCGATCACCGGTGGTGTCGAGCAGGTAAATGAGCGAGCACGGGACATCGCGATCGTTGCCGGCGAGGATACTCGCCGCGTGCGCGCAGGCCATCGCACCCGTTGCCGCGTCGCCCGCTTGGCGAGCGAGATCGCGCAGCGTGGCCAGCTGCCTCCCGGCGTACACCTCTTCAGTGATCTCCGCCACGGTACCGAGTACCCCTCCGATGCCGACCCCGGCCAGCGATTCGTCTGGCACCGGGCTGTACGCAAACTCGAAGTGCGTCTCTTCGAGGAAGCCTTTGCGATTGACCAACAGCATCAGGTCATCGCTGCCGGTCGCGGGGTGGCCACGAAACGGCGCCTCGATCATCGGACCAACGACGCTCCAGATTTCGGCCCAGCACTCGGCGGCAGGCTGCGCAACGGCTAGCGGGTGCTTGGTCGCCGGAATCGACCGGAAAGCGTCATTGTATATCTGCACCAGCTCTGGGCCCCACCAAAGAACCAGCGGGGAGCGGTTCTTCAGCACCATCCCGACCATGGTTCGGAGCGCCGGGGACCAATCCGAAACAATGCCCAGCGGCGACTTTGCCCAATCGATTCGACTGAGCAAAAACCCAACTTCACCGCCGCCCGCAAACAGCGACTTGGCTTCGTCGAGGCGAGACTCGACCTGACTCGGCTCCGACTGATTCAACCCGCGCGCGCTGGCGCGTGAGCCCCAGTTACACCGCTACACGGTCGCGCAGCATCGAACGTGTCGGCTTTCATGGACGAGACGATGGCACCTCAGGGAGCGCGGAACAACTGAACAGGCAAATGCCAGTGTGGCATTCCTGCCGCTCGTCGTTATTGAAGCCACTATTGCCGTCGGGCGCGTCAAGCGTGCTCTTGCGTTCAATGGCACGCGCGACGAGGAAGGCCTCGCCTAGCCCCGAACGCGCTCGGCAATGCGGTAGAGGCCCTGGCTCGGCAGCCTGCGGTAACCCGACCACGCCGCCGATGCCAGGTTGCCGTCGTTCAAATGCTCGAGCAGCCGATCGCCGATCACGCGCGGGTCGCGTTGCTTGAAGCCAGCGCCATTTTCGCGCACCCAACGCAGGTTGTAGCTCTCGTGAATGCCCACCGGCGGAGCGAGCAACAGCGGGATGCCGAGCGCGGCGTAAAACACGAGTTCACTCGGCTTCGTCCACAGAATGTCGGTGTCCGCAAGCAGCGCGTCGAAGCGGTCGAAGTAGTCGTCGAGCACGGGTTCGTGCAAAATCTCCACGCTCCGTCCGAGCTGCTCGGTCAGCCGTGCGCGCGAAAGCTCGTCTTCGAAACGCGCTTTCACTTCCGCGCGCACGCCTGCGACCAACGTCAGCCGCAATCGGCGGCGTTCGAGCAGCGGGCGCAGGCTGGGCAAGAACGAGGCACTCAGCTCGGCTTGCGCGCCCGAACCACCCACCGCAAACACGAGGTGTGGCGGTTCGTTCGTCGGGGGCACTTGCCCACGTGTTCGAGATCAGCGGCGAACGCCTGCCGGAACGCTTGCGTCGGATCGAGCCGCGCCAGCCGCGGGAGCAGGTTTTTGCGCAGCACGGTGGCCTCGGGGCCACCAACCAGCGAATGCGGCAGGGGGAAGCCGGTCAATTCAATCTGCGACTCCGGCACACCGTAGGCTTGCAAACGCCTGACCACGCGACCACTGGGCGCCAGATAACGGATCTTACTGATCTTGGGCCGGATCGGCGCCCACACGCGGTTCACGTCCGAGTCGGTGACTACGCAGAAAATGCGATCGTAGCCATGATAGTCCGCCAGCACCGCGGGCGAGTAGAACGTGGTCAACAGTGCCAGCTCTCGCGCACGCAGATAGCTCACGATCGAGCGCCCGAGCCCCTGACGCGCCGAGCGCTCGAGCACCTTCACGCCAAAGGTTGCGCCCGAAAGATCTCGAAACGGATACAGATTCGGGATATCCGTGATCGAATTGAGCAGGCCGCGGAGTGGCGGACCCAGCCAAGGGATCCCAGAAACTCGGCTCACGGACTCGTAGAAGCGGCGCGTCGCCGCCCAGCGTCGTTGCTCTTCGGCGTCGGCCAATGGCGGGCGATCGGTGTGCAGGATCTCGACGTTCAGTTCGCGGGCAAGCGAGCGTGCTGGGCGCAAATGCCCATAACCCATCTCGATCGCGACCACCGCAACCTGCGGCGCGAGCGCGGCTCGTGTGGCAGCTGACGAAACCGGCGAAAGCGGGTTGACGTGCACCATTGGGGAGCGTCCAAGCTGCTACGGCAGCGTGCGTGGCGCGCGACCGTTGCGTAGCTTTCTGGTGAAGACGCGACTTCGAGCCCGCGCCGGCTTCGATGACGATCGGCAAATGAGCTGCGCCGAGCCGTCACCGGACCTCGCTGATGCCGCAAACCGTCAATCCCAGCCCGATTGGCCATTCGTGTCGCGCAAGAGCGCGTGAACCGCGTGGACCTGACCGCCGGACATCTTGATCATGTGCATGTCGAGGTGCCCGCTGGTTTGATAATCGAAGACGGTGAAGCCAGCGGCGATGCCACGCACCTCATCCACGATCGTCACCCGCGGCACGAACTCGCCTCCGGTGGTCGGCGTGTTTGCAGCACACGAAGCTCCCGCGCCACACGAAAAATTCCCGCCCCCGTTCTCCAAGCGGCGACAAGCCGACGTCACGTTGCAGACCCCCGCCGGGAAAGCGCGAAAGTACTTGTCGATCCAGCTGGTCAACTGTTGCCGAGTGGCACGCTGAGCCTGCGGAACCTCGTCGTGCCAACCAATCCCGGCCGCAGCGCTGATGATCGCGCCCGGATTCGAAGCCACCGCAAAAGATGCCGTATAATCCCCCGGTCGCACCACAATCGTTTCAATCTCGGTCATCTTGCCAGCCACCACCTTGATGCGCAGCCCCACCGGAAGATCCGTTCCACTCTCCGGAATCACCGCCTGCGCCGCTGCGCTACACTGAGTGGTATCCAAGGCGCGCTGTGAGTGCTTCACCGCCCCCGCATTCATCCAGAACGCCGTCGACCCAATCTGGCTCAGCTGAGAATTCTCGGTAAATTTCAGATTGGTCGCGAGCGGCAAGCTCGAAGCATCGCCCGCACTCAGCGCCTCGAAGTAATCATCGAGCAGATCATCGAGCAGTGCTCGCGTGCATTCGCTGCTCGACGCGCCACCCGAGCCCGAGGCACCGCCCGAGGGGGCGCCCGCACCCGCGCCACCGCCGGCCGCGGTTCCAGCTCCGCCGCCAGCTCCGTTTTGCGTCCCGCCGTTCGCAGTGGCGCCCGCGCTAGCGCCTCCTGACGATGCTCCGGCCGTCTGCGCCGGACCACCGCCGTTTCCGCCCCCGCCCATGGTGTTCGGCGCACCCGCACCGCTCTGACCAGCGGCAGCGGTAGTGCCGGCCGTGTGGGTGTGCTCGTTCGCGTCACTTGCTCCGCAACCCCCGAGGGTGACGGATGCACCGAGGAGTGCCCCAGAAAAGCCCAGAGAACTGCCGAGTAAGAACCGTCCGGACGCCATCCCAGAAGCGTATCACCTGCCCACGATTCGTCACAGCCAGACCCGAAGATGACAATCGAGTCATCCCAGCCAGCAGGGCGCGCGGTGGGTCGACCCCATGCTGGCCACGCCAACGTGGCCGTTCAAATAGGCCGACGCCTCGCCTTCCCTAACTCGATCGACTCGACCACTTCGCGCAGCGTGCGTTGAAACTCGGTCGGCTTGTCGAGCATCAGCCAATGGCTGGTGTCTTTTAGCACGCGCGCGTCGAACTGCGGAGCGTGCGCGCGGTTGTGATCGAGGGCCACCGGGCGGCGATCGGCGGCGATGGCCACGATGGGCATCGCCAGGCCTTCGAGCGCGAGGTCTTCGCGATACGTGAAGAGCGACTCCAGAATCGCTGCAGTGCGAGCCGGTTCTCCCGCGAGCGCGTCGGCCTCGACCCGCGCGACGACCTTCGGGTCAGGGTTCGGCGGCAACAAGCTTGGGAGCTGCTTCTCGATGAAGCCGCGATAATCGGCGTGCAAATCGGCCAGCACTTTTTCACGCAGCTCCGTAGGCAGGTGCGCGTCGACGTCGAGAACGCTGTCGATGGGCACGACGCCGGTGACGCGCTCGCCGAGCTGTCGCGCGGCCTCGAGCGCGATCGTGCCTGACATCGAGTGACCGACGAGCGTGAAGCGATCGACACCGGTGGCGTTCAAGACGGCGCGGATGTCGCTCACGAAGTTCTCGATGCTCCACGTCTTGCGATTTGCCCCCGAGCGGCCATTGCCTGCAAGGTCGAGACGAATGACGCGGTGGTCGCGCGCGAGATCGGCCGCGACACCATCCCAGTAGTGCAGGTTGCAATCCAAACAGTGGACGAGCACGACGACCCGGCCTCTGCCCTCTGCGACATAGTGGATCGAGACGCCGTCGGCGGACGCCACGCTCGCCTCGGTCGGCGCAGTTGCAGGAGGCGGGGCGGCCGTCGATGCCGGTTGCGCGGTCCGTCCGCAGCCGACCGAACAGACGAGGAGGGCAACGGCGAGGGCGAGCGAACGCTGGGTCATCAGGAGCTCTCCGATTGCCGAGCGGCAAACCACGCCGCCGCAGCCGCGTCCTTGGCACCCAGTGCGTCCCGCCATGCGGGCAGCGCCGAGAGCGATTCGTACCAGCGACCAATCTCGCGAAAGCGCGCGATGGGCAGGCCCACGTTCATGGCCGTCGGCACGAGCGCCCCGATGGAGAAGTCGGCGATCGTCAGCCGCTCGCCGACTAGCCACGAATTGCCCTTGAGTTGGGCATCGAGCACCGCCGCGAAGCGGGCGAAGTTCTGTTCACCGCGGGTGATGAAGGCAGGATCCGGCGCGCCCAAGCCGAGCACGCGCTTGGAGTTCTTCTCGAACGTGACCATCCCGCACGATTCTGCGTCCCAGTGCGCACTCTGCCAGGAAAGCCAGCGCAGAACATCGGCCTGGCCATGCAGATCGGCGGGCCACAGGCCGAGCCCGGGGCGCTTCGCGGCGAGGTAAAACAAGATCGCGTTCGCCTCCCACAAAACGAAGCCATCCTCCTCGAGGGTCGGCATCTTTTGATTGGGGTTGAGCGCGACGTACTCCGCTATACGTTGATCGCCGCGCGAAAGGTCGATCGGCCTGAGCTCGCAGTCGATCTGGAGGTGATTTTTGAGCGCAACGACCCCGAGCGCACGTGACGATGGGGGGAAAAGATAAAGACGCATTCGTTCGACTCCTGGTCAGTGCCTGCCCTCGAAATGCTCGCCGAGCCTGGTGAGCAAAAAGTTCCAGCCGCGTTCGTGCCCCCGCCCCCGCTCATCATCGGGCAGGCCGCGATGGACAATCGTCAATTGCGTGCCGCCCTCGCGCGGCTCGAAGGTCACCGACACGGTGGTCTCGATCCCGTGCGTGTGCTCCGACATCCACGTGTGCTCGGCAACCTGCGGTCGATCGATCGCCGTGAACCGCCCGAAGTGGCCGAGGAGGCCGCCTGTGTCCACGAGCCAGGGGCTCTTCACCCTCGCCGGCGCCCGATCGAGGCCAAAGTAAAACATCCCGTCGACAGCGAGGTTCATGATCACCTTCGCCGCCCCGTGCCAAGGACCGCCCGGGCTCTCCGGATCGAACCAAACGTCGAACACTTCGCCGACCGACCCGGCAATGAAGCGCGAAACTTTCACGTCCATCAGCTTCATTTGCCCTTCCTCTTCTTCTCCTCGAAGAACCGCTCGATGCGATCCAGCCGCTCGGACCAAAAGCGCTCGACCTCCGACGCCCAGCGCGTGACCTGGCGCAGCGGCGCAGGGTCGAGCTCCAAGGTGTGCTCACGCCCCTGACGCGTGCGCCGAACCAGCTGCGCCGCCTCCAGGACCTTGATGTGCTTCGACACCGCATTGAGCGACATTTCGAACGGCGCTGCGATGTCAGTGACGCGCGTCGGCCCCCGGGTCAACCGCTCGACGATCGCACGCCGCGTCGGGTCTGAGAGCGCGATCCACACGGTTTCGTTCGTTGCCTGCATATATTCAACCTATGGGTTGAATATTACCGGCTCTGGCGGACGTGTCAAGGCCGAGGCGCGCTCGGGGTCGAGCAGCTCTCATTCGCGCGCGGCTGTCCGCCCACTTCTTCAGTAGGCGACTGAGCGTGAGGATCGTTCCGTGACGATCACCGCGTTTCAGAGGCAACTCCGAGGCCGTCAGCCTTCGGCGGCGCGGGCGCCTGCTTCAGACTCGCGCCACGACGACGATCTCGCCGCCGCTCGTCCAGGGCGTCTTGGCGAAATCGCGGTAGAACGTGAGCTCGCTGAAGCCCACGCGACGCAGCAGGTGCTCGAGCTCGTAGCGGTAATACCAGCGCATCTTGATTTCGGTGGAGCCTTGCAGGTCGGGGGGGCCGCCATCATAGCGAAACGTGACCGACTGGACCTGAGCGCTCAAGTCTCTCCGTACGCTGTCGTAGCGTCGCATCTCGTAACCTTGGTGAGTGAATGCGGAGCCATCCCCCTCGGGCACCACCAATTGAGCCATGATCTCCAGCTTTGGGTCGAACACGTCGAACACGAAGGCGCCACCGGGTGCCAAGTGCTGGCGCACGTTGGCCAGCGCAGCCAACTGCGAATCGATGTCGAGCAGATGCTGGAGCACACGAAACGGGGCAGTGATCAGCTGAAACCGCCCTTCCCCCAAATCGAAGTCGCTCATCTGACCGTTGACGAGCTGCAGATTGGCAGGCGGATTCTTCGCCAACAGCAACGCGAGCATCTCGGGTGACGAATCGAGCCCGATGCACTCGATACCAATCCGCGCGGTGGGGATCAAAATTCGCCCCGTACCGCAACCAATCTCCAGCACGGGTCCGCCGACCTCCGCCGCTTGCGCGACGTAAAACGCGACGTCACCAGACGGGTCGCGGATCACGCTGTACACGTCGTCGTAAGTCTGGGCGAGCAGGCTTTGATACTTCTCGGCGTAGGCCATGGCCGATCCTAGAGCACCTTTGACGGTGTGCCTACGCGACGCGCTTCGGAGAGCCGACGCGGCCCTGTGCTTTGCATCACGCGACGATTTCCATGTCGGTTCGCGATGTGTAAGATCTTGAGTGCTGCTCGACCGGATTCGGCTTCAGCGCCGGATCGCCCTCGCTACCCGTTGCAGCACGCGAAACAACTCCTTCTGAGAGACGGGCTTGAACAGCCGGGCATCGATTCTCGAGCCGCGCAGCTGCTCCTGATATTCGTCTTGGTCTCCCGAAATGAGTAGCGCGATGTGGCAGCGAGAGAGCCCTGCGCGGTCGCGAATCTTCTTCACTAGGGCAACGCTGCGGGTGTTGGGCAGGTTCGAGTCGAGCAGAACCAGTTCGAACGGCATCGCCGAGGTCGCTGCGTGCCACCAGGCGTCCATCGCAGCCACTTCGGTCGGCACGGAGGTGGTCCGCACCTTCCAGTCGGTGAGCCACTGCTCGAGAAGTTGGCGGTGCATGGCGCTCGCGTCGACGACGAGTACCCGCATACCTGCGACGGAGATCGAAGCGGTGGGTGAATCCAACGTGAGGCTGCGTTCGACGCCAAAACGCGCAGTGAATTCGAAGGTGCTGCCTCGATTGGGGGCACTCTCGGTGCGGATACTGCCGCCCATCAGCGAAACCAGGTGGGCGGAAACTGTGAGGCCGAGACCGACGCCGCTGTAACGCTTGGTGCTGGATTGGTCGTGCTGCTCGAACGCCTCGAAGATTGCCTGGCGATCTTTCTCGGCGATCCCGATCCCGGTGTCGTGCACGGCGAAGCGCAAGGCGACTCCTTGATCGTTCGTGCCGACTAGGCCGACCTCCAACAGCACCTCCCCGCGGTCCGTGAATTTGATTGCATTGCCCAGCAAGTTGACGAGCACTTGGCGGAGTCTCGCAGCGTCTCCAATCAGAGCGTCCGGCACCTCGGCATCGATGTGATAGGTGCACTCGAGCCCTTTGCTGTACGCCCGCAACTCGAGCGTTTGCAGCACTTCTTGCACGGTCGAACGCAGCGAGAAGCCGGACGCCTCGAGCTCAATCTTGCCGACGCCGATGGTCGTGAAGTCGAGCAGATCGCTGAGCACCGTGAACAAGCCCTCCGCGGCGGAGTGCACCGCTCGCAGTGACTCGCGCTGGGTGGCGTCCAGAGGCGTCTCGAGCACCAACTCGGTCATGCCCAGAATGGCATTCATCGGTGTGCGAAGTTCATGACTGACTTTGGCCAGAAAGTCGTCCGAGGTGGCCACGACCGTGTGCCCCATGCGCCCGAGGAGCGCGCGAAGATCCCGGGACATCGCTCGATCGTTCTCGACGATCATGATTCGAGCTGCTGGGGGAGGCATCGAGCGAGCCGTCATCGACTCCGTTCAACTCATCGAAGCAAGCGGTGTGCCGGAGCTACCATGCTAGATCTGTCGAAGTCGGGCACCCGGCGCGCGAGAGGCCGTGACCAAACCTTGCGCACGCTGACCAACTTCTGGCCACCGCACAGCGGTTGTGTTTCGGGTGACAGCGCGCCGAACCGCGCCCTTCATGATGCTCTTTGCGAGCGTGATTTGGTTGGCTGCATGTCAATTTTCGTGCATCTTCGAAAGCGGCGCCGAAGGTTCGCGAAAGCCACCGTGAAGCGCTGACGACGCGACTCAAAGGCGATGGCATGAGCAGTACGGGCACCGAGCAGAGCGGCGCAAATGGCAGGCCTTCGAGCCCAGAAACTCGCGACTTGTTCGAAGCCGCCGCTGGCATCGCGCTGTGTGATTTGAGCGGCCAGTTTTCAAGCGTCAATCAAGCCTTTTGCTCGCTGACCGGCTATTCCGAGGCGGAGCTCGTCGGGCAGCGTTGGTCGGTGCTCGTCCCAGCAGACGACCCAACGCTGGATCCTCGATTCGCCGAACGATTGCTGTGCGGAGAGCTGTGTGCCAGCTCGCTCGAAGCGTGCATCAACCGCAAGGCAGGTGAACGTGCGTGCCTTTTGCTATCCGCTTCGCTTCAACGTGACGCAGCGGGCCGCCCAATTGCGCTCGCCGTGATCGCGCAAGACATCACCGAGCAACGCCGGCGCGAAAGCGAGCTGCGCAGGACCAACGCAATCTTGGAGGCCGCGGTGCGCCGCTCCAATTTGTGCGTTTGGGAGTTCGACCTGCCCGACGGGCGCCTCGAAAATGCCTCGACCACGCTGATCAACATCTGGGAACAAGCAGGCTTGAGCCCCCAGGGGATGCCTACGAACTTCGTCGAAGCGTTTGGCCTCATCGCCCACGAAGAGGACCGGCCGAGAGTCTGGCAGACCATCCACGAGGCCATGAACGGCAAGAGCGATGCCGTCGAATGGGAAGTCCGCATTCGCAACAAAGACGGCGGGCACCATTGGGTGCTCGCACGCGGCGGCATCCAGCGCGATGCCCAGGGGATGCCTGTGCGCATCACTGGCAGCAGCGTGGATATCGACGACCTCAAGCGCGCGGAGCACGCCATGCGCCATGACATCAGTGTCCGCAAGCAATTGGAAGCCGATCTACGCAGGGCCAAGGAGCGCTTGGACATCGCCGTGCAAGGTTCCAACTTGACCGTCTGGGAGTTCGACATGCCCGACGGAAACATGGCGACCGCCATCCCCACCTACGTCAACGTCATGGAGTACGCGGGCCTCGATCCGAGCACCATGCCGAGCGCTTTCGCCGACGCCTTCCCCATGTTCGTTCATCCAGAGGATCTGGAGCCGGTCGGACGAAAGTTGTACGAAGCACTCGACGGCGGCGGTAGCAGGTTCGAGTCCGAACTTCGCGTTTTGCACAAGGATGGCACGTATCATTCGTCGCTCGCGCGTGCAGGTATCCAGCGAGACGAACACGGCATGGCTATCCGCGTGACGGGCAGCACGGTCGACATCCACGAGCTGAAGCGCGTCGAGCAAGATTTGCGGCACGCCAAAGACGCCGCCGAGGCCGCGAATCGCGCCAAAGACGAGTTCTTGGCCAACGTAAGCCATGAAATTCGCACGCCCATGAATGCCATCTTGGGCATGACGGAACTCATGCTCGACACACCGCTCACGCCCGACCAACGGCTGTCGTTGAACACCGTCAAGTCTGCGACGGACAATCTCCTCGGCCTGATCAATGACCTGCTCGATTTTTCGAAGATCGAAGCTGGCGGCTTTGCGCTCGAAGCCAGTGAATTCTCGCTGCGCGCCGTGCTCACGGACACCTTGCGGGCGTTGGCGAGCCGCGCGCACCGCAAGGGCCTAGAGCTGGTCAGCCACGTGCAACGCGACGTGCCCGATGCGCTCGTGGGGGACGCGGGCAGGCTACGTCAAGTAGTGCTGAACTTGGTTGGAAACGCCATCAAGTTCACTGAACGCGGCGAGGTCGTAGTGTTGGTGACTGCCAACGAGAGCTCGTCCGAGGCGAACATCCTGCTCACTTTCGCCATCCACGACACGGGCATCGGCATCCCCTCCGAAAAGCAGCAGAGCATCTTCAGGGCCTTCGAGCAAGAGGACAGCTCCACCACCAGAAAATACGGCGGCACCGGGCTGGGGCTGACCATCGCCGCGCAAATCGCGCGACTGATGAATGGCGGAATCTCCGTCGAGAGCGAGCCGGGGCGCGGGAGCGTATTCACGTTCACTGCCGAGTTCGTCTTCCGCGCCTCGAGGAGCGAGCTGAACCACGCCAAACCCGCGAATTGCTTGGCAGGCCTGCGCGGGCTGATCGTCGACGACAACGCGACGAATCGGCAAATCCTCGAAGAATGGTTGAAGAACTGGCAGATCGAACCCACCGCCGTGGGCGACGGAACCGCCGCGCTCGACGAGCTCTGGGACGCCGCGACCGCGGGCCGCCCCTATTCCTTCATGCTGCTCGACACGCGCATGCCCGACACTGACGGTCTCGCCATTGCCCGCTTGATCCGAAAGCGCCCGGAGCTCGCGTTCGTGCGCCTGATCTTGCTCACCTCGAGTGATCGACCTGATGACTCGGCGCGCGACCGCGAGGTCCAAGTCGAAGCGAGCTTGCTGAAACCGGTGCAACCTGGGGAGCTGTTCGACACGATCCATCGCGTCATGGGCTTTCCCAGTCGTCAACCGGCGCCTCAGCCCAGCAGGGCCGTTCCGCCGCGCGCCGAGCCTCGGCGGATCTTGGTCGCGGAAGACAACGATTTCAACGCGCAGTTCCTGCAGACGGTGCTGACGCGCCGTGGGCATCGGGTCCAGCTCGCGACCAACGGACGCGAAACGCTGGCACTCGAGGCGGCCGAGCGTTTCGATTTGCTCCTGCTCGACATTCACATGCCGGAGAAGGACGGGTTCGAGGTGATTCGCGCCATTCGCGAGCGCGAACGAGGCACCGGGCAGCGTCTGACAGTGATTGCGCTGACGGCCCGCTCGCGGCCGCAAGATCGCGAGCGGTGTCTCGCGGCCGGCATGGACGGCTTCTTGTCCAAACCCGTGCGTGTCGTCGATCTGTGCTCCGCGATCGCCGCGTTGGACAAAAACTCACCACTGGAGCCCGAGCCGGTGTCCGCAATCGAACCGAGCCAGCCGAATCTCCTGAGTCCTGACACCTTGCTCGGCGCTTGCGACGCCGACCCAGTGATCCTGAGCGCGATGTGCCGTTCGCTTGCTACCCATCTGCCGTCCGCCTGGTCGAAGCTCGCCGCAGCGCTACGAGCGGGTGACAAAGCGCGATCGAGCGATATGGCCCACCAACTGCGAGGCATGCTGGCGGCCTTTTCGAACTCGGTGTCCGACGAACTCGGCCGAGTCGAAGAGCTGGCCGACGAGGGGCGACTCGACGAATGTGCGGCTCGACTGCCCGGCATCGAAGAGCTGACTCAGGCGCTGCTCGAGCAGTCGAGTGCCGTCACCGTCCAGTCCCTGAAGGTGCGGGCCGCGTCCAACTAAAGCAGCTCGGCGGAGTCTCGCTCACTCCTTCAGCTCGGCGGATCGCTCTCCAACGCGTGGGTGACTTGCATGCCGAGCGCCCGCAGCTTCGTGCGCATGGTCTGGCGAGAGATCCCGAGCAGGCGCGCGGCGTCCCGTTGGTTGCCCCGGGTGTGAGCGAGCGCGAGCGCAAACAGCAGGCGATCGACGTGATCGTGCGTTCGCGCGTAGAGATCGCCCGAATCGGTCCCAAGCTCGGCGCGAATGAAGGCCGAGATGTCCAATCCCTCGCACGGCGGCGTGCTCGCCCGAGCGTCGGACCGAATCCGTAGCTCCGGTAAGAAAGCCGGCAGCAGGGTGCTGCCACTGGCCTGGAGCAGCGCCTGTTTGAGTACGCTTTGCAGCTCACGGACGTTGCCGGGCCAGGGGTAGGCTTGCAGCGCCTGGAGCACCTCGGGCGCGATCTCGCGTACGTCGCGTCCCAGCTCGCGACCGAAGCGCGCCAGGTAGTAACGGGTGAGGCCCGGCAGATCCTCGAGGCGCTCGCGCAGCGGCGGTAGGTGGATCGTGAACACGCTCAGCCGGTAGTACAAGTCGGAGCGAAATTTCTCTTCCGCCGCGCGCTGAGCGAGGTCCCGATGCGTAGCGGCAATGATCCTAACGTTCGTGCGAATCGTTTCGCTGCCGCCGATGCGCTCGAAGGTCTGCTCTTGGAGCACGCGCAAGATCTTGGCTTGCAGCGAGAGCGGCATATCACCGATCTCATCGAGAAAGATGGTGCCGCCGTTGCACTGCTCGAAGCGCCCGATGCGCCGCCGGTCAGCTCCGGTAAAGGCACCTTTCTCGTGCCCGAACAGCTCGCTTTCCAGCAGACTCTCGGGGATCGCTGCGCAATTGAGCGCGAAGAACGGCTCTTTGGCGCGCGCGCTGTGTTGGTAAATGGCACGCGCCACCAGCTCTTTGCCAGTGCCGCTTTCACCCGTCACGAGCACCGTTACGTCTTGAGCCGCGACCCGCCCGATCGCTTTGTAGATCTCCAGCATGGCCGGGCAGCTGCCGAAAATCGCTCCTTCGAGCTCGCCCAGCGGCGGCACCTCCGCGAGCACCACGCGCGAGCGCATGCGCTTAGCGACCTCTACGGCTTGCGTGACCACCTGGCGCAACTGCCCCAAATTCAGGGGCTTCTGCAAGTAGTCAAAGGCGCCGTGCTTCATCGCGTCGATGGCCGAATCCGCGGTCTTCGAGGCGGTTACGAAGATCACGGGGATACGCGCGTCGAGCTCGCGAATCGCCTGCTGGACCTCGAGCCCCGAACCATCCGGCAGGCGCAGATCGAGCAGCACCACGTCCGGTGCGGCACGCCGAATACTCTCGAGGCCGGCGGCCGCACTGGGCGCGACTTCGACACGATGCTCCTCCGACGCAAACGCCAGCTGCACCTGCCCCGCAACGATCGCGGTGTCATCGTCAATCAACAATATGCGCGCCATGTTGTTCGTCAGCGTGGCCAAGAATGGGCTCGCGTGGCGAAAGAATGGGCTCGCGTGGCGAGTCTCTGATCACGCGCGTATGGATTTCCCTTTTGCCAGCCAGCCACCGAAGAAGACTTTACTCCCGAGCTAGAGTCAGCCCAGGTAAAATGGGGTTAAATTTCACGAACAAGGAGCTGCGAGTCTGCCTCGAACTGTTTCGGTCCGGTGACGATTCGTTTGCGCGCACCGAACCGCGAGCTCAAATTCGTTTGCTGTACGCGTGAACTCGGGAACGCGGCCGAACTCCTGACTTCGTTGCCGCGCCGTTGGGTCGACGGCGCGTCGATGAGACGTCGGCCGATTCCAAAACTAGGCCCAGCGATTGACCCCGCTGCTCAGAAGCTGGTCAGCGTCGGCGCATGAGTCTAGCGGTGAGCTCCTAATCTGCGCGCAACTGCTGCTGGTATGCATCGTGCTCTTCGTGCGGGCACCATGAACGCCGTCATCTCCAATGCTCGCGGCATCGAGTCGCTCTCGCCATTTCGTCGTTCAGCCGAGGTCGTCGACGCGACCGAGGCGACCATCAAAGGCAGTCCACCCGAATGGCTGCGCGGACAGCTAATCCGAACATGCCCCGCAGTTTTCGAAGGACAACGTTGGCATGCGGGTCACTGGTTCGACGGGCTGTGCATGTTGTACGCGTTTCGTATCGGCCCGTCGTCGATCTCGTTTCAATCTCGCCTGCTGGACAGCGCAGCAGCCCGCGAAATCGCTGGCGGTCCGACGCGAGTCGGCAGCTTCGGCACCTCCACCGGGCGAAGCTGGTGGCAGCGCTTGTTGCAACCCGTACAGCGCATCACCGACAACACCAACGTCAACATCGTGAAGATGGGTGATGATCTGGTAGCGCTCACCGAGGGCGACAAGCAGCAACTCATCGATCCGCAATCGCTGCGCGTGCAAGGACTGGTGTCCTACGAGGGTGATTCGCTAACCGGCGCCGTCGCAAGCGCTCACCCGCACTTCGACTTCGAACGCCAGCGCGTCGTCAGCTACGCCACTAAATTCGGCCTAAATGGCGAAGTATCGATCTACGAGCACGGAGCGAACGAACGCCAGCGCAAGGTCGTTGGTTCCTGGCAGACGAGCCGCGTGCCGTACATCCACTCGTTCGGGCTCACGCCAGCCCACGCGATCTTGGTCGCGCACCCATTCGTAGCGGAACCGCGCGAAATGCTCTGGTCCAATCGCGGCTACATCGACCACTTCCGATGGTTGCCCCAAGACGGCACGCGTCTGGTCGTGATCGATCGCCGGACCGGCGAGCTCGCCGAGTACGAAACCGAGCCGATGTTCGTGTTCCACACCGTCAACGCCTTCGAGCGCGGTGGCGAGACGGTCCTCGACGTGCTCGGTTACCCGAGCGCCGACATCGTGGACCAACTGCGCGTCCCGCGCATGGTCGAGCGCTTGCCGGATCTCACGCCGTCATTGCTGCGGCTGTCGATGCGCCCCGGCAAACGCCGCGCAGAGCTCGAAACTTTGTCCAAGTCTGGCTTCGAGTTTCCCTCGACCAACTACCGAAGAGTGAACGGCAAAGGCTATCGCTTCGCCTGGGGCGCGGCGGACGGACATCGCGCGGACGGCCGCTACACCTCGTCAATCGTCAAGTTCGACCTGCGCACTGGAAAGTCCCAAGAGCTATCGGACGGGTTGCGAATCTACGGCGAGCCAGTGTTTGTGGCGCGGCCGGGCGGCACCGACGAGGACGACGGCGTGTTGCTCTCGGTCGGTGGCCCGCAACGCACCGACACGTCCGCGCTCGCGATCATCGATGCACGAACGATGGAACTCGTGGCCAGCGCAGAGGTGCCGAGCGCCATCCCGCTCGGCTTTCACGGCTCATTCACGCGTAGCGGAACCGTCGGACTGACCGGTGATCCAGGCGAACCGATGCGTACGCGAGGTGCCCAATGAGCACCTCGATGCTTCGGCGCATCGCGGGCGGCGCCGGTCTCGTGCTGGTCGGTTTGGTCGGCTACCTGTGTTTGTGGCCAGTTCCCGCGGCTCCGGTGGCGTGGCCAGCGCCGACGCCGCCGGGCTACACCGGCGCTTACGCAGCGAACACGCGCCTCGCAGGGCTACATCGAATCGAACTCGGGGGCGAAGTGGGCCCCGAGCACATCGCCGTCGGACCCGACGGCAAGCTGTATGCGGCCACGAGCGGCGGCAATCTGCTGCGCATGGATCTCGACGGCGGGCATCAGCAAGTGTTCGCCAAAACCGGCGGTCGCGTGCTCGGCTTCGATTTCGACGCTCGAGGTCAGATGATCGCCGCAGACGCGTTCGAGGGTCTCCTCAGCATCACCCCCGACGGGCACGTCAGCGTACTCGCCAATCACGTCATCGAAAGCGATCCGATCGGCTACGCCGACGCGATCGTAGTCGCGCCGGATGGCACGATCTTCTTTACGGATGCGTCAACGCGCTTCTCCCCCCGCGAATGGGGCGGAACCTACGAGGCCAGCGTGCTCGACATCATCGAACAGTCCTCGAGTGGTCGAGTGCTCGCCTACGACCCAGCGACGCAACGCACCCGCGTCGTGGCGCGGGGCTTCTCGTTCGCCAATGGCATTGCTCTGTCCTCCGACGCGCGCTGGCTGTTCGTGAGCGAAACTGGGCGCTACCAGCTGTGGAAGATCGACAGCCGCGCGAACGATCTCGACGTCCGAACGGGGTCTCCGCGGGCCCGAGTGCTGGTCGGCAATCTGCCGGGATACCCCGACAACGTGATGCGCGGGCGCGACGGACGCATCTGGATTGGCCTGTTCAAACCTCGCAATCCGGCGGCCGACTCGCTCGCTCAACGTCCCTTCTTGCGCAGAGTGCTGCTGAGACTGCCCCGCACGCTGCTGCCGCTCGGCAAGTCATACGGCCACATTTTCGCCATCGACGAAGACGGCCACGTCGTCGAAGATCTGCAAGATCCGAGCGGCTCGTACCCCGAAACCACGAGCGCGACCGAGACGGCGGATCGCCTGTACGTCCACAGCCTGCATTCCCATACGCTCGGCTGGTTGCCGCGATGACCACCCCCGCTCGAGTGGGGCTTCGCCGGTTCACGGCGCCGACCGTCGCGGCGGCCGCTGTCGGGTTCGCCACCTGCGCCACGTCCACGAGCGGCGGTTCGGCAACGGCGGCACCGACCGAGGAAATCTATGTGCTGCGCAGCGTTCGCGAGCCCCGTGAAACGGTCGCTGATTGGTGCTCCGCAACCAAGACCGGGTTCGAACCGTTCGCGACGGACGCCGAGCGCTTCTTCTCGTTTTGGAGTGTGCGCACCGAGGGCGGCAAGGTGATCGACGCAAAGGCCAGCCGAATCGCGGAACTGCGCGGCTGTTTCGGAGCGACACACGAGCGCGCGCGGCAGCACTTCTACGCTGAAATCAAGCTGGGTTCGCTGTCGTTTCGCGGCAGCGGCGAGTGCCTGGCACTCGCCGTCGACTTCCCGGAAACTGGCCTGTACCCGGTGCGCTGCCAACTCACGCTGAGCGGGCTAGCGGCTCCGTACGTCGGCGGTCTGCTCACCACCAACACGCTGACCAGCAAGGCGCCGTTCGGCCCCCGCTCCGATCCGCCCGGCTACACCCAAGCTTCGATCGCCACGATTCGACTCTGGAAGGCCAAAGCCAAGAGCCCCTGAGTTTCCGGATTCGTGCGCATCGGCACTCAAACCATAGAAGGAGAAGAGGCATGAATAATGACCAGAACGAGTCTGACATCCGCCGTCGAAACGTGCTGCAAGCCGTAGGTGCGGCCGTCATCGGTGGCTTGGCTCTCGCGGCCGCGACGCCCGCGGCGGCGCAACCCGAAAGCAAGCCGAGCCCATCACCCCGAAACAGCGGGCCGCTCGGCGCGCGTCTTCAAGGCGTCCAGCACTTCGGACTCACGGTGCAGAACATGGACCGCGCGTACGCTTTCTACACCGAAGTGCTCGGTGGCACCGAGGTAATGCGCGACGGCGATTTTCAGGGCGAGCGCATTCACAACACGTTGCTCACCGATCAAGAGATCGAGGCGCGCGTGCGCGGAGTGAACCCGCGTGCGATCGGCATTCCGGATCTGCGTAGCGGCGCGCAGCGGCTCGACGTGCGCTTCATCCAGTTCGACAACGTGGTGCTCGAACTGCTGCAATACCGCGACGCCGAGCAAGCGCCGGGCACCGGCGGCACCTTCGCCCAACCGCTGGACCACATGAGTCCGGCATTCCCGCGCATGATGCACATCTGCTTTCACATTCGCGACGACATCGACTTCAACAAGTTCATCGCCGATCTCGAAGCGGAAGCAGCGCGGCGCGGCATGACTCAGGTCAGAGCCAACCGCGTCGTCACGGTCAAGACGGAAGCGGAGCGGCGAGCCACGCCGATCGACGCCAATAGCAACGGGATCACCTCCGGCCTCTCGAATGGTTGGCGCCTGATCTATTGCAAAGGCCCGGAAGGCGAACAGCTGGAGTTCGTGCAGGCGCTCGGACCGGTCAAGCGCGTCTTCGACCGAGCGCGCACCGAGCGACAAAAGGTCGCGACTCGCTGACGAGCACTCGAACCCGAACCCCATTCACCGACAAAAGGAGAAACAAGATGTCCCGCACTTCACTCAGTAGTCCGTGCTTGCTGACGCTCGCGATCTTGGCGCTCGCAGGCTGCGCATCCCACGGGAAAGAAGCTCGCCTGCGCTACGGGAAGATCCCGCCGGACGCCTACGCCGTGGTGGCCGAAGTCCACGCCAAGCCGGGCAAGGCAGAGCAGCTCCGAAAGGCCACGTTGCCTCTGGTCGCGGAGGTTCGGAAGGAGCCACACAATCGGCTGTACTTCCTGCACGAAGACCGCCAAACGCCTGGCCATTTCACGTTCTACGAGATCTTCGCGAGCCAGGCGGACTTCGACGCGCACAACGCGACCCCGCACGTCCAGCGCTGGTTTGCCCAACTGCCGGAACTGGCCGAAGGCGGCGTGAGCGTCACGCGCATGAAGATTCTCGGCAACGAACCGTGGCTCGCGAAATGACTCCCGAGCGAAGCGTTAGTCCGAACCCACCGATTCATCCCCAAAAAGAAAGAAGGAACATGAAGAACATCGTCCTCGTACACGGCGCTTGGGCTGACGGCTCGGGCTGGCAAGGCGTCTACGATACCTTGCGCGCGCGCGGCTACGACGTGAGCGTCGTGCAAAATCCCGTCACTTCGCTGGCTGACGACGTGAGCGCCGTGCATCGGGTGCTCGCGCGCCAAACGGGTCCTGCGCTGCTCGTGGGTCACTCCTACGGCGGCGTCGTCATCACGGAAGCGGGCGACGCGCCCAACGTCGCTGGGCTCGTCTACGTCGCGGCGTTCGTGCCCGACGTGGGTGAATCCGTGTCACGCCTGATCGAGGGCGGCGCACCGCCGCCCATTCAACCCTCGGCGGACGGCTTCCTATTCTTCGACTCGAACGTCTTCCCCCACGCCTTCGCGCAAGACTTGCCGGCCGCGCAGGCGGCCTTCCGCGCCGCCACCCAGGTTCCGCCAGCGGCCGTGGCCTTCGATGCGCCCGTCACGCGAGCCGCCTGGAAGAGCCGGCGCAGCTGGTACGTCCTCGCCACGGAGGACCGTATCATCCCGCCTGCCGCCCAACGGGGCATGGCGACCCGCGCCAAGGCTTCGATCGCAGAGGTCACCGGCAGCCACGCAGTGTACATCTCGCAGCCGAAAGCGGTCGCCGACGCGATCGACGCCGCGGCGCGCGCCATCGAAACTTGAGCGAGTTGCGAGTTCAGGGCTGGGTGCCCCCCCCGGCGCCCAGCTACCGAAACCGGGCGGTCGCGATCTTCTGCTCGCTCTCGAGCTTGTGAACGCGCTCGTCGTGGCTAATTTGCCGAAAAACGTCGGCGAGGCTGTGGAACGAGCCATAGTGATCCGTGTAGTCGGAGGAAAACGCCAGCGTTTCCCACTCCGGATGCTCGCTGACCAGCTTTGCATACTCGTGTTCGGCGTGATCTTCGAAATCAGCGTTCAGACGATACGACCAAGCAGGGCTCGCCACGTACAGCAACCACGACACCTGATAGTAAATGAAGGCGATCAGCTGCGGCAACCAGCTCGTGCGGACTCGACCGAGCGCATTTCCCTTGGCGAAAATCAACTCGTCCAGCAAAAGCAGGTGCCATTGTTCGTTGTCCTGCTGGGCGCGAGTCTCGACGACGCGCGCGTAGATCCGTCGCGCTAGATCACCGCGCTCGTGCACGTGAGTGGTCGCCACGTACCACTTGCTCCCAAGCTTGATAGGGCACACGCGCAATCAGCTCCAGAACCCGAAATTTCTCCAGCGTCCGCGGCCGACCATAAAAGACATCGAGCCCGATGAAGAGAGCGCGGGCCGCGACAGAATAGTGGCGGCGCGGAGTCGAAAGCGTCTCCGCATGCGCGACAGCGAGCGCTGCGTGATCCAAGTGTGGTGGCGCTCCGACGGCGAGGACCAAGGCGGTTGCGCGCGTCGCGTCCGTTGCGGCGTTGATCAGCAATGGGTTTGTCGTCATCGCGATTCACGATGGTAGGGCGAACTTTTCATGCTCGGTTCGATGCATCGATCGCGCCAGAGGCGGCCGAGGGCGAGTTCGCCGAGCCCAAGCACCTCACCGACCGAGCTCGTGCGTTCTCCGGGTGACCAAGTTTTGGACAACGGAGCCTGATCGTGTGCACTCCTCGAACGCATCGTCGCTCGATCGCGCGCAAATCGTATTGGCACGCTCGCTGCTTTGTCCAGGCCAGTTCGCCTTCGTGCACTGCCGCACGCAGCGAGCCTCGACCCACTGACGGAGCAAAAACAAATGAAATGGCTAACTCTGGCGCTGCTCGGCGTCACCATCGCGTGTAGCGCAACCACTTCCAACCAGCCGCGTGTCGCGGCTTCTGGCATCGGCTCACCCCAAGCCGACTTCAGCAAGTACCAAACCTATTCGTTCGGCCCAGCCAATCAGCCCGCCTCGGGCTTCGCCACCACGGAGCGCTCGCTCGAGGTGCAACACAAGCTCGCTTCGCTCGTCGGAGCTTCGCTCCAAGAGCGGGGCTACCAGCCGAGCACCGACAAAGCCGACCTGCTGATCAAGATCAGCGCCGGCTCCGGCACGTTCGACGACGAAAAGGTGGATCGTGGCGGTCCGTCGTCGGTCAAAGTCCCGGCCGGCGTGATCGGCGTCGATGCCTTCGACAGCGCGACGGGCGTCACCATCTGGCACGGCTCGGCCTTCGCCGAGATCGATCCGCAGCGCATCGACGAACAATTGCTCTCGCGCGGCGTCAAACAAATGCTCGCGAGCTTCCCGAATCGCGCGCGCTGACCGGCGCGGGCGCGCATTTGCAGCGTAACCGTACCGCAACCTGAGGGGGTGATGCACCGGGCCGAGGCGATGCCGCAAAGCCCACCTTGGCCCGTGATGCTGATGTTGCGGGCCCAGGGAGAGTCGCACGGCCGACGCGAACCGTTAAAAGGCGGTGCCGTGTCTCATGCTCGACGCTCGGGGCGCGGGCTCAGCCATCCCCGTGTAGCCATTCAGCCCGCCGGTGATCGACCTCAGTGTCGGCCGCGTCGGGGAACTGCCGACGTAGCGCGCAACGCTTTAGGCGAATTCCGGCGCCCGTGACGTCGAGGGCTTGCTTTAGCTTCTCGGCGGGGCCGCGCTGAGCCACGCTCATCCGTAATTCGGCTTGAATGTCGCGAGCCGCGCCGTGCCAGCTGGCGCACATGCCACCAGGTGTCGCTCGAATCTCGATGATATCACGGCACACAGTCTGCATTGCGCCCCCAAGCACACAGCATGAAAACGCCGTTGCTAGGCCGGGGCGGGCACGACTCGCTGGTCGCTTCTTTTTTTGATGGTCACGCGCCACGGGTTGGTCGGCGCAGCCTTCGGCGGCGAGAGCCGGCCACTCCGCGTGGGGAACAGCATCGGAAATGAGAGGTGCGTTGCTGGCTAGCGATCGCCCCCTCCCCCTCCAGCTCAACGTCACATTGATTGATGGTGACGGCGAGCGCTGAGCCGCTCAATGATGGAGCTCGACGGGCGAGGAGATGGTGCCGTCTTCGTTCACGCGATAGAGCGAGAGCTTGGGGCGGCCGTCATCGTACGAGCCGAGCGCGTAGCGATAGGCGATGTCTGCGGGCCCGACGGCCTTGGTCGTGATCGTGCCGCACGTCTTCGACCCCTGGGTGCCCTCGAGGCGATGGTAGATGAGCGAGTCCCCACTGACCGTGGTGACACCCGACGACGACAATTGAATCTTCAAATCGCAGCCGTAGCTGGTCTCGCTCGAGAAGGCCTGAATCGTCGTGCCGTCCGCCGAAAATTCGTAGCTCATGCCGCTGGTCAACCCGACCTGGCTCCAAAGGCCAACGAGCTCGGTGGGAATGGATCCCGTTGGCGTCGCGCCGCTCGGGGGCTCGCCTTGGGCTGCCGCGCTCGCGGCGTCGGCAACGCATGCGGAGAGCGCGCTTTCGCACTTGCCCTGAATGCACGCGGAGTCAGCGCACTCGTTGTCCGCGATGCATTGGACGAGGGCCAGCGTCACGGGTTGACTGCTTTCGCTCGTTTGGTTCAAGCAATCTCCGACGCAGGCGTCGGCGTCCTCGTCGGGGCACGCTCCCGCGCACTGCAAGACGCCCAAGCAAGCCAACTTGCCGGGCGTCGTCTGCTCGCCGGGAGCCCCGGCAAACGAAGCCCCGGACTCTCCGCCGTCCCCGGGCGCACCCGCGAACGAGGTTCCGGGCGCTCCGCCTTCGTCACGCGCACCCGCCAGCGAGGTGCCGGAGTTGCCGCTCTCATTGTGCGCCCCTGCAAATGAAGCTCCGGCCGTGCCGCCGTCCGCTTTGGTACCGTCCGAAGCGTCCTGCGAGCAACCCACCGCGAACAAGACAACGCCGATCGCGGGCGTGAGAGTCCAAGAACGAAATGCCATTCCCTAGATTGATACGCGCGGGCGATGCTGAGTCAATCGCACAGGTGTTTACGTAAACGTCTCGCGTGAGGCCGCCTCACGGTATCTCGTCAGCAGAGTCGTCGAGCGATCGAGCGTGCCGCTCCCAAGACGATTGAAAGTGCGAGTCGGTCGCATGCTTTCATCGGGGATGGTTTGCTTTCGTCAGCGCGGCGAAGCGCGCGAGTGCCTCACCGCGTGTCGATGCGTCCAGCTTTTTCGCGGCACGATGCAACAGCACTCGCACGGTAGAGTGGGAGAGCTCGAGTGTGTGTGCGATGACTTTGTCCGAATGACCGAGGCGCGCCTGAGTCAGCACCTGGTACTCGCGCGCACTCAAGTCGCGACGCCGCGGGCGCGTTGGCGGGGCACTCTCGATAGCGACCACGAAGCGCCGGCCATTGGCTTCGAACTCGTCGAGCACCGACCAACCCGAACCAACCAGCGGTTGCCAGCGGCGTGTAGCGCGCACGCCGCGTTGCTTGCTCGTGCGCGCCGTATCGAATGCAAGCATCGCGCGGCGCAAATCGTCTCTAGCGTCGATGACGCCTTCGTCAGCTTGCGCATGCAGCGGCCGATTGCGCGGCGAGACAACTGCCGATGCTACACTGCGAAAATCCAGCGCTTCGTCCAAGCCGTATTGATCGCCCGCGTGACCTCTGGCCGGCAATACTCAATTCACCCCGTGCATTGGCCATTGGCCCGCCCAAGCCGCCAAAACTGCGAGGATTCGCGGTGGTTATCGAGGACATCCGCCCCGCGATGGTCTTGGCTGGATGGCAGAGAACATCAGCGACACGATCGCGTAGCGGGGCACGGTCATGTTCGGCAATCCTCGTTTGGATCTCGAAAATAGCTGCGAGATGAACCCGCGAACGTAGCAGTGGCGATGGGCGGGCACCACCGCATGGCCATGGGGGTGGACACGATCTTTCGGCTCGGAATAGCTGTCGAGAAGACCCAGTCCAGAAAACTGGGCCTCCCCGATCGCTCCCGTCACAGTGTCGGGGAGCAGCGTTTCTCGCGTCAGGCGCCGAATCGGCCGCCGAGAATCGCGGGCTGCGGCTTGCCGACGTGCCCGGCCTCTTTGAGGATCGCGGGCACCTCCGGATCGGAGACGAAGTTCTTGAAGCCCTCTTCATCCCAGTCGAAGATCACCCACACGCGGTCGATCTCCACGGGGTCACGAAATACGGCGGCCCCTTTCGAGCCGTGCTGCTTACGCTTCTCAGCGCCTTTGGTGGAAAAGATTTTCAAGAATCGGTCGAAATCTTGCCTGCCCCGCCGAGTGAAGCGAGCGCGCGTTCGCTGTGGTACGGGTGCAAGTGCGCCGTGGGCGTAGGCCGCCCAACGCAGCGCGCGTAGCTCGTCAGACGGTAAGTCGAGGCGCTTACCCGCCGCCTCGGCCAGCGCCGCGACGGCGCGCGAATGCCCGAACGTGCAGGGCATTCTCATGTCGATCATGTCGGCGATGGCCAGGTACGCTTCCTCGCAACCTGGCTCATCGAGCATGCCGTGCGGCGCGGGCTCGAGCGCCAGGATCGCCTCGCGATCCACGGGCTGATCGAGCCCGATCATGAGCGCGAAATCGCGCGAATGCCCGGTAGCCAGATCGGTCGCATACGCCAACGTCATCAAAAAGTCCGCGCGACGAACTGAGGGTGTGGCCATGAGCGGGAGCTCGTCGAGCTCTTCCTCGCTCACGCCGAGCGAGTGACTCCGGGCGCCCTAAGCGATCAGGCCGCCACCATGCGATTTTTAGGGGCGATCGGAGGGCGAACACTGCACCTCCTCGGGCATTCAGCGGCCCGCTGTGCGGGGGCGACTCGAAGATCTCGGCGCGCTTGCCAATCGCTCGCCCCACGGGAGACACTTCGGCGGCGCATGACTTTGACCCGCGCTCAGCGGCGACGGACGCGTCAGACTTCATCGAAAGCCGCGAGCGCCGCGGGCAGGCACTGGAGGACCGCGTTGCCCGCCGCTGGCAGTCCTACCAGCACGGCACTCATGACCTCTGCGCGCGATGCACCGGAACGCTTGGCGAGTTGGGTGTGAAACGGGATTCCACTCTCCAGCCTCAGCGCGGCCAGCACCGCGAGGTAGGCGAGGTGAGCCGTTTTCGAGTCGAGTGCGCTGGCCGCGCCGAGCTTTTGAACCGCGTTGAGCCAGGCGTCCGAGTGCGCGGGGGCCTCGGTCATGAAGGTTTCGAACGCGGTGCTCACTTTCGGTTGAATTTGGTCCATCGTGGTGTCCTTTCGTCCATCGCCATCCGTTCCGCGAGCTGCGGAATTCATCGCCCATCAGCCGAGCGTCGCGACTGCGATCGTCGACCGACTGAGTTCTTTGCCGCCCTCAGCGAACCTCCACGCGCGCGCCTTCCTTCACGCGATCACCGGGCTGAACGGCGAGGCGCGCCCCGGCTTCGAGCCCGCCGGTGATCTCTACCTCGGTCTCGCCGCGGTGACCGATATCGATCGGCACGAGGTGCGCGATGCCATCTTGGACTCGATACACCGCCCAGCGCTCGCGGTAGCGAAAGATGGCGCCGATCGGCGCTTTCAGCACCCGCGGTGACTCCCAGAGCACGAAGCGAGCTTCGATGCGATAGCCGTCGCCGAGCGCGGCCCACTTCTCGAGCGGATCGGTGAACGTGACCACGACGTTGACCCGTTGCTCATCGACGCCGAGCGCCGAAGGGCGCGTGAATGCGGAAGGTTCGATCCGCCGCACGCGACCCTGCAATGGCGTTTCGCCACCCCAGCCTTCAATCACCGCTTGGGTTCCGGGATGCAAGTGAACGGCGTCGGTGGTGAGTAGGTCGACCACCGCCTCCAGCGCGCGAGGATCGCCCACTTCCACCAATCGGGTTCCGGCTTGCACGACGCTCGCGCTCTTTTGCTGGATGCCCAGCACGCGCCCGGCGATCGGCGACAGGATGTCGACATGACGGTCGGCGGCGGCGTGCTCGGCGTCCTTGCCGAGTGCAACGCGCGCGACGCGCACTTCCTCGAAGGCGACCTTGGCGCCGAAGCTTGCCGAGTTGTGCTCGTCGCTTCGCATCCGCGCGGTGAATTGCGCCTGTTCCAGCTCTTGGGCAGACACGGCACCCGCCGCCGCCAGCTGCTGCGAGCGACTCAGATCCTGCTGGGCGAGAGCACTCGCCGCGCTGGCTCGCGCGACTTGCGCGCGGGCTTGTTCGAGGGTTGACAAGGCTGCGCCGAGCCGCGCCTCGGCTTCTGCGCGGGTGCGGCTATCGAGCAGCGGTGAAAGCGCCGGTGCGATCTCGGCCAGTGTGTCACCCTCCTTCACCGCATCGCCGACTTCGAGTGCCAGTCGCGAGAGGCGGCCGGTGACGGGGGCGGAGACTTCGTAGCGGTCTTTGACTCGGGTCACGCCGCTTTCCTGAATGATCACCGAGAGCGGCCCCGCCACGACGCTTGCTAGATCGACGGGTACCGGTCGAGGGCGTAGCGAGAGTGCGACTGCGACGGCGGCCGTCAGCACGGCGGCCGCCAGCAACGCTTGACGGATACTGCGGGTGAGCTTGCGCCGGCGTTCTCTCGACGACCGTTTGCTCGGGTCGGACGCCCTGAACGGAGCGGGAGGCTGGCTCGTCGCTGGTATGCTGGCACCGCTGGTGGTCATCTGAGTTACTCCCTGGTCTTCAATACGCCGATCAGATCGAGGTGGTCCAAACTGCGCCGTACCCAAAGCGCGCTGGCCGTGGCGGCGAGCACCGCCACCACGGCGGCCATCGCATAGGTGTGCGGCGCGACGACCACCGCCCAACGAAACATCTCTTGATCGACGCCCGCCATGAACCACTCCCCCCAGACCCGACCCAGCCAAAGACCCATGGGGATGGCCAACAGCACCTCGATGGCTAGGCCGCCAATCAGCACGCGCGAAATCTCGGACCGAGAAAAGCCGAGCACGCGCAGACTCGCCAAATCTCGGCTGCGCGCGGCGAGCGCGATGCGAGCGTTGTTGTACACGACCCCCAGAATCACGCTGGCGGCGAGCGTGATGGACACCAACGTCCAAACGTCCATGACTTCGCTATTCATGTCGCGCAGGCGCTGAATGTCGGCGTGTAGGTCCGAGACGTCGATCACCTGCGGTGACTCGCGCAAGCGCGCCTCCAACGCCGGAACAGCGGCGGGTATCACGTCGAGCAGCGCGGATGAGACTGCGCTGGAATCGCCGGCCAGGTGTCTCAGCACGTCGCTCCGCGCATAGATCCAGAGTCCAACCGACTCGTCGATCCAGCCCGAGACGATCGGTCGGACCACGGCACGGTCACCTTCGCGCAGCTCGAGCTCGATCCGGTCGCCCGGCGCGAGCCCCAAGATCTCGGCGAGCGTGCGCGTGAGCAGCACGCCGTCGGGTGGCAGCGACTGTGCCGCGCCGTCTCGCCCGATCAATCGACGGAGTGAAGCTGCATCGGGCAAGCCGATCAGCACGGTGTCGCGTTGGCGCGGACCGTAATGTGCGCGCACGGGTACCGAGTGCAGTCCCTCCGCGGTGAGCACTCCGGGGATGCGCGCCAGTTGGCCGATGCCCCGCGGTGAAACTGGGTGCCTAAAGGCGACCGTCAGATCCTGACGTTGTTCGCGGCGTAAGGTCCCTTCCAAATAGTTGTCCAGCGAATCGAGACCGAAACGGCCCAGGATCAACAGCGCAACCGCGCCGGCGATACCGAGTGAGGACAGCAAGGTGCGCAGCGGCCGACGTTGAACTTCGCGCCACACCATCAGTCCGGCAGGGCCGACCAGTGTGGCGAGGCCGAGGCGCTCCAGCAAACTACGCCGGTAGCGAGCGGGAGCAGGGGCGTGCATCGCCTCGGCAGGAGGTAAGCGCGTCGCCGCGCGCGTCGCGAACAGGGCGCCGGCAGTCGCGGCTACGGTGCTCACGAGCAGGGCCGCCCCGACCAGCGCCCCGGACAGCCCAAAGTGCAGCTTCGGAAAGCCGAAGATGCTCCCGTAAATCCCGAGCACGAAGTGACCGAGCAGGGAGCCGCCAGTGACACCGAGCGCGGCGCTCGGCACCAGTACGATTGCGACGAGCCCCAAGTAGTGCTTGGCGATCTCCCGGTTCGTGTACCCCACGGCCTTCAACGTCGCAATTTCTGGGCGCTGCAACGCGATCAAACGCCCCAGAACCAGGTTCATCAGGAACGCGGCGACCGCCAAGAATACGACCGGCACCATGCCGCCGAGCGCCGCAAGCTGGCTCAGCTCGGTGGTCAGCATCTGGTCGGAGATTTGATGTTTGCGTGAGACAGCGCCATCGCCACCGTATGGCAACAGCAGCCGATCCAAGGACGCGAGCACCGCTGGTTCGACCGCGGCAGGCTCCAGCCGCAGGCAAACGTCGTTGAACGCTCCATCCAGTCGGAAGGCTGCTCCGAGCGCGCTGCGCGTCATCCACAATACGGCGTAGCGCAGGGGATCGTTCACCAACGCTCCGGGCCGAATCGCGTACACGAACTCGGGCGAGAGCACGGTGCCGACCACGCGCAAGGAGCGCCGCTTACCGTTCATAACGGCGGGCAAGCGAGCCCCGGGCGCCAAGCCATGTGCTTCGGCAAACGAGTGAAGCACGGCCACCTCGTCGTCGCGGTCGGGCGCCGGTAGGCGGCCCGTGCGCAGCGCGAGGGCGTTCAGCGTGCTGGCTCCGTGGTCCGGCACAGAGAGCAAGCGTCCGTAGGCCGGACGAGACATGCCCTCGATAGGCAAGGTGACCGGTTCGGCGATCCGTGTCTCGACCTGCATTACCCCGGGCAACGTCTCGATGCGGGCTCGCAGGGAATCGGGCGCGCGCTCCAGCGTCGCGAACACGTGCGCGAAGCGATAGCGGTCGTAGTACTCGTCGCGCGCTTGTTGCAGCGAAGAGTACGTGCCGCGTAGGCCGATGAAGCTGGTGATGCCGCTCGCCAAAACCAGCGCAATCGTCAACACCTGTCCGCGGAGTCGCTTGACTTCACGAAGCAGCATGCGGTTCAAGGTGGAGAGCAGCATGCGTTCACCAGCGCAAATCGCGCGCGCTCGCGCGGTGCGCAACGATGCGTTCGCTCTGAATCCGCCCATCGGCCAGAGTGACCACGCGGTGGCCCAACTCAGCGATTGGCGCGTTGTGGGTGATGATGGCGCTGGCCGTGCCGAGCTCCCGGTTCACCCGCTCGAGCACCTCCAAAACCAAGATCCCGGTGCGAAAATCCAGCGCCCCCGTCGGCTCGTCACACAAAAGCAGCGAAGGTCGTTTGGCGATGGCCCGCGCGATCGCCACGCGCTGTTGTTCGCCGCCCGACAATTGCGCGGGAAAGTGATCCAAGCGATCGGCGAGGCCGACCAGGGCCAGTGCGTCTTCGGGTTCCAGCGGATCGTCGGAAATATCGGTGACGAGCGCCACATTTTCGCGGGCGGTCAGGCTGGGGATCAAGTTGTAGAATTGAAATACGAATCCGACGTGGTGACGCCGGTACGACGTGAGCGCCTCTTCGTCCGCCTGCGTCAGCTCCTCACCCTCGAACTGGACGCGCCCCGCGCTCGGCGTATCGAGCCCGCCCAAGATGTTCAGGAGTGTGGACTTGCCGCTGCCGGACGCGCCCAGCAGCACGAGTAGCTCGCTGGGATGAAGCGCAAAGTCGACCCCATCGAGCGCGCGCACGTCGACCTCACCCATGCGGTAGACCTTGTGCAGGTCCGAGCAGGACAAGATTGGATCGCTGGCGCTCGCTGACATGGCAGTCGGCGCTTCGCAAACTATGTGCCGAGCCGAAAACGTCCGCCTCCGTCGTCGTGTGGGTCGACCGCGTGCGTCTCCCGCGCAAGATCTGCGCGAAAGCGACCGTGAAGCGCAACCGTTGCGTGCGCCGGGCACGAGCGCCGATCGCGACGACGACACGTGATGATGTTCTGACACGACACTGACTCGCCGAGAGCTATACGGCGGTCATGATGCTTCGTCGCCGGGAAGACTACCGAACCCTGTTTTGGATGCTCGTCTGCGCGCCCGCGTTGATCTTGCTGCATTGGACTAAGCCGCAGCTGGGCTGGGGGTTGCTGCCCGCCAGTTGTTACTTCGCGATCGCGGCCGGCGTGATCGCCCACAACCACATGCACCGGCCGACGCTCCATTCCAAGTTGGCCAATGAGCTGTTTTCGGCTTGGATATCGATTCTGTACGGCTACCCAGTGTTTGCTTGGCTGCCGACCCACAACCTCAATCATCACAAGCTCTTGAACCGCCGTGGCGATGCCACCATCACTTGGCGGTATTCCAACGAACACACGCTCTGGATCGCGGCGACATACTTTTTCGTTTCGGCCTATTTTCAATCGGCGTGGATCGCCGACTACGTCCGCGCGGCGCGGCGCGACAAGCCCGCACTGTTTCGCCGCATCATCGGCCAGTACGTCATCACCTTCGGCGATCACGCTGCGGCGATCGCGGCGGCATTCGCGGCTTACGGAGCCCGGCGTGGGCTCGCCGTTTGGGCGCTGTCCATGGGGGTACCTGCTTTCAGCGCACTATGGACGATCATGCTCTTCAACTACTGTCAGCACGTTCACACCGACCCTTGGTCCAAGCACGATCACTCGCGTAACTTCGAGGGGCGTTTGCTCAATTTTCTCCTGTTTGGCAACGGCCTTCATCCCGTGCATCACGAGCAACCCAGCCTGCATTGGGCCGACGCTGCGCGGGCTCACGCGCGGATTCGACATTTGATCGATCCTCGCTTGCGGGAGCCGAGCATGCTCTGGTTTTTCGTGCGGCAGTACCTCGTTGCTCCGTTCTGGCCGCGCGTGGGCACGGCTCAGATTGGTCGGGCGCCATTCGAAGATGGGCTGACCGGATAGCTGGCGTGGCGCTTGCTTTCGCTTGGAAGTGTTTGCCAGCGAAGAGCGAAGTCATGCCGAAACGAATCGTCTTTGGTCATCTGTTACTTTGCGTGGTCATGGGTTGCGCCGCGACCGGCGCGAAGTCCAGCGGAACGCCGATGGCCCGTCGCGAAAGGCCGCGTCCCAGCCTTCGGCGTCGCGGGCGTCACGCCGCGATTGAGCTCAATCCATCCTCAGCTAGCCGCGAATCGCTGTCATTCGCAGGCTGGCGAAATCGTGATTGCGCGATCTCGTGTGCCGAGCAAGATCGCTCCTTGCCCGGTAGCCATGCTTTTGGGTGCTTGCGCGACCGGGTAGTGAGCGACGTCGTGTAGGTCCTCCAGATCAAAAGCGACCACGCCTGCGTGTGACGGGAGCACGCTGTCCCGCTCGCCGGTGGCTACGTAGATCCGGCCACCATCGACTCCGAGCAATCGATCGACGGCCAGGGTTTGGCCAGTCTCTGTCGAAAAGTCTCGGCGCTTCAGAACCGAGACCGAGCCGTCAGCTGCGTGACCAAGCAAGATCAACTGATTGGCGTCGTTCGAGCGCAGCACGGCTCGATTGGAGCGGACGTGCAAGCTGTCGCTCTCGACGTCGAGCTCGAGCTTGCTAGTCAACAGCCAGCCTTCTTTTGCTCGGGAAAACCAGGCGACGGTGGCCAAGCCGTTGCGCATCGGATCACTTCCCATCAAAACCAGCGTTTGCGCGGAGACATCGACAGCCAGCGCCGGCGACGAGAGCGACGTGACCGATGGAGGCAACGACATTTTCTCGAGCGGCGCGAGTGCCTGTTTCGTCCGAGCCGCCTCGAGATCGAAGACCTCCAAATTTCGCGGACCGGCCGCTCCGTCAGCGCTCGTCACGCGAAACAAGAGACCGCGATCGGACGCGGTTCCTGCAACGAACTCGGGTGTTTGCAGTTGCAGATCATCGATGAAATGCGGCGCTTGGGACGTGTCTGCAGAAAAGCGAGTCAACAACGAATTGAACCCCACACTGCCATTGAGCAAGCTGGCGGGAGCCACGACCGAAGCGGACGCTGCAGTTTGCATCGACCCCACGCCCACGGCCAGAGGCCCGCCCGAGGCCAGTATGGGAGCGCTCGGCGAGCTCGCGTCGATCAGATGGGTTGCGTCCGAGCCATAGGCTGCAAACTTCGACTGTCCGACGTAGCGAACGCGATCGAGCGAGCCTTGTTCGACACCACTGATCAGATGCAAAGCGTCGCCCGAGACGTCGGCGATCGAGCCCACCGGTTCGAGTACCGCGAGTGTACCCGAAAGCGCCGGTGGATAGGGCTGCCAGAGACCATTGTCTTGGAAGCGCTCGAGATCGCGATATGAGAATTCTGCACTCAGAGTGGCTGCATTGCCAGCCAACGAGTAGAGTTGTGCGACCAACTGACTCGGCTGGTTCGCGCGATACTTGAGTCGTTGGAGGAGCAATTTTCCGTCGCCCAGCGCCGCACCGAGAGGCAGGATCGCATCGGCGCCCGAGCCTGAAACGCTGAGGATGGGTTGGTACGTGTCTGTTCGAAACAGGCGACCCTCGCCGATTTCGGTCAACGTACCCATGGTCTGGATCCACAGATAGCCACCATGGACCTGAAGCTCCGTCGGCTGCCAATTCGGCGTGCCCGCGATCACGGGCGTTCGGTTGACGACGGGGTTGTGCCGGTCCGTCACGTCGAACGTATAGACCCCTTTGGCGCCGGCCAGGTACAGGGTATTGCCGTCATCGTCGAGGGCGATGCTCGGAAAAAGGGAGCTATTGCTGACGTGCACGAACGGCGTCAACGTGCCGTCACTGCTCACGTCGTACGAGTACAGGTTTTGACCGTCGTTCAGCCAAAGCTGGTCGTCTTTGGCGGTTGCGCCGGCAAGCTTCACGGTGACGGCGTCGTTCGATAGCGAGCGATATTTGCCGCGCACCAGCCGACCGTTCACGAGCTCGAACAGCTCGATCAAATAGTTGTTGGAGACCAGCGCTACCCGCGAGCCATTCACCCGTACGAGGTGGGCTGCAGTGTCGTCCCGGTACTCGCCAGTTTGCACCCCGATGGTTGCGTAGCTGAAGAGGTGATCCACCAGTTTTGCTTGCGCGCCTTCGACGTGAACGAGCTTGACCTCCAAGCCACTTGCGACGCTTTCCGCGAACACCAAGTCCTTCTCCGAAAGCGCGACGACCAAATGTTGCAGTCTGTTTTCACTCAACTCGGCGCTGTAGCTGCCGAAACTGACCGCCTCACCGTTCACTTCTGGTGAAGAAGGCTGCGCCTTGCCTTCACACGCCCCCGCGCGACACTGGTCGAGTGCGGTGCAGGCGCTTCGGTCGTCACAGGCTGTACCGTCGCTTGCGGCGGTGTGATGACAACCCTCGGCGTCACACTGGTCCGCGGTGCAGTCGTTCCCATCATCGCAAAAGTGGAGCTCCAAGGCCGAACATGGCGAGCTGCCGGCTGCGCCTGCATCGCCGCCCGCGCCTGCATCGCCGGCCGAACCTGCTTCGCCGGCTGCGCCCGCGCTGCCTGCGACCTGGCCATTTCCGCCGGACCCCGCGCCAGCAACGCCCGGGCCGCCGCCACGCTCCGCAGCCCCTGATCGCCCGGCGATTGGGCTGCTGCCGGCCTCACCAGCGCCGCCATTCGGCGAGTGAGAATCAGTAACGTTGCCGCATCCCTCCGTCGAAACCGATGCGCACAAGATCGCCAGCACTTCGCAAACCCGCTGCTTGTACATGCGTTGCTTGTGTAGCATTACTTTTTCGGAGGGCGACTGGTTTCGGAATCTGTTTCCCAAGTCTTACTGTGCCGCGCGCGCGTACCCGTAAACCACGCTCCCGTTGCTGGACACGATCTGAACGCGGTCGGTGCGCGTGATACCGCAGGCCCGTTGGCTTGCGCTGTAGTCGTTGGACTCGTCCCAACCGCCATGTGCATCGGCAAAGCGAAGCTCGACGGATTCCGTTCGCGAGAGCGCTCTTCCCGCTGCGATCTCGCTGCCGCTGAAATCCAGGTCGAGGACGTATTCGTCGCTCGTTGGCTGTCGCCAAATTCTGGCTCTCGCGCGTGAGCTCGTGCGATCGCGCAGCGCGATGGATGCGCCGGGACGCTCGGCAGCACTGAAAGCGTACAACAGATGAAAATCTCGAAGTGGGGCGGCTCCGCGATTTTTGACGTCGAAAGTCAGCCGATTGCCGAGCGACCCTCGTGAGTGACGGGCTTCGTCGAGCGCGGAACTTTCGAGCGCAACTTGCAGCTGAGCGGAGTTCACGAAACGCCAGAGGACCGAGGGTTCGCCGAAGAGTGGCACGCTGCCGGCGCTGGCCGGCGTTTCATCATCGCCAATATTCTGTCGATGCGCGTAGCCGAGCTTTCCCATTTGATTTGCACCCCAACAGATGAGCTCCCCGATGCTTGAAATCACGCAGGTGGTCTGACTGCCGGCGAAAAGCGACATGGCTTGCGTTCCTAGCTGGACGGGAGGCAACGACGAGGGAAGGACGACACCAGAGGCCGGAGCGATAGGGGTGGCCGGATTCGACGATCCCGCGCCCGCTGGCGGAGGCGGCGGAGGCGGCGGAGGCGAAACCGTGCCGGCCCCCAGCTGACCATTCGGCCCAAAGCCCCAGCAATGAACGCTGCCGTCTCCATACAATCCACAGCCATGGAGTTGTCCAAGCGCGATATCTTTGATCCCTGCGCCCAAGGGAGCAGGGCCGACCGAGTCCGGCGTTTCATCGTCTCCAATCGGCTGCCGCGTGGCGTAACCGAGCTGTTGAAAGGTATTGTCACCCCAGCAAACGACGTTCCCATCGTCGCGCATCGCGCAGGTTTGCTGCCAATGCGCGCGCAACCAACGCGCCTTGCCGCCGATCGGGACCGATGGCTGGGAATCGGGGTATTCGTCGTCGCCCACATTGCGCGGATTGCCCAGCCCAAGTTGGCCCAGCCTTCCTGCGCCCCAACAGCGCACGTCACCATTTTGGAGCAACGCACAGCTGTGGCTCGCACCCAGAGCGAGCTGTTCGACTGGTCCGGGCAACCTGACGTGCGCTGGTTCACCGCGCCGCGCGCCTGGTCCGGCCCCCAATTGACCGAAGACGTTGTCTCCCCAACAGGTGACGCTACGGTCGGCAAGCAGAGCGCAGGCGTGGCTGTCACCAGCACTGATCTCGATGGCACGTTGACCGAGCGTTACTGGCAGCAAACGCTGCCCTGGCGGCTGACTGTGCCCCAGTTGGCCGAATTGGTTGTCTCCCCAACAGATCACCGCTCCTGTTTCGGCCAGCGCGCACCCGTAGGACGAGCCGACGGCGAGCTGGGCGATGCGCTCGCCTAGCGGCACTGGACTCGAATCAGCTGCACTGGCGGAATCTCCGCGCTTGCCAGTTCCGAGCTGGCCTGAGGCATTGTCGCCCCAGCAATAAACCTCACCGTGTACCAGGACGCACGTGTGACGAAGCCCGATTCCGACCTGTGCCGGTTTCTGACAAGGCAAAGGCGTTCGGCCGTCCTCTACGCGGGTTCGCAGTGCCCGCAGATCAGCACGAGTCAGCTTGCCGTCACAATCGACGTCGCCACGGGCCGAGACCTCGCCGCGGCCGCCCGCTTCCAGTGCGCGAGCGAGCAGCGCCACGTCATTGCCATCCAGCGAGTCGTCCGCATCGACGTTGCCGAGTTGGGGCACGCAGGCAGCTTCGTGGCACGCAAAGCCACCGGGGCAACCGCAATCCGCGCAGCAGCTCAGATCAGCCACCTCTCGCGCGTCACAGCGACCATCACCGCAGACTCCGCAATCGGCATAGCAACTCGCGGCAGTCTCGGAACCATTGCAAGCGCCGTCTCCGCAGTCAGTGCCGCAGTCGACGGCACACGAGCTGGTAGTTTCATGCAGCAAGGGATCGCATTGTCGATCGCCGCAGCGACAAAGGTCCGAGTCTGGCGCGCGACTGCAATAGTCCTCTAGTGCGCGCTGGACGTACGTGGCTTCGATCTGGATCGAGTACGTCTCGCCCACACGGTCACCGCGGAAGCAGCTTTCACCCGGGCTCTGGCTGTAGCCACCATCCGGGCCGCGCACCACGATTCCCGCAAGCTCGCCCGACTCGGTAAACACACCGCCCCCCGAGCTGCCCGGGAAAACGTCCAAGTTGGAAGTGAAGTAGTCCAGCGACCCGGGACGGCCGTCGCTCACCCACGCGCCACCAGTCACCTTTTGCGGCAGCCCGGTCGGATACCCAATCGTGAACAAACGCTGACCCGGCGACAGCGGCGTGTCGCCGAGCCGGATCGGAACTGGCTTTCGATCGGGCACGGGTCGGTCGAGCCGAACGATCGCGTAGTCGATGCCCGCCTCTTGCTTGGCCAGCACCTCCGCGCAGCGGTAGACCCGACCGGCGTCGATTTTTCTACGTTGCCCGAGTGCATCTACCTGGTAGTCGAACACGAAGCGTGCGTCGGCGCAGTCCAAAGCATCGATACAATGGCCCGCGGTCAGCACTAAATCGGGCGCGATTAGCGATGCTCCGCAATCTGCGGCCGTCGGCTGCTCAGCGAACGCTTCATCGGCGCACAAATTGACGGCTTCACGCAGAGTCGCCGCCGATAGCCGCACGTCATTCGGCTCGCTGTCGTCGACATTCCTGGCGGAGACGAGAGCTGGGCTGCTCGCGCCAAGCTGGTCTGCCAAAGGCAAATCTGACGACTCGGTGTCACGACGATCGTCTTGCCCGTAGATGATGCGCTGTCCAACTTGGTCGACGCCAAGGCCATCACTAGGCTGTGAGCAAGCAGCGAAAAGCAGGCAGAGCGCACCCGCTACTGGACCCGAAATAGAAGTGAGCTTTGCCATGTGTGACCTCCCGAGCGAGGTCAATCACCGGAGCGAGACGGACCCGCCCCGGCGATCGACGCTCACGATCGACTCAGCAGACGCCGCCTTCGCCCCAGTGCTCGGCCAAAATCAGGTAGTCGAGGTAGTCGACCCAACCGTCACCGTTCAAATCGGCCCAGTAGGTGTGGGGGTGCACGGCACTCACTTGTTGGCCGTACCACTGCATCATCTCGGTGTAGTCCGCGTTGCCGACGCACCCGCTGTAATCCACGTCACCGGGACGGCGGGAATCGATGGTGCCGTTCGACGACACGGTGATCGTGCGGAATTTGCCGCGGGTATTGTCGGAGAGCCCGCCGTAGAACTCGAGCGCCTGGGCGAGCGTCGGTTGGGTGCTGTAGTTGCCGCCCGACGAATAGGCGTGGCTTTCCTTCGAGGTTTTCGCAATCCCGTTGATGTAATCGTGAAAGATCATGTCCACGTCCACGACCAAGCCGCTGTTGAGCGTGGTGCTGCGCGTTGCGCTACCGGTGAGCAGCTTGTTGCGGAGGTGCGCCTGCCAACTCGTATCTTCGAACACGGTGTAGTCTAGCCCGCTCGTCCCACCACCGCACTCGTTCGCGGGAGGCAATGGCGTGTCGTTCTCGAGCCCGTCCGTGCCAATGTACAGGCGGCGTTCGATGCTCGCTCGAACTCCAGGAGACTTCTCCTTGTTCCATTCGTAACCGGCGGAAAGCAGCCCACCCGTCGGAGTCAGGTCGGCGACGAGCGTGCCTGCAACGGCGCAGCCTGCGCCCGCGAGCGGCGTAGAGGACGTGGGCACCAGAATGGGGCTGCGCGTCGCTGGCGTCTCTACGTAACTCGTATTGTAACCCAGCTTGTCCAAGACCGTCGCCGCAGTACCGGGGAAATCAACGATGTGGCTCACGTAGTTGGTCCCCGAAAATGAGGAATCGAAAGCCCACAGCGCGTAGTCGATCGGCTTGTGGTAATGGTCACCACCGACCTGGTTGTACGCGTCCTGACGAGCCTTGATGTACTTCTGCGCGTTGTCGAGCGCGACCGCCAGCTTGGTCTTGCCGCTGACGTGTGGGTCCGCCATCGAGCCGCTGACGTCGATCAGAATCATCACGTTCACCTCGTCGATCGACGGCAACGGCGGTGGGGGCGGCGGCGGCGGCGATTGCGCCAAAGACACGCCAGAAATCGACAGAGCAGCGGCCGCCAATAAAACTGAGGTCAGCTTTTTCATCGCAATTATCTCCTGGATTTGCAGACACACATTCACGCTCGGCCCACGCGAACTCGCGTGAGTCGTTCAAATTCGAGCATTCAACGCGTGCGCCGCGAGCGCGTGTCACCCGCGCGTTGCACGTTCGTGAGTTGCTGCGTTCAGCAGCCTTCGTTCCAGTGCTCGCTGAGGATCAAGTAGTCGAGATTGTCCACCCAGCCGTCATGGTTGAAGTCGGCACGCGAGTCGTAGTGAGGGTTGCCCGAACCAAACCCGAAGCTGGCAGACAAGATCGCATAGTCAGCGTTGTCGACGCAGTCGCTCGTGTTGGCGTCACCCGGCAGCGGAAGGTTCGCCTTATCGAGCATTACGTAGGCGTCCAGGTACAGCTTGGGCTCGTTGATGAACGAGTAGCCAATCCAGCCATATCCCCCGTCACCGAAACCCGTGCCCCAAGAATTGATGAACCGGAAAGCGTGCTTCGTATCATTGTAGCCAATGATGGCGAGTGCGTGACGACCGCGACTCGAACCGGCGTTGTCGTCGTAGGTGGTGTTGGTCGTGCCGTTCAAGGCGTCGAAATCCGGCAAGACCTCCGTGCCGATGACGATGACGTTGTGGCCGGCGAGGACATTTTTGAACGAGGCTTCCGACACCGCGAGCGTGCTCCATGATTTCGCGGGGAACCGCGCGGCGCGCTGATGTGAAGTGGTGTTGGGCTGAGTCGTGTAGTCCCCGTTCACGTAGGGGAAAGACGCCAGAGTGTCCGCTCCGCTACTGACGAGCAGATCCATCGCGGACGAGATGTAGGTGCCGTTGTCGGAACCGCCGTTTAGTTGGTTGTAGATCCACGATGCCGAGAACTGATGGTTTGGCGTAGAACGTGACCAACCTTCCTCGTTCACCTCGTGAAAGCTCTTGGCAGCGTAGCCGACGGCCCACCCGACGCAAGAACCCAAGCTCATCTGATCGCCCGGTTGGGGGACCTGTGAGCTCAGATCGACGGAGAACGGGAGTCCACCGGGCGGCGGCGCGCTGGTGAGGCGCTTCGCAGTCAGCAGTGTGTCGCTATCCTTGATCGCGCCGAGCGGATGCAAGGTGTCCAACGCCTCGTGCATGGAACTTACGCCCGAGGCGCTCGCTTCGCTTGCCAAGCCATCAGTGCCGGTGATGGTCCCAGCGGACGAACCGCAGGCCGCCAACCCCAGCGCGCCCAGTGAGCCGCAAACGCAAAGCACCGCCCTGTGCGCATGATGTAACATCGAATGATAGCGCATGTCCCACTCCCATCTTTGGTAGTTAGTGATAGGTCGACTCTCGTTCACCAGCCGCAGGTCCGCTGAGCGGTGTGCCTCCGCTGCTCGCTGCTTCGGGCCGTTGAAACCCGCTCACACCAGCATCTCGATTCGAAATTTGATCAACGTACGCCCGCCGCAATCTCATTGACGGACCAACCCCGACGCGGCGTGAACCTAATCCTTCGGGTCGACGAGTTACAGTAAAAGGTCCGTAAAGCGGTGAATTTCAGGGTAGTTGCCGCTTGAGCGAAATTTAGGCTGCTGTTCTGGAGTCGATCACCTGATGAGGGTTGAGGACGACAGCTGCGGCGGGTGACCAATCTCGAATTTGGCCTGACCATC